>Ga0315295_10001716_pt1 | contig 18790 bp, 21 predicted proteins | sample YL17G14_0_MG_FD_204453 | JGI IMG/M metagenome (GOLD analysis project Ga0315295, IMG submission 204453) | Sediment microbial communities from Yellowstone Lake, YNP, Wyoming, USA - YL17G14_0 | ecosystem: Environmental > Aquatic > Freshwater > Lake > Sediment | place: USA: Wyoming | collected... | reverse complement strand
TGCCATATACCCTAGGAAAGGAGCAGGAGATAGGCGAAACCGTAAAGCGTCTGACGAGGGCGCTCACTGGACGCCGCGTTTAGTTCTTTGAGTTTTTGTTACACGTGTAACAAACAATTTACGAGGCGATCTTCATCAGCACGGCGATCACCGCGACGAAGACGACACTCGCTAGGAGAAGGCTCTGGTAAAACCCTATCTTGGGAATGCAAATGAAAAGCACCGCTGCAAACCCAACGTTCGCGATCATCGAAAAGAGCACCCCCAGCGATAGATCGGCGGCTTTTGCCTCGCCTTCGTGAAGGTACTGTAAGAATATTGTGCCCCCTGCACGAATCGGTGCTCCGGCTAGGATGCCGCCGTAAACTGGGCCTAGAAAAGATGCGATGAGAAGCGCCACAGCGACGATGACCCCGCCGAAGATGAAGTCCAAGACGACCATTCTAATTTTAATATTCATGTTTCACCGCGTTATTGTTGGCGCGAACATTAAAGAAGTTTATGCAACTAAAGTTGTTTGGGATGGAAATGAAACCTCTGCCGAAAGTTTCCCAAGCGTTCGTTCGCACATCCTCTGTGATATGTGCGGTGATCCTACTATCTGTTGCAGTGGAACTCGCGAGCACAGCATATCATTCGACGACGTACCCGAAATCCAGCTTCATAAGTAGGGAGGAAGTTGAAAGTTACGAGAATCGCGTCAAAAATGTAACTAGGATGGATGACTGGGATCGAACGATGTACTATTGGACGAACAACTTGAGTGTGGCTGGATACCGCATAATTTTTACGCCGTGGTACATCGGAGTTTCATCCGAGGTGTATCAGTCGTACGAGGGTGGCATAATCAACACCGATATTTTATATCGCGAGAACGCGCTCGCACCGTTTCGCGCGGCAATCGAGACGCACGGTCTTCTCGAAATGACGGGATTTTTCATCATCACAGCAATAACCGCGCGCCTTGCGTGGAACCTTTGGAAGGGGCTGGCGTTCATGATGTCCTATCGTAAAAATGTAAAGAGGCTCATCAAAAAATATCGTGCCCGCATCAAAGAAATTTTGGGAGACTATTTGATCTTGGTATCTATCGGAGTGTTCCTGATTTTCTTGGCGGCACCGATTGAAGCATACATTTCACCTTCAATTTGGGCGACTTTTAGCTCAGTCCCGCTGCTTCCATATATCTTTTTGGTGGCAGTGGCGCTCCTGTATCTGGCGATATTTTTCGTGCAATTCCGCGGGTGGAAGATGATGAAAAAAGATGCCAAGAAGATTCGAACCGACATCAAGTCGCTACTCAAAGGAAAGTTTGTCCCGGCTCATCTCTCGCTCTTGATGTTCATTCTTTTTATAATACCCGCGATTATTATCATCTTGATGTGAGGTAATCGAATTGAAATTTGCCGAATTCAAAGCTCCGAAGGGCGTAATAAAGGTCGAGCTTGAGCTTAAAGACGATACAATCTCACACATCTCGTTGAGTGGGGACTTTTTCATGTACCCAGAGGGCGCGCTCGAACGACTTGAGCGGGCACTGGTCGGCGTCAAGACTGAGAGGGGTAGCTTGTTGGCGGCGGTGCAGAGTTTCTACAGCTCGACAGGCGCTCGAACGCCGATGATGGAGCCGGAGCACTGGGTTGAGGCGATTATGCGGGCGGCTGGAGGCGATGAGGTTGACGAATGAGTGGCGGTTGCTTCCATTGCGGATAGACGATGCGTTCACGAGCATGGCGATCGATGAAGCGTTGCTGAAGCTGAACGCGGAAGGCAGATCTCCAAACATCATCCGCTTCTGGCGCTGGCTTCCCTCGACGGTCTCGATTGGTTGTTTTCAGAGCTTGGAGCGCGAGGTCGATCTCGAGGTGGCTAAAAAATATGGTGTTGACGTAGTCAGACGCATCACGGGCGGCGGTGCGGTCTTTCACGATTATGATGGGGAGCTAACCTACAGCGTCGTATGCAAACAAGGCGATGTTCCCGACGACATCATCGAGTCCTATCGCGCGGTATGCGACGGCCTCGTGCGAGGTTTGGAGCGTTTGGGTCTACAAGCCGAGTTCAAGCCGGTCAACGATGTTCAGGTGAATGGAAAGAAAATCTCGGGCAGCGCCCAGACGCGGCGATGGGGTTCAGTGCTTCAGCATGGGACAATACTAATCTCTCCAGACGTGCGGTTGATGTTTGAACTGCTCAAGGTCAGCCCAGAAAAGATCTCCGACAAGTTCATCGCCTCTGTTTACGAGCGGGTGACGACGGTAGAGCGCGAGTTGGGACGAACGCCAACTTTCGATGAGGTAAGGGCGGCGATGGTGGGCGGGTTCGCCGATGCGCTCGATGCCGATTTTGTCGAGGGCGAGCTGGCAAAAGAAGAATTAGGGCTAGCAGAGCGGATCGAGTCAAAATACGCGTCGAAAGAATGGTTGAGGGAACGCTGATGCACAGCCCGCATTTTCACCAAAATCATGGAACACTTTTTGCATGTTATCCTAGCCCTAAATTTCCCGCGCTCTCAATCACTGGTGGGGAGTGTGCACTAAATTGCAAGCATTGCGGTGGACACTACCTGCGACACATGATTCCCTGCCCTCAGCCGGATGTCTTATTTACGACATGCCTCCGCTTTGCTGAGGATGGCGCCAAGGGAGTTCTGATAAGCGGCGGATACAACGAGGAAGGCTGCGTCCCGCTGGATGGGTTTATCGACGCGATTGAGCGCGTGAAGCGCGAGACCGGACTCTTCTTGAACGTTCACACGGGCTTGGTTTCGCCTTTGACTGCCAAGGAACTCGGCCGCGTGGGCGTCGACATGGCGAGCGTCGATTTAATCGGTAGCGATGAAACGATAGAGCTTGTGCTCGGCATAAAAAAAACGACGCGAGATTACGAGCGAACCCTAAAAGAGCTTGGTCAATCTGTGCCACGTGTGGTGCCACACATATGTGTCGGTCTGCACGAGGGTAAAATCAAGGGCGAGACAAAGGCGCTGGAAATCGCCAAAAAAATTCGGCCGGCTGCGCTCGTTTTTCTTGTTTTGACCCCAACGTCAGGTACACAGTTCGAAAAAATTTCTCCGCCTTCCCCATCGGAAGTCGGCAGAGTGATCGTCGATGCGAGGCTAAAATTTCCAAATGCAACGCTGGCGCTGGGGTGCATGCGGCCGCGAGGGGACAAGAAGACGGAATATGAATTGCAAGCTTTGCGCTCGGGCGTGGATAGGATCGAAATACCGAGCAAGCAGACGATCGAAGCCGCGCGCAAGTTGGGGCGCGATGTGCAGAGATTGGAGGCATGCTGTGCAGTGCCTTGGAACGGAGGGTATTAGGTTGGTCGAACATGTGAGGATCGCATTTGGCACGGGCATCGTGCTTGGCCTCTGGCACGGGCAGCTCGCAGTACCGCCGACGACTGCGCATCTTCTCACGTATCACGATGGCAGGTGCAACGCCAACTGTCAATTCTGCCCTCAGGCGCGTGGGAGTACAGCGGACATGAAGATGCTTTCTCGCGTAGTTTGGCCGTGTTGCGACTTCGAGCGAGTGCTGTTGGCCTTTAAAGAAAAAAATGACGAATTTGCGCGAATTTGCATCCAGACCGTCAACTACAAAGGTGTGATAGATGATGTTTGTGAACTCGTTGCACAAATAAAAAATATATGCAACACACCGATTTCAGTTTCGTGCCAACCTCTAGAAATTAGAGATATCAAAAAACTCAGGGATGTCGGAGCCGAGCGGGTGAGCATCGCGCTTGATGCTGCAACGCCTGAACTTTTTGATCAACTCAAGGGCAAAAATATTGGTAGCAGTTACACTTGGAAAGAACACTTCAAAGCGTTGAATGATGCGCGCGCAATTTTTGGTGATGGAGTATCGACGCATCTGATCGTTGGACTAGGTGAAAGCGAACAGGATATGGTTCAAACGATTCAACTTTTGCATGATCGTGATATAGCAATTGGTCTCTTTGTGTTCACACCGATCGCTGGCACACCGCTCGCTGACAGGCCCCAGCCTGATGTGTCAAGCTACCGCAGGATTCAGCTCGCTAGATTTTTGATAGCCACCGGCCTGAGCAGGGTCGAGCAAATACGTTTCGAAAGTGGGCAGATTATAGACTTTGGTGTGGAACAAGATGTCTTGTGTGGAAAAATTGAATCTGGCGAGCCATTCCGCACATCTGGTTGCCCGGGCTGCAACCGCCCCTTCTACAACGAGTCGCCTCGGGGGCCCATCTACAATTATCCAAAGAAACTGACGCAGAAGGAGAAAACAGAAATTAAAACTCAACTAGGCGTCTAAAGTTCAACATCACATAACCATCGAGTGTAACCTTTATAATTTGAGATGAGAGTTTTAGCTGATTGAGGTGATTGGGTGAAAGTTGGTGAGCACGAAGTTCCCGATGGACTCTATTACACGAAGGATCATGAGTGGGTCAAGTTGGAGGGTAATCTCGCTAGAATAGGTATGACAGACTATGCGCAGAAGCAGCTCGGCGATGTCGTCTACGTCGAGCTCCCTGAAGTCGGCAAGGTGGTGAAGCAGGCCGAGAAGTCGAAGGCAAAGGAGGCAGAGTTGGGCGCGGTGGAGTCGATCAAGGCGGTATCAGCGATCTATTCTCCATTAAGCGGAACTGTGAAAGAAACAAACCAAGTGTTGCAGGATCGCCCAGAACTCATAAACACAAGCCCGTACGATGAGGGCTGGGTCTGTGTGCTTGAACCTAGCGGCCTCGAGGCGGAGCGCGAAAATTTACTGAGCCCAGATGCTTACGCCACCTTCCTCAAGACCTTGAAGTAGCGGCGGTTAGGATGGGCCACCCTTACATTCCAAATACCCGCGAAATCAGAGAGCAGATGCTTGCTGAGATAGGTGTGGCCAGTATCGACAATCTTTTCTCCGACATCCCAGAGAAGATTCGCCTCAAGAAGGCGCTGAAGCTCCCCGAGCAGATGTCCGAACTTGAGGTCAGGCAAGATGTGCAAAATATGCTGGCGCAGAATAAACCTTTCACCCAGATGCTCTCCTTCCTCGGCGGCGGCCTCTGGCCCCACCACATCCCGGCCCATGTGCGCTCGCTTGTACAACGCTCAGAGTTTCTTACCTCTTATACTCCTTACCAAGCGGAGGCCAGTCAAGGCATGCTGCAGGCGCTATTCGAATATCAGAGCATGATCTGTGAACTCACAGGCATGGATGTTTCAAACGCATCGATGTACGACTGGGCGACGGCAATCGGCGAGGCCGCATTGATGTGCGCCCGCGTCACGGGGCGCAAAAAAATCTTGGTGCCGGAGCTGATGTCGCCAGAGAGGTTCTCCGTGTTACAAAATTATGCCCTTGGCCCAAGTTTGGAGCTTGTAAAAATCGGCTATGACTGGGCAACGGGGCAACTTGACCTATCGCAGCTTCGTGAGAAGCTTGGGCAGGATGTGGCGTGCGTGTACATCGAGAACCCAAGTTATCTCGGTTTTCTTGAGACCCGAGCGGAGGAGATCGCCGATGTCACACACAAGGCGGGCGCCCTTTTCGTTGTTGGCGTGAATCCAATATCCCTAGGGTTATTGAAAGCTCCTGGTGACTATGGCGCTGACATAGTTGTCGGAGAGGGGCAGCCGCTCGGCAATCCAATCAGCTTCGGCGGCCCAACGCTCGGCATCTTCGCGTGCCGTGATGACACAAAACTCATAAGACAAATTCCAGGTCGGCTCGTGGGAGCGACGACTACCCTAGATGAGAAGACGCGTGGTTTTACTATGGTGCTACAGACCCGCGAGCAGCACATTCGACGCGAGCGAGCGACTTCAAACATATGCTCAAATGAAGCCCTGTGTGCAGTTGCGGCAGCGATATATCTGGCCTCGCTCGGCCCGAGAGGTCTACGTGAGTTGGCGGAGACATGTGCGGCAAATGCTAGTTACGCTGTAAAAAAACTTGGTGCCATCGATGGGCTCGAGGCCCCAATCTTCGCATCGCCGCACTTCAACGAGTTCACGCTCAGATGCACACAACCGAATCTTACGATTAAAAAGTTCAACGCTAAGCTACTCAAACAGGGCATCCAAGGGGGCAAGTCGATAAAGGACGAGTTCCCCGAATTCGGCGAAACGGCGCTCCTCTGCACTACGGAGTTGCATAAGAAAGAAGATATCGATCGGCTCGCAGATGTCGCGGCCGAGGCGACGATGGGGGCGAGGAAGTGAAATATCAACAGGCGCGATGGGCAGACGATGGGCGTTTGGAGCCGCTCGTTTTCGAGTTGAGCAAAGCAAAGCGAATTGGATATACCCTCCCGCCGAACGCGCCATCAGGGTCAAATATCCCGAACAAACTGATTCGCACAGAGTTGGGGCTTCCAGAGCTATCTGAGCCAGAGGTAGTCAGACATTATACGCGGCTTTCGCAGATGAACTACGGCGTCGATTCTGGGTTTTACCCCCTCGGCTCTTGCACTATGAAGTACAATCCAAAAATATGTGAAGAGCTTGCCGCCCTTGATACAGCGAGCTCCATTCACCCCTACCAAGATGAAGATACCGTTCAGGGCGCGTTGGAGCTGATGTATAAGTTGGAACAATACTTGGCCGAGATAGCGGGCGTGGCGCGGGTGTGTTTGCATCCATCTGCTGGAGCCCACGGTGAATTTTTGGGCATGCTGTTGACGCGGGCGTATCATAAATCGAGAGGGAAAGAGCGCAACGAGGTGATTGTCCCGGATTCAGCGCACGGCACAAATTTTGCGAGCGCGGCGATGGCAGGGTTCGATGTGGTTGTCGTCCCTTCGAACTCTAGAGGCAGGGTCGATCTAGAAGCTCTGCGCAAGGCGGTGTCGAAACGAACGGCGGCGCTCATGCTGACCAACCCGAACACCCTCGGCCTGTTCGAGGACGAGATACTGCAAATAGCTGAGGCCGTGCATAAGGTTGGAGGGCTGCTCTACTACGACGGCGCCAACCTCAACGGCATTTTGGGAAAAACTCGACCAGGTGACATGGGCTTCGATATTGTACACTTCAACCTCCACAAGACATTCAGCACGCCTCATGGTGGTGGTGGGCCAGGCGCTGGGCCGATAGGTGTCACAAGAAGACTTGAGAAATTCTTGCCTGTGCCGACGGTGGAGTACAACAAAAAACGCAAACGATATTATCTCAATTATCGTTGCCCGCAATCCGTTGGTAAAATAAAAAGTTTTTATGGAAACTTTGGCGTGCTCGTGAAGGCATACGCCTACATACTTCTAATGGGGGCAAGCGGGCTGCAGGAGGTCACAGAGGCCGCTGTCCTCAACGCCAACTACATCATGCGCAAGCTGCGAGATGTCGATGGGTTTGAGACAAAGTTTGATACAAGCGGGCCATGCAAACATGAAGTCGTGTTCAGTGCTGAACCAATGAATAAAAATTACGGAGTCAAAGCGCACTCCGTTGCTAAACGGCTGCTCGATTACGGAATACATGCGCCCACGTACTATTTCCCGCCGATCGTCCCGGAGGCGCTCATGATAGAACCGACCGAAACTGAGACGAAGGAAGAGTTAGATCGGTTCGTTGCAGCCATGAGAGAAATAGCTGATGATGCAAAATCTCATCCCGATAAGCTCCTCGCAGCACCAACGGCGACGGCGATCGGCAGGTTCGACGAGACGAAGGCCTCCCGTGAACCCATTTTGAGTTGGAAAATGTACCGTAAACTGGCGAAGTGATGAAGAAGCTAGGCGTGATTGTTAACCCCATAGCAGGTATGGGGGGATGTGTTGGGCTAAAGGGTACTAATGGAAAGGAAATCGTGAAAAAGGCTGTAGCTTTGGGAGCACAGCCAGTAGCGTCACAAAGGGCAGTTGACGCTTTAAAAGAACTGTTGCCTCATAAAGAAAATTTTCTCCTCATTACTTATCCACATGAGATGGGGGAAAACGAAGCGAAGAAGGCAGGGTTTCACCCAAAGGTTATTGGAAGAATAATCTCAGGGCAAACAACAGCTGAGGATACCATCCGCGCAGCTCGGGAGATGTCGATAGAAGGTGTTGATCTAATTCTTCTGGTTGGGGGTGACGGCACGATGAGGGATGCCGTCAGTGCTGTAGGGACAATGACCCCCCTGCTTGGTGTTCCAGCTGGTGTAAAGTTGCATAGCGCATGTTTTGCCAACACTCCAAAATCAGCAGGTAAAGTTGCGGCTCGTTTTTTGAGTGAAGGATTACCTCTCCGCGAGGCCGAGGTAATGGACATCGATGAGGACGCATACCGCCAAAATCGTCTTTCGGCGAAACTTGAAGGGTTCGCGAAGGTTCCTTACGAGCCGACGATGGTTCAAGCGACGAAGGAGGGGAGCACCGGCTATGAGCTCGCCGATCAAAAGGCGATTGCCAGGTGGGTCTTCGAGTTAATGGAAAAGGGACGCGTATTTATCTTAGGGCCAGGCACCACGACTCGCGCTGTTGCCGAGGAGTTGGGCATATACGACTCAACTTTGCTCGGCGTAGATATCATTCGTGATTACAAAATGATCGCGAAGGACGTGGGCGAGGAACGGATCCTACGGACGATCAAGGGTAAGCCAGCGACGATCATCGTGAGCCCGATAGGTAGGCAGGGCTTCGTCCTCGGGCGCGGCAACCAGCAGATAAGCCCAAAAGTCGTGAAGAAAGTTGGGAAGGAGAACGTTTTGGTCATCGCCACGCTGCAAAAATTATCATCGACACAGACGCTCAAAGTTGATACGGGCGATGCAAAACTCGATGAAGTTTTTCGTGGCTACATCAAGGTGATTACAGGTTATCATCAATCGCACATGGTGAAAATCATCTAGCCGTAGAGCTTCTTTCGACATTTCTCACACAAAAAAGTCGACTTTTTATCTACCGCGTGGATGCTGTTCGAAAAACTCATCACGCAATCGGTGTTTTGGCAGTGCTCGAGCCCAAATGCATGTCCGAGTTCATGGATCGATTCTTTAGTTGTGCGCTCGATGAGCAGTTCGTAGTTGGATGGGAAACCGTAGAAAACTGGATCGAGTCGGCAGATGGACACCAGCGCAACGTTTCCTGGGCACTGAGCTTGACCGAACACGAAGTTTAGCGCGCCGTGAAAAAGATCAGCATTTGTGAGGGCGAGCACTTTGTTGTTTCCGGCCATATTGCGCCGCACATGGTCAAAAAGAACATCTGCGTTGTGTTGCTCTCGAAGTGCATCGTATGCAGTCGGGGGTATCTCAATGGTTTCGCCTACCTTGCAATCGTCGGCGAGCAATGCGAACGATTCCATGAGGCGCGGTGGCAGGTCTTGGACAAGCTTCTCTGGAACCTTACCTACTTCGACAATTTTAATAATCAAGCGATCACTCGATTTTTGTTTAACTCTTTAGATATTTGGATTTTTACTTGTTATATATATAACAATTCTTTTAAAGAACTTTTGTCCGTGGAAGTTTCACGCCCGAATGCTCCTCAAAATACTTCCTCACCGGCGCGAGGAGGCCGATGAGGGCCTCCGCGACCGCCAACTTGAGGTCTGCTGGATGCAGCTTGCCCGCCGCATAGAGCTTCTTGAGCTCCGCGGCGCTCGTTATTTCGACTGTCCCACCATACTTCGCCGCCCTCTTGATCTCGAGCCGATCCTTCGCGGGCAATATGACATGCTCCACGTACTCCACAATCGGATTGTCCTTCATCACCTTCGGCGGGCAAAAAGCCTTGCTCACCTTTTCCTTGATGATGGCCGGCTCATCGTCTATCGCTATGAAGTTACTTTTGCTCGATGACATCTTCATCGCCCCATCGATCCCGTGAAGCAGTGGGATGTGGACACAAACTGGCTTGCGGTGGCCGATCTTCGAGAGCTCCTCGCGCGCGAGCATGTGCACCTTGCGTTGATCGATGCCCCCTATCGCCACATCGACGTCGAGCCACGCCATGTCCACCGCCTGCATAATCGGGTATAGGGTCTGAGCGACGTCCGGGTTCTCCAGTTGTCTCGATATCATGTCCATGCTCCTGCGAGCGCGCATGAGCGTGGTGTTGACGGCCAAGCGCATGACATCGAGAGAGTACCTCTGCTCGAGCTGGAAGTCCGAGCCGAGCATGAACTTCGTTCGCCGCGGGTCCAAACCTAAGGCGATGAAGCAGTGCTTGTTGTATTCAGCTATCCCTCTGACCTCCTCAAGGGTGCCCTTGTGGTTGAGGAACGCGTGGAGGTCCGCGAGGAGGACTATCACCTCGGCGCCGAGCTCCTGAAAGTCGACGAGTTTTTGGACGGTGAGGGCGTGGCCGAAGTGGATCTTGCCGCTCGGCTCGTAGCCACAGTAGACCTTTATATTTCCTCGCGTTAGCAGCTCGTGCAACTCTGGCTCAGTCACAACCTCTTCCGTGCCACGGGCAGCTAGCTCAAATTTTGATTGCATATTATCACGTAAGGAAATGGTCCTGTAGGCTAAAAGCTTAGCTCAGTCTCCGCCCCTGATTTCTTTTGGAACCGTGCGATATCTATTCCGACCACGTTTGCCCATTCCGCGTTTTTGGTGCTCTAATATCTGTTTTTTGGTTAAAATCGCTTATTTTACCTTATTTTTTGTTATTTTGGCCTTTTTCTGAAGAAAAGCCTTTTAATTACTCATTTGTAGTTATGTTTGTTACATATGTAACATAAAGTAGATTAAAAGATAATAAATATGTTCGAGTGGAAACGAAGGGGTCATGGATGGAAAGGATGTACCAGCAATCGGCTCCAAGGGCTCTCGCAAAAGTTTTCAGCTTCGATGTCAAATTCAAGGGCACCAAGCGCACGATGTTCTATCGCAAGCTTTTCGGTTTCTCGGCGCGATCCAGACACATGGATACGAAGGGAGAGGTGAAAACATACGTGCGAAGCTACCCTGGGCTCCTAGCTATCATTCCCCACGCGAAGCTCGGGAAGAGCGTGCTCGCCGTCCCGATCCAGGCCGCGCCAAGGTTGAGGTCATTTTTCCGAAACCCCATGTGGCAGCCGATCGAGCTTCACATGTTCGACGCTATCCTTCCTCCAGATATCAGGCTCCAGGCGATGGACAGAGCGTTGGTGACGAGCAATCTTGGAGAAGTGACCCTCAAGGAGGAGATAGTAGCGCTCCAACAGCTCCTGTATAGAGGCAAGGCTTCAGCGGACGTCGTTGAACGCGTGGTCAGGGCGCTACGGGTTGTGAAGGAGTTGATGATGTTGGATTGGTCCGATGGAAAAGAATTCTCGACCCGCCTCGAGGCGCAGCTCGCCCCCCTTCGAAAAGTGATGCGCTAGCGCATTTTATGTTTGTTACACGTGTAACAAAAACGAATACTTTCGGTGACCTCTCCCTCCAGAAAACTCGCTTTAAAACACTCAGCGAAGCCTCTTTGGTGACAGGTATGGATTACTACAGTCGCTTGGACGCGAGGCGAGCAATTTTAGATTTTGCTCGCGCGGGTGGCCCCGAGGCTGTGAGGGAAGGGGCCTTCTACAACAAGCGCGGCGAGACAATTCAGCGCCGTCTTGATGATGGTGAAATAGTGGTTCTCGACTCCAATGCTGCTATCGATCGTGCCATCCGCGCCGAGGCGTCAGCATTCTACTGTTCGTACTGGCGCTACGCTGAACCGCGCGAGCTGCGTCACCCGCTCGGGCGTGATTTGATGTGGACGATTAGAGCGAAGAACGGAGGCCTCAAGTTTGCCAAGACAGCGACCTCCGCCGTCATCGAGGTGATATCTGACGCCGGTTTCTATAGACCATGGGTGAAGTACTCGGGCGAGCTTGGTTTCGACCTCGTCGTTCCCCTTGAATCTATACCTGGCGATGCTTGGGCGGGGGACTTCAAAGCTCTCGACGAGATACAAGGTGAGATTACCGGCTATATCGCTGATACCTTGATGGAGAGGCCCAACTTTCAGATTGGTCTTGAAGGTTCACGCGTCACGATTAGAGAGGGATCAAACACCTGCCTCCTCTCCGAGCTTCGGGCCGGGCGAGGCCTTTTTTTGGTGCCGATGAGCCTGAACCCGAGGTCCGGTTTGGTTTCCCTCCCGGTCGCGCCGGAGGCGGTAGAAAGTTTTTCAGTGTTTGACGCCAGCCCAGCTGATGCTTCTCCGTACGAGTGGACGCCGCAAAACGATGCAGCAAGAAAATTGATACATCGCGCTCATTCGTGTGCACCAGAGGATCGAGTGGGGGCAGCGCTCGCCTTGTAGTTCATCGCCTCCGCTTGAGCGTTCACTCTACCACAGTTTTATTTTGCCGCGGCCATATCTTAAGGAGCCGGTGTGAGGATATGGCAGAGGAAAATTTGATAAAGAAGATCTTGGCACTAAAATCGAGTAATATTCGAGAAACTGTGGACGAAAGGATACGCGAGTTCAAGGCGCTGGACAGGAAGGGCGACGAAGATTGGTTCTCCGAGCTCTGCTTTTGCATACTCACAGCTGCGTCTACTGCCAAGCTAGGGATTAAAATTCAGAACGAACTGGGGGCCGATGGATTTTTGACATTGCCATACCAAAAACTCGTATCCAAATTGAAAAGCGCGGGCCACAGGTATCGTGATCAGAGAGCGGAGCGCATAGTAAAAGCCAGAAAATTTTATAATATTAAAGAAATTGTTACACATTTTCCAGATGAACGGAGCGCGAGAGCTTGGCTGGCAGAAAACGTTGATGGCATAGGCTACAAAGAGGCGAGCCATTTCCTCAGAAACGTTGGGTACAACGATGTTGCGATTCTCGACAGGCACATCTTGGCCCTGATGAGGCAACACGAGTTACTCGAAGGCACACCAAAAACCCTCACGAAGAAAAAATATCTCGCTGCAGAAGAAAAACTCAGGGAGCTCGCGCAAAAGACGAATCTTTCCTTAGCGGAACTGGATCTTTACCTCTGGTATATGGAAACAGGGGTAGTTCTGAAGTAATATTTTTTAGATTTCCAAAACAAAAAGCGCCGAGATTTGGGCCCTCGAAGTCTCGAGCCACTCATTAGCTTACGGTCGACGTAGCTCCGCGCGAACCGTCTTTCGACAGCCCGCCGAACCACGCCGTTCCGACCCATCGCGGATCGTGCGGATTACTCTCACGAGCTTTCCACGCCGCAAACCACCGAGCGCTTTCGAGTCAATCTCTTCAGCCTGCTGGTTTTGGCGTTCATTGGGACTGGCCTCTCCCTCCGAACCCCATCCCAGGGGGATCCAACTGAGATCGACCCTAGAGACTCGTACGGTTCACCCGTCTCGGCGCAATTATTACTCCGTTTTTCATTATATATAAATATTGCGGTGTTTTGCCAAATCTAGGCAAGTATCGCTCTTTAATCAAGAAAACGTATCTTCATCATCGTTGAAACAGATAGTTTTATAAGATACATCTTTTCATCGTTAATCCCTCTGTCGTATGGCTTCTTTTTGAGATTTTGGGAATTTTTGAGCCAAAAGAGCAAGCCGTTTTTTTGTTACATATGTATCAATTTGTTACACGTGTAACAAACATAAAATGCGCTAGCGTCGAAATCTTTAAATAATAATTGTCATCACTATGAGCACGAAGTTCTTGGGGGTCGGTGGATGCCGCGCTGTTGTATCAAATGTTACATGTTTGATGAGTGCGAAAACAAGAACGAGTGTTGCGCGGAGTGCGATTATTTCTCTGATGGCACTTGCCTCCACGCAGAAGAGGAAGAGTTCGTCGAAGAGGAATAAATTCCTTCGACACTTCGTTTCTACAGCCTCTTTTCAATTTTTAGCCCTAAAAGTATAAGTGCATCCGACGCTATTTCGATTTGGTGAGCGCATGGCGTACGATCCATTTGATGATTTTTTCAAACAATTTAGGCGAATGTTTAAAGAGTTCGAGTCCGAGTTCGCGAAGTTTGACGTAGAAAAGTTTGAACGAGAATTCGAGTGCATGCCGGGGGTAATCGGATTTAAGATAGATATACGGGACCGCGGAAACGGCGAACCAGAGATCAAGATGTCAAGACTCGACGAACGCCTGAAGGAGATCAAACCAACTGGCAAGCCACCTGAAGTCAGGAGAAAACCTCAAGCTGAAATTGAAGCGAAGCCGATAAAGTGCATGCTCGAGACGAACGTGGCGAAAGTCGAAAAGCCCGACGAGGTGCTTCTGACGGTTCATACCCCCGAAGTTAAAAAGGATGATGTCGAGATCAGGCAGCTCGGCAGGGCGCTGGAGGTCATCGCTAGGAAGCCGAGCGGCGAGGCATATTTTGCTGCATTCGAGCTCCCCTCCGATGCCCAGCCAAGCGACTATTGCCTCGATGTGAAGGATGGGATGCTCATGATCAGGGTGCCGCGCCGAAAGCGGGTGGCTCACGCAGGGGCGAGATAGTGGTTTCTCGTGTAGTTTTGTCGGCACCAGCTACGATTGCTAACCTCGGGCCAGGTTTTGATGTCTTTGGTTTAGCGCTCGCGGAACCTTTCGATGTCGTAGAGGCGCGAGTTTCCAAATCGGGGATAAAAATCACGGACATAACGGGCGTCGGCGCAGCTAGCTTGCCGCGCGATTCCGATTTGAACACCGTCGGCATAGCCGCAGCGAAGGCGATGGAACTCATCGGTTGCGGGCGGGGATTGGAACTCAAAATTAAAAAAGGAATCAAACCAGGCGGCGGCATGGGAAGTAGTGGTGCGGGGGCCGCGGCGGGTGCGGTGGCGGTGAACGAGCTTTTTGGAGGAAGATTGTCAAAAAGGGAACTCATAGAGGCTGCAGCGGTAGCCGAGGCGGCAGTTGCTGGTAGCGCTCACTACGATAATGTCACGCCTGCGATCGTCGGCGGGTTTACAATCGTCGCGTCGATCGAGCCCTTCGAATATCTAGCGCTCAAGCCGCCGCAGATGAAAATAGTGATCGCTCAGCCAGCGATCGAGGTGTCGACGAGAAAAGCTAGAGAAATTTTACCGAAGGAAGTGCCGCTTCGTGATGCAGTCGCGAACGTCGGTAGGGCTAGCGCGATGGTTGCAGCGCTCAATGCGAAAGACATTGCCACGTTCGGCAGGTGTATGGTCGATAGCATCGCTGAGCCCCGTCGAGAACATCTCATCCCGGGATTTTCTGAAGTGAAGCGCGCGGCGATAGAGGCGGGGGCACTTGGGGCGGCTATGGCAGGTTCTGGGCCAGCTGTCTTTGCAATAATGAAACCTCGTGCGAACGTCAAGAAAGTGGCAAACGCTATGAGCGGAGCATTCAAAAGCGCAGGATTAAAATGTGCTACAATCATCACTTCTCCGGGACAAGGTGTCAAAATCTTGAAAAAAAGATGATAGTATGCGTGCACGTTTGGAGATGGAACTTGCGGATGTACCAGGGCAACTCATGAAGGTCCTAGAACCGATTTCAAGGTTCGGAGGTAACATCCAGAGCGTCCTCCACCAGCGCGAGCGCAAGACCCCACTAGGGCGAATCCCAGTCACCGTCATTTTTGAGGTTGATGAGCGAGCGAAGTTCAACAGGATAGTGGCAACCCTACGCAAGATGGGTATCCACATAATTCAGATCGGCGAACGCGAGGGCATGATAAAAAGCACGGTCCTGCTCATAGGTCACATCATCCATACAGATGTGCGTGATACGATAGACCGCCTGAACGCGATAAAGGGCGTCATGGTTTCGGACCTCAGCTTGGCGATGGGGGCTGTCGGTGAGGAGTCAGCGGCAAGAGTTACGATAGCAGCAGCGGACGATGCTCGCGCAAAGGCCGCCCTTTTGAAATTGGGTGAAATCGCAGCTAGAAAGAAGCTATTGATGATCAAGTTGTTGGGTGAACGATGATGAAGCTGGCTCTGATAGGATTCGGGAACTTGGGACGCGGGTTCAGCAGGGTGCTTTTGGAGAAGACCAAATTTTTGAGGAACTATGGGCTAACGCCACGCGTGATAGCTGCGGTCGATGAGTACGGCGCCGCGATAGATGAAGATGGGCTCGACCTCAAAAAACTGCTGAAGCTGACAGAAAAAAGCGGCGCGGTGACGGCTTACCCCAAAGCTAAGAAAGGAAAGCTCGTATTGGAAGTGATTAAAGAAGTAAACGCAGATGTCGTATTCGAACTCACACCCACCAACATCAAAACTGGAGAGCCAGGGCTGACTCACATAAAAAAAGCGATGCTCGCAGGTCGTCACGTTGTAACCTCTAACAAGGGACCGCTTGTTGTGGCTTTCAGGGAGCTCGATCGACTCGCGAGGCGGCAGGGGGTGGAGTTCAGATACTCGGCATCCGTCGGCGGCGCCACCCCAGTCATAGGCCTCGCAAAAAAGCTTCTCGTCGCAAACGAGATACATGCGATTCGAGGGGTATTGAACGGCACGACGAACTACATCTTGACGCGGATGAGCAAAGAAGGAGCCCCATTCGATGTGGTGCTCAGAGAGGCGCAGGAACTGGGCATAGCCGAGAAGGATCCGACGCTCGATATAAAGGGGATAGACACAGCTTCTAAAATCACGATTTTGGCGAATGCGATATTGGGAATGAATGCAAAGCTGAAAGATGTCAAAATAGTAGGGATCAGACGCGTCCGTCCAGAAGCGATCCGCTTGGCTCAAGAAGCAGGCTATGCGATAAAGTTAGTGGGTGTAGCTAAGCACAACCTTCTGGAAGTTGGGCCAAGGCTCGTGCCTCTGGGGCATCCTCTCGCGGTGAGCGGGACATTGAACGCCGTCACGTTTGAAACAGATTTAGCGCGCGAGGTCACGATAACTGGTTTCGGCGCCGGTCCGTGGGAGACATCGAGTGCACTCTTGGGTGACCTGATCGACATTCACCGCTCGCTTGGTGGCTGAGATGCGTTACGAGTGTATAGAATGCGGTGCAAATTTTGACATAAAAGAGAGGCTCTACGTTTGCCCCAGATGCAAGGGGCTGCTTGAGGTGGAGTTCGACGTAGAAGAAATAGAGGAGAAGCTCGACCGCAGGCGCCTCAAGATTCAAGCTCCGAGCGTATGGAAGTATCGCGCGTTCATGCCTATTCACGACGATTCAAAGATCGTGACCTTGAACGAAGGGGGGACACCATTGTACAAATGTGACTCCATCGCCAAGGAAGTAGGAGTTCGGGAACTCTACGTAAAATACGAGGGGGCGAATCCGACCGGCTCTTTCAAGGACCGCGGAATGACGGTCGGGGTAACAAAGGCTCTCGAATTTGGCGTCAAAACTGTCGCATGTGCTTCTACGGGCAATACCTCGGCCTCGCTTGCAGCGTACGCGGCGAAGGCGGGGTTGAAATGTGTGGTGTTGCTACCGAGCGGTAAAGTGGCGCTTGGCAAGCTGGCGCAGGCAATCATGCATGGTGCTCAAGTGATAAGTGTCATGGGGAATTTCGATGAAGCGCTCGACATCGTGTGTAGGGTGTGTGAGAAGCGTAGCGACATCTACCTGCTTAACTCCGTGAACCCGTTCAGGCCGCAGGGTCAGAAATCGATAGGTTTTGAGATCGCTGACCAGATGGGCTTCAAGGTTCCTGATCGCGTGGTAGTGCCGATGGGTAATTGTGCGAACATCTGGGCCATCTACAAGGGCTTCAAGGAGTTCGACGCGATTGAGATCGCGGAGGGCATCCCGATGATGACTGGAATTCAGGCGATTGGCGCGATGCCGATAGTGGATGCGATCAAACGTGGGCTCGATAAATTTGTGCCTGTGAAGAAACCTGAGACTATAGCGACCGCGATACGCATAGGGAACCCCGTCAATGGGCCGAAGGCCATCCGCGCAATCAGAGAATCCGGAGGTGCAGCCGAAGCCGTGACAGATGAGGAAATTATCGTAGCCCAGAAGATGCTCGCGCGGATGGAGGGCATAGGAGTGGAGGCGGCGAGCGCTTCTACGGTGGCTGGCCTCAAAAAACTCGTCGCTCAGGGCGTGGTCGATGCGGATGAATGTGTGGTCTGCGTGGCAACTGGGCACATGTTGAAGGACCCCGAAGAAGTGGTGAGGGTCTCAGAGGTCCCGACCGAGGCGCCAGCGATATATGAAGAAATAGTCAAATTGATTGGGTGATATCTTGCGCCCGAGGGAAGCCTTCGATAAGACCAGAACTCTGCTACAAAAGCATCATGAGTGGTTCAAGACAATCCTACCTTTGATAGCGAGTGAAAACGTGCCGAGTCCAGCAGTCCGAGAGGCGCTCACGACAGATTTTGGCAATCGCTACGCGGAGGGCTTGCCAGGGGAGCGAGTGTACGCCGGTTGCGTTTACATAGATCAAGTTGAACTTTTAGCGATAGATTTGGCAAAACAACTTTTCAAGGCTGAGCACGCGAACGTTCAGCCCGTCTCCGGCGTTGCGGCGAACCTAGCGATGTACACGGCCCTAACGAATCCAGGGGACACGATGATGTGTTTACCGATACCATCCGGCGGCCACATTAGCATGGGGAAAAAGAAATTGGGAGGCACAGCTGGCGCGGTTCATGGGCTGGAGATAGAGTACATTCCGTTCGACGAGAAACAGATGAATATCGATGTTGATACGGCGATGAAGAAGATTCGAGAACTCGAACCCAAGCTCGTGCTTTTTGGTGGCAGCGTTTTTCTGTTCCCTCACCCTGTGAAAGAACTTGTAGGTGTGATTAAGGAGGTCGGAGCCCACGTGGCGTACGACGCAGCCCACGTGTGTGGACTGATAGCCGGAGGTCAATTCCAAGACCCACTTAGGGAGGGAGCGGAGGTAATGACCTGCAGCACACACAAGACACTACCAGGGCCACAGCACGGCATGATTTTGTGCAAGAAGGAGATGGCAGAGGCTATCGATAAAGCCGTCTTTCCCGGTATA
>Ga0315295_10001715_pt1 | contig 18790 bp, 10 predicted proteins | sample YL17G14_0_MG_FD_204453 | JGI IMG/M metagenome (GOLD analysis project Ga0315295, IMG submission 204453) | Sediment microbial communities from Yellowstone Lake, YNP, Wyoming, USA - YL17G14_0 | ecosystem: Environmental > Aquatic > Freshwater > Lake > Sediment | place: USA: Wyoming | collected... | reverse complement strand
TGCCCCGAAGCCCACTCAATTATATCCGGCCACTGATATGGTGGATTCGAATGTCGTGGTCGCGGACACCAACAGGGACGGAGAATTTGAGGCAATATTCGCGGATGGGAACGCCATACTTTTTGATTACAATGTCACGACATCAAGGCAGAGGTGGAACGTGAGCATCGGAGGCGGTGGATTTGGCACACCATGGGAAGTCGCAGTCGCGGACATGAACAATGACGGCAAATACGAGATTGTCACAAATTCCTGGACAACATTCTCTAGCAGCTACCTGAGCGTCATCGATTCGGACGGAAATGTCTTATTGGCAAATGGTACGTGGGGGCAAATACAAGGCTTGGCGTTGGCCGACATAAACGACGACGGCATGGTTGAAATCGTCTACACTGGGACATTTAATCCTTGTATAGATGGCGGGGGCGGAACGCTGTGCGGAGGACTGGTAGCCATCAACGGGACCGATGGAACCGCCCTATGGACCAATGATTATAGTGATTATGCCTCTGGGGTAAGTGCGTACACCAGGCCGGCAATAGCCGATTTCAACAGTACATCAGCTGGCCTGGAAATAGTGGTCGGTATGAATGGAGATTCTGTCATGGCCTTCAATTCAACAGGAGGCACTATGTGGATATATGAACCGTATCTAGGTAACGGTGGGCAACCTTCATCTCCGACCATAGCTGACATAAATAACGATACCAATCTTGAGATAGCATATCTTGTGTATCAGGATGAAAGCAACAACTTGCCAGGAAATTTGTCAGTGCTCAACAATAAAGGGCAGCTGTTATGGAATGCTACTCTGGGTTTCGGCGGTCCCCAATACGAAGCCGGACCTGCCATAGCGGACATCAATGCTACCCTTTCCGGCCTCGAATTGGCGATAACTGCGCCGGACATAGGCCAGTATGGCACCAGCAGCCTGAGCTTGATCGTCTATAACTCGACCGGCGGGAGAATTTGGAATGCTTCGATGGACTTTTTCATGTCGGTAATCGATTCCGAACCGTTCATATTCGATGCAAACGGGGACGGCCGTACGGACGTGATAGACGGCGGCACCGCCTATGATGGACTGAATGGGTCTGCATTATGGACCACGGAGTATTTATTCATGGGAGAAGGCAAGCAAGCAATAGCTGACGGTGACGGGGATAACAAGGCGGAGATATTCAGCTGGTGGGCCAATTCCACCAATGAATATGCCATAGCCATGCTGGATTCTTCCGGCGGCTCGCCTACAATTTCCAATGTCTACATAAATTCCACAAGGAACTTCACGCTCGACAACCTGTACTGCAACGGAACATACAGCGACCCTGACAACGACACTGAAACGAACAGCACCTTCAGGTGGTTCGAGAACACGAGCCAGACCGCCTATGCGGTCATGATCAATAAGACGGCGAAGACGCTAAACAGCAACTATACGAAGGAAGGCTTCAGATACATCTGCGAATACACCCCGTACGACGGCTTTGGCGCGGGCACGCCCGTGAACAGCTCTGCAGTGAACATCACTCCGCTTACCGTGGCGGCAACTTATAATAGTGTTCCGTACGGCGAGACAGGAAATGTCAGCGTCGGCAGCGGCGGCAAGCTAGCACTTGGAAATTTCTTGAATGCTAGCGCCGTGTACGCGCTAACGGGCGGCAACATAACGTCGACCGCGAACATCACCACGTGGCGCGTGAAGCTCGAGAGCAACGGCAATCTGACGATGGATGCGGTAACTGCCGCGAAGCACACCTTCCTGCGGTTCCAGGATTCGAGCGGGACGGGAATAGACGGCGCGAGCGCAGGCACGCTGATAGGAAAGGGCAGCAACGCATACAGGGTAAACGTTACGACGACCGCCTCAGGCACGCCGACAAACAGGTGGCTCGCGGACTGGGACGTGACGAGCCTGAAGGTCACGGCCGACTACACGACGTTCGAGAAGTTCGGAAGGTTCTACCTCGGACAGTCGGACATAGACAATTGCTGGTTCATCAACGCTTACAACCATCCAAGCGGGTCGATGCTCTGGGGCACGGTGGCGACGCCGCTGTCGTTCACGAACAACACGCTGATTGACGGCTCGTACGGGATATACGTACCCCTGACGTACACGGCGTTCGACAACCTCACCATATCGAACACGGACAACTTCGCGGTCGGTTCGAACGGAGGGACGGTCGAGCTGAACAGGAGCAGCTTCCTCTACAGCAAGGCGTACCTCTACTCGGCAAGCAGCCATATAATATCGGACAACCACAACAAGATAGCCAACCAATATGACGTGTGGGCAGGGACCGCCGGCCTGAGCAAGAGCGCGGTAACCAACGACTTCACTTCAGCCAAGAACGTGACACTGAGGTCCGGAACGTTCTTAATAAATGAGGCAGCAAGCGCCACGTCGTTCAACGTGCTGAGCCAGGGCAACATGTCCCTATGGGGCTGGAACGACCTCGCATTGACAGGGACATCATCACTTGAAGAGGGCGGCAACATCACGCTTGTAAAGGGAAACATATACGGCCTGAAGCTCGATGACGGCCGCAGCACGAACGCCACGTACAACGGGACAGATGTAAGGATTTACAACGTGTATACGGCAATTTCTGCCCCGTCAAACTCCTATACGATAAGCAAATTCGTGAATGCCACGAACATGACTCCATCGGGCTATACATGGCTCAACATAACCTATACGACCGGCGACCTCGGAAGCGCGGTCGAGAGCAGGCTGAAGATGTGGAGGTACAATGCGGCATGGAGCCAGGTGCCCACTACGGGCGTCAATGTAGTGATACATTATGCATGGGCGAACGTCTCGAACTTCAGCATGTTCGCTCCGATGGATTATGACACCGTGCCCACGCACAGCGCGCCAGTGCTGAACGCGACCGACATACCGAACAACAGGACCAGTGCGAACCTAACTTGTTATAATATAAGCACGAACGACACCGAGGGCGACAATGTCACGAACATCTACAACTGGTTCAAGAGCAACAGGAGCATCATGCTGCTGAACATGCCGTTCGACAGCGACGATTCGAGGGGGACGAACACCACGAAGGACTACTCGGGATACGGCCACCACGGCATGCTCGGAGCGGTGACCGATGGAGACAGCGCAGAGCCCACGTGGACGCCCTACGGCAGGGTCGGCGGAGCGTACAGGTTCGACGGGAGCGATGACTATATCAATGTCAGCGATCTTGACGCGGCATTCAACTTCAGCGACAGGGCGTACACGGTGCTGTTCTGGGCGAACGCGACGTACAAGTCAAGCGGCGCGCTGATGTACAAGGGCGCCCGCTTCGATGACAACGAGGCAGGCTTCGCGTCCTTCATAATGGCCAGCTCGCCGGCAAAGCTGTATGCATTGATAGGCAACGGCACGAACCACCTGGAGTACCTCACGGGCCTTGACACGTTCGCCTGGACGCAGTTCGGGATGACGCGCAACTCGAACGGCGACGTATACTACTGGCAGAACGGCACGTCGGCCTACATGGGCAACATAAAGGGCAGCGTCAACAGCAGCAGGGAATTATGGATAGGCAGGTCGGCCGTGTATAGCACGACAATGAACGGCGCGATGGACGACCTGCGCATTTACAATTACACGCTCTCGTCGACCGAGATAAAGCAGATATACGACGACACCAAGAACGGCTACTCCAACAGGTCGGTCATGACATATGACGAGACCACGAAGGGCGAGGACTGGAGGTGCGAGGTGACGCCGAACGACGGCAGGGTCGATGGCACCGCAAGGAACTCGTCGAACGTCACCATACAGGACACGCCGCCCACGCTGCAGGCCGTGCTGACCGAAGATTCCGTATTGTCGCCCGCGAACCAGCTGGACCTCGCAGGGGGCGGGAAGGTTCTGGTGTTCGTGAACGGCACGGCGAACGACGAGGACGGATGGGCTGACCTCAGCACCGTGACGTCGACGCTGTACCAGAGGTACGTCACGAACGCCGGCTGCAGTGCCGACTATAGGAACTGCTATGTGAACTCGTCGTGCGTGTTCGACGAGGTCATAAACGCCACGTCACGGAGGTCCCTGTGCACGCACGAGATGTGGTTCAACGCAATTAACACCACGCTGCAGGGATGGAACGGGAACACGACCGTGACGGACGGCAGCGGCTCGTCGGTCTGGCTGAACGACACCGCGGACGTGAATAAACTTATAGCCGTGGATGTGCAAAATAATATAACATTCGGATCAATGGCCCCGGGCGACACGTCGGCGTTGGACGTCAACGTCTCGGTAAGGAACTGGGGCAACATAAAGATAGATTTGGCGCTCAACGGGACCAACATGACATGCACAGGTTATGGTTCGGTCGACGTGAGCAAGATAAAGTACGACTGCAGCGCATACGGCACGGCGTACGCCAGCATGACGGTACTCACGGGCGCGTCGACCAGCGCGAGCTGCACGGGATTCAACCTTGACAGGAACGAGACGGCGACAGGCGCGATCGGGTCGGCCAACAAGAACCTGCCGTGGAAGATAAACGTGCCGTATACCGCGAGGGGCAACTGCCAGGGCACCGTATGGGTCATCGGATCATCAGATTCATGATGAAATATGAAGCCAATTTGATGGCGTTCTGCGTAGCTGCGGCGCTCGTCCTGAGCGCAGGGACGGCCCTTGTGTACAGCGCAGAGGTGCTGGCCACGGTGAATGTCACGCTTCCTCAGCCGTGGACGGACATAATATATCCTGACGGGCTCTTCGAGCCCACGGGCCTCTATCCCAAGCCCGTGACGCTGAACAATTTCACGATAATGTTCTGGAACTTCTCAGCGTCCGGCAACAGCAGCGTCAACTGCTCCCTTGTCAAGGGAGACAGCTCTGCTATGGACCTGAGTTTTTACGTGCCAACGACCGTCGAGAACGTCACAGAGAGCCTCAACTACACGGTGCAGACAGGCGACCCATCGGGCGCGTACGAGCAGAGCTGGTACATAAACAACTGCTCGCTGAACTCGGTGTTCGGGGTCGATTATCTGAACGATACGGACTATCCTGTCTACGTCAAGACGGACAACTGGTTCTTCATAGTCGACGACGTCTACAAGTCGAACGACGCGGCCAACGCGTACATATCCTGGACAGGGGGCGCGCGGTCGTTCTTCAGCCATAACGACGCTACGGAAAAGGATGTGATATTCTCCGTCTACAAATATTCGGGCGTGCACAGGTTCGAAGGCAACTGCACGGACGGGATAGATAACGAAGGCGACGGGGCGACGGACTGCGCGGATTCGGACTGCCAGACGGTGTTCTTCTCAACCTGCGGCCACCAGATAAATCCCGGCGGCACCGGGCAGTTCAGCTCGGGAAAGAAGGCCGGGAGCCTCGACGGCCCGAAAGCAATGAACCTGCCTGCCTCGAACTGCACGGGCAACATATGCTCGGGCAGCGTCGCAAGCGGGACGTACTGGTACACGCAGACGGCCGCGCCGACAGGCCAGTTCAAGGTCAAGTTCGAGAAGACGTTCTCGTCGAACGACATAACGTTCATCACGGTAAAGAACGCAACGAACACGGCGTTCCAGCTCTATGATGTGACGACAAAGATTTACGGTTCGAACCCGCTGCCGTACAAGTGGCTGCTCCCGACAGGAGGGCCGTACTACACGTTCACCGCTTCGTCGAAGCCTGATGCGAGCTCGACCCTGACGTTCTCCGGATTGCTCGTCCAGGGCATGAACACGACGCTGATGACCGTGCCTGAAGCGACGTACACGATGAACATCGACGTCTACGCCGGCAGCTCACTAGGAAACGCTAACTTCGACCTCTATGTGGACAACAGCGCCCCGTACAACGTGAACGAGAGCGACCTGAGGCTCACGCATGACGGCACCACCTATATCACCGGTGACCAGACCACGAGCGATTCATGCAACGACGGCGTCGACAACGACCTTGATTATGCAGGCAGCGACTGCGCTGACGATGATTGCAACGGAATACAGGTGGGCGTCACATCGCACAGCGATGCCATAGGGTGCGAGTATGCGACGGAACTGACGTGCTGGGACAACTTCAACAACGATGACAACGGCGGCACGGACTGCGCGGATTCGGACTGCGCCGGAAGGACAGGCGGCTGGTACCTGACGAGCGGCTCGACCGTCAAGTGGTATGCTGCGGGCGAGTCGGGCGCGAAGATCTCGGTGTGCGAGGCGACCGAAGGCACGGTCTCGTATATCGGCAACTCGACGCACCAGGGCAGCTGCGCCGACAGCTTCGACAATGATGCAGATGGCAGCACGGACTGCTATGACACGACCGGCTGCTGGGGCAAGGGCCTTGAGAACATATCCGTTTCGACGTACCCGTGCCCGAAGTTCGAGGACAACGATCCCGCATGGTGTTCGGACGGCATCGACAACGACTACGACCAGTACGTGTACTCGGGCATGCGGGCGGGCTACTCGAATGCCGGCGTCGACTGCGACGACTATGACTGCTATGGCAACGCAGCGTGCCAGCTCTATGAGATAGTTGACGTCAATGGCAACACGAACGCGTCGCTCTGCTTCGATGGCATAGACAACGACCTTGATAAATATTATTGGGATGGCTCAAGTTACGTTCTCAGAGCTTCTACCGGCACGGATTGCGCGGATCCGGACTGCGCATTGGCAGTAAACCCGTCAAACCCGGCGGAAACATGCCCTTCAACGGAGTTCAACCTTGCCTATCTCGGCTACTACGGGACCAATTACAACTATTGCAACAACAGCAGGGACGACGACGTTGACAGCAGCACGGACTGCCTCGACAAGAACAGCAGCTTCGGCGACACGACCGACTGCTGGCAGCGCTTCGGCGCGTGCTATCCGTGCCCGAGCAAGGAGAACGTGACATGGAACAGCTGCACGAACGGAAACAATGATGATTATGACAACGGCGCCGGCGTCTACAGCACGTCTTCGAGCGGAGCTGACTGCGCCGACACGGACTGTGACAGCGAGATAGGGAGCACTGCCGGCAGCCAGATATGCCAGTACGGCACGGAGGCGCTGTGCGCTGACGGATTCAACAACGATGCGAACGGCGGAACGGACTGCGTCGATTCCGACTGCTCCGGGGACATCGGGCCGAGGGGCGGGACATGCGGATCAGAGAGCTCGGCCGGGACGTGCAACGACGACTACGACAATGACGGGGACGGAAGCATCGACTGCATAGACAGCGGATGCTACGGCGTCGGGAGCTGCGCTCCTGCGTTTTCAGTTGGTTCGTGTGTAGACGTGCCTTCGGCGACTGGATGGATCACGCTCAGTCCGGCGGCCGACCTCAGGATGAACTATACTAACAGGGTGCACATAGACACGGACAACTTCATGATAAACTTCGGTAACCTCAAGGCGATATCCACTGCCTCGGTCATCATAGTCATCGGGCAGAATCCAAACAAGCCGGTGCTGTTCAACCTGTCTGACGCATCGATTGTTCTCGGCGGCTCGTCCGCAGCGAGCTTCAGCAAGGACTGGACGGACAACGTGCTCACGCTCGAGAACAACACGCCGATAACGACCCTCGATCTGTGGGTCAGGTGGCCGGCGAACACCTCTTATTACGGCTCGCGAACATTCCCGATACTGACGCAGAGCGCGACGGGGCAAGGCAATGCGAACATACAAACGTCCGTTTACGAGGGCATTCCGCCGTTTATAGAGACATTAAATGTCGAGCCGAACGCCAGCAACGTAGTATCGATATGGTACGGGGACGGATACAACGTCCGCGCCTACCCGAGCGACACTGGCCGCGGAGGATCCGCCCTGTGCGGATGCTACTATCAGGTAGACGGCTCGGCGCCGGCGCTCGATTCGAGTGACTGCGTCTTGCAGCCGACGGCGACCACGGAAGGCGTTTACAACATAACTGTCTGGGCGCGGGACGCTGCAGACAACCGCGGCGAGGCGAACGAGTCGCTCATAACGCTCAATATAATGCCTTCCGCTCTTGCGATGTCGGACCTGAGCAGGGTGTTCTACAACAGCAGCTCGCCCGGAACGGGCGTGTCAGCGACGTTCGTCACGGCGGTCGGCGACACTTTCAGCTCATGCAATGCCTATATTATAGATGATACCGGCAGCACCGTGGATACGGCGGCACTTTCGACCAGCGGGACGAACTCGATAACATGTTCGGGCACTGTCACGCCTTCTGTCCTCGGCGCGGACGGCATCTACTGGCTCTACGTGAACGCGACCGATTCTGACGGCGACACGGCGACGTCGGTAAAGAAGGTCTTCTATGTCTGCAACGGCAACGGTGCGGGCGTGGCATCCGACGGCACGAGATGGGACTGCGCAAGGGTCGACTGGGACAACGACGGGACGGTCGACAAGAGGACGACGACATTGTGGAACCAGACAGTTACGCAGTACTGCGACAACTGCCAGAACCTTTACAATCCCGATCAGAACGATACTGACCTCGACGGCGTCGGCGACTCGTGCGACAACTGCGTGAACGTTTCGAACGCCGACCAAACGGATTCGAACGGCGACGGGGTCGGCGACGCCTGCGTGGCGGTTGCAGCAGCGGCCGTGACGCCGCCTTCCGGAGGATATGAAGGAGGGGCAGCTGAAATGAATGTCACGTCGAACGAGTCGGAGTTCTTCGCGACAATGCCTCCGACGTTCTACAACGGACAGGACATACCGGTCACTCTCAAGGTCATCAGCAGGTCCCAGAACCCGATGGGCCTCGTCATACTGATAACTGCAAAGAGGGGCAACGAGACGTTCGCATTCAAGAAGGTCGTTCAGAACGTCCTGCCCGGGAAGACCGTCGAATGGACCGAGAACATAGCAAAGGTGCTGTGCGGAACTGAGTCCGGCAAGTACGACGTCGAGGTGCAGTGGTGGGCGAACTCCGAGCACGTCAAGAACAGCTATCTCATGTTCAACGTCGAGAACGTTTGCAAGGCCGCCAAGATAATCAGGATAACGACCGACAAGACCGACTACGCGCGGAACGACACGGTATTGATGGAGGTGTTCGTCCAGAACACGGGCAACCAGGACCTGGAAGGGCTCTACCTCGAGGTCTACATGCCCGTGCCGGGATTCCAGGAGCCTGTCAAGAGCGTCTTCGGTCCGTTCTTCCTCAAGAAGGACGGCGTGAAGAGCTTCATGGCAGACAAGATGCTGCGCGACTACTCGCCGGGAATATATGAGATAAGGGCGGTCCTGATGGACGAGACGCAGAAGTACGACGAAAAGACCAAGACGTTCACGGTCGAGCTCATAACCGTCATCACGAACACGGCGCTCATACTGATGGTAGTCGGAATACTGCTTGCATGGCTGTACCTGCACAGGTGGAGGCCCATAGGACTGAGGAAGAGGAAGGAGACGGTCGACGGCAGGACGTGCGTGACGCTGACGGAAACGAACCACAGGAAGGTCGCGTACAAGAACGTCGTGATAGAGGACAAGGTGCCGCTGGCGTACGTGATAAGCAGCGTGAGCCCGGCCCCGACCAGCAAGTGGAGGGACGACAAGTACACGAGGATGCAGTGGCGCTCGGCGCTCGGCCCGCTGGCCGTGAAGACCGCCAGGTACAGGCTCGACAGGAGGGCGCTGATACTGCCCATGGCGCACGTGAGGGGCTGCGAAAGATCCAAAGACCGTAAGGTTTAAATATCTCCCATGGGCTAATCAGTATAGATTTCTGGGTGATGAAATGGAACAACAGAAAACAGGAACAACGACCATAGGATTGCTGTGCAAAGACGCGGTCATAGTCGCGGCCGAGAAGAAGGCGACAATGGGGTACATGGTGGACTCCAAGGAGGCGCAGAAGGTGCTGCTTCTCGACAGCCACATAGCCATGTCGATTGCCGGCAGCGTCGGGGACGCGCAGGCGCTCATGAGGCTGATGCGCGCACAGTACAAGCTGTACAAGCTCGAGAGGGGCGCGATAACCGTGAAGGCGGCGGCGACGCTCCTGGCCAACGTGCTCCAGGGCAACAAGTATTTCCCGTATTACATACAGCTCCTGCTGGGAGGTTATGATTCCGAAGGCCCGCACATCTATTCGCTCGATGCGGTGGGCGGCCTGCTCGGAACGGACAAATATTATTCGACCGGCTCAGGGAGCCCGTTCGCATACGGCTCGCTCGAGGCCGGCTTCAGGCCCGACATGCCGGTAGACGAGGCGATAAGCCTGGTGATAAAGTCCATAAAGGTCGCCATAGAGCGCGACATAGCTTCCGGCGGGAAGGGGTTCACGGTCGTCGTTATCAACAAGGACGGCGCAAGGATGCTGTCCGATCAAGAGATAAAGAAGTATGCCTGAACCGCAGGCATTCTGAATTAACTTAAGGTGCAAGGAATGGTTGAGGAAACTACGAAGGATTTGTTCAAACGTGTAGAGGAGGGGCTGCCGAGCAGGGCGAATATATCTGACATACGCTTCGAGGGCTGCGAGATAGTCCTCTATACCAAGGACAAGGACTTCTTTGCAGAGCCCGGTACGGACATCAAGAACATGGTGTCAACGTTCAAGAAAAGGATAGTCCTCAGGCCGGATCCGTCCATATGCATGGACATGGAGGATGCCCGCAAGGAGATAGGGAAGATAGTGCCTGCTGAGGCGGGCCTCAAAGAGATCACGTTCCTGCCAGAGTTCGGAGAGGTCATTATCGAGGCTGACAAGCCGGGCCTTGCAATAGGCAAGGGCGGAGAGATCCTCAGCGAGATGAGGAGCAAGATATACTGGCTGCCCACGATCAAGAGGGCGCCCGCGATAAAGAGTGACATCGTAAAGACGTTGCGTGAGCTGCTTTACAAGGAGACCGAGTTCAGGAAGGACTTCCTCGACAAGGTCGGAAAGTCGATACATTCGGGCTGGAAAGAAACGGAATGGGTACGGCTGACGGCCCTCGGCGGGTTCCGCGAGGTCGGACGCTCCTGCATACTTCTCAGCACGCCTGAATCGCGCATATTGATGGACTGCGGAATCAAACCAGGTACTAACGAGTTCCCGTACCTGTCAATACCGGAAGTGGACATCCATAATCTCAACGCCGTCGTGCTGTCGCACGCGCACATGGACCACTCAGGACTGATACCGTGGCTGTACGAGTACGGGTGCACGGCACCTTTGTACTGCACCGTGCCTACGCGCGACCTGATGGTGCTGCTCGCCCTTGATTACATGGGCATAATGCAGAAGGAAGGGCGCCAGGCGCTCTATACGTCGAAGGGAATCAAGGAGGCGGTCAAGCATTGCATAACTCTCGAGTACGGCCAGGTGTCGGACATAACGCCCGACATGAGGCTGACGCTGCTGAATTCCGGCCACATACTCGGCTCGGCCCTCGTTCACGTTCACATAGGCAACGGCCTTCACAACGTCCTTTACACGTCGGACATCAAATTCGATAGGACGGCGCTCTACGAGCCGGCGTCCACGGACTTCAGCAGGGCCGAGACCGTCATAACGGAGAGCACGTACGGCGCCGTGAACGACATACAGCCCAAGCGCAGCGAGGCAGAGGACATGCTCGTCGCGTCGGTCACGAAGGCAATAGAGCGCGGCGGGAAGGTCATAATACCCAGTTTCGCCGTGGAGCGGGCGCAGGACCTCATGATAATACTCCAGAAGGGGGGCATCAAGTGCCCCGTCTATCTCGACGGCATGGTATGGGACGCGACCGCTATTCACACGACCTACCCCGAATACATGAACCGCGACCTGCAGAAGCAGATACTGCAGCAGGGCGTGAACCCGTTCACGGACGAGATATTCACGCGCATCGGCTCGCAGGACGAGCGGGAAAAGATCCTCAAGAAGAAGGAGGCATGCGTCATAATCGCGACGTCCGGAATGTTGGTCGGCGGACCGTCGGTCTGGTGGCTGAAGCAACTCGCTGATAATAAGGACAACATGATAGTCTTCGTCGGCTACCAGGCAGAGGGAACGCTCGGCCGCAGGGTCCAGAAAGGGTGGAAAGAAATTCCGATGGAAGAGGAGGGAAAAACGAAAGCCGTTGCGCTCAACTTCGAGATAATCACGGTGCCGGGACTGTCCGGCCACAGTGACAGGAAGCAGCTCGTGAACTACATCGCAAAGCTCAGGCAGATACCCGAACGGATAATAGTCGACCACGGAGAAGCGTCGAAGTGCACGGACCTCGCGAGGTCGCTCCACCAGATGTTCAGGTGCGAGACCACGGCGATGAAGCTGCTCGAGACGATAAGGCTCAAATAAAACTTCTTTTGATAAACCTTTCCTTTCTAAGAAAAGGTTTGGTGGGCAGGCCCGGATTTGAACCGGGGACCACCACGTTATCAGCGTGGTACGCTAACCAGTCTGCGCCACCTGCCCCACAAGTGATAATATCTTATGATTGTCTTAATTGTCTTAAATACGTTTCCAAAATTCATAAGTCCGAAGGATACCTTGAAAAATAAGAATGGTGGACTTGCGGGGATTCGAACCCCGGATCTCTTGCTTGCGAAGCAAGCGTCGGTTTGGCAACCCCGGATACGATTCGGGTGTTGTTTCCACTGGACCACAAGCCCATAACGTATTTATGTAAAAGGCATTCATTTAAGGCTTATGCCAAAGGCAAAAGTCCCTGAAAAGGTCGTCGAAGAGCTCAAAAAGGTCAAAGATCCGCACAACAACAAGAGCCTCTACGAGGAGGGGATGCTCAAGGACATCACCTTCGACGGGAAGAATATAAAGATGAAGCTCGTTCCGGCGGCCATGGGTTGCGCCTTCTGCGGCGTCATAAATATCATGCTTACTGATATCGAGGGCCGAATGAAGAAGCTCGGCTACGATTCCGAGGTCACCGTCGGCTTCTAGAAAGGAATAAATGCTTCAACGCCGAATAGGCTTCATGCGCATACTCGCGACTTCTGACCTTGACTTTCCCGGGGCGCTGCAGACCTTCTGGACGCTGCTCCAGAAGGAGCAGGAGCCGGACCTCATGCTGTTCGCGGGCGACATGTACGAGTTCAAGGAAAAGGAGCAGTACAAGACGATACTAGATTACATCGAGAAGGCCAAGTGGAAGTGCCCGATCGTCGCCGTCTTCGGCAACAAGGAGTTCGACCAGGACCACGAGTACCTGAAGAAGCTCTGCGGAAGCAGGGTGATATTCCTTAACGATGAGACGCTGATACTGGAGGTGGCAGGCAAGCAGGTCGGCATCGTCGGCACGCGCGGCTGCATAGACGTTCCGACGTTCTGGCAGGCGAAGACCACGCCGAACATCGCGGATGTCTACAGGAAGCGGCTCGAGAACGTCACCGGCCAGCTGATGAACCTGAGGGCACTACAAGTTCCGGTCCGGATACTCATGTCGCACTATGCGGCCACGTACCTGACGCTGCGCGGAGAGGACCCGAAGGTCTACGGCGGGCTAGGATGCAAGGGGTTCGAAGAGGTCATCCGCAAGACCGAACCGACGTTCGTCATCCACGGCCATGCGCATTACGGCACGCCGCAGGCGAAGGTGGGCGACGTGACCATCTACAACGTTGCGCTTCCGCTGAACAAGCGTTTCGTGGAGATCGGCGGGGAGAAGCGCGGGCTCGAGATGTTCACGCGATAGCCGCGATGCCGATGCCCAGCATGACCATCGCAAATATCTTTATCGCCTTTGCGGTGAGCGTATAGAGGACGAACTTCCTGAAGTCCATCTTGAGCATCCCGGCAACTATGAGCGCGGGGTCGCCCACCATCGGGACCCACGGAGCGGCGAGAAGCATGGCGAATCCGTACTTGTTTATCAGCCTGCGCGCTTTCTTGATATCTTTCGTCTCGCCCTTCATCAGGGAGCGTATGCCCTTGAGCCCGATCCAATAGATCGTCAGCCCGCCGAGGAAGTTCCCTGCGAGGGCCACGGCGAACACGGACCACGGGTCGAAGTAGGTCGCGGCGAGAACAGTGGCGGGCTCGGACGGGAACGGAACGATTGAGCCTGCGAGGAAGTTTACCAGGAACAGCCCGAGCAGCCCGTAAGCGTTAACCAACAGCGTCAAGTCCATAGACTTAATTAAAACCGCTACTATTAAATATTTGGCTATTCAAAGGTGAGCTCATGGAAAGCAGGTACGACCACAGGGTCATAGAGCCGAAGATCAGGGAGTTCTGGGAGAAGAACAGGGTCTTTGCGTTCAACGAACGGACGACGAGGAAGATATTCGCAGTGGACACGCCGCCGCCGACCATATCCGGGGCCATGCACCTCGGGCACGCGTTCTCCTACTCGCAGCAGGACTTCATGGTAAGGTTCATGCGCATGCGCGGCAACGAGATATACTACCCGTTCGGGACGGATGACAACGGACTGGCGACCGACCGCCTCATCGAGAAGATGAAGAAGGTCAGGTCCGCGGACATGGACCGCGGAGAATACGTCAAGCTCGTCCTGAAGACGCTCGGCGAGATAAGGCCGGGGTTCGTGAGGGTCTGGAAGGATCTGGGCATAAGCTGCGATTTTTCATACTACTACACGACGATTGACGACCACTGCCGACGGATATCGCAGAAGTCGTTCATCGACCTGTACAAGATGGGGCGGGAGTACCGCAAGGAGGCGCCGACGCTCTGGTGCCCCGAGTGCAGGATGGCAATCGCGCAGGTGGAGATGAAGGACAAGGAGCTGACGTCGTCCTTCAAGGACATCGCATTCAAGATAGGCGGCGAGGACGTCGTGATCGCGACCACGCGGCCGGAGCTGCTTCCTGCGTGCGTCGCAGTGTTCGTCCATCCTGATGACGGGCGGTACAAGAAATACGTCGGCAAGAAGGCGGCCGTGCCCCTGATGGGCATGGAGGTGCCAGTGCTCGCGGACGCCAAGGTCGACCAGGACAAAGGCACCGGAATGGTAATGTGCTGCACGTTCGGCGACCAGACCGACATCGAATGGTACCTCGAGCACAAGCTCCCCATGCGCGTCGTGCTCACGAAGGACGGCAAGATGAACGAGCGGGCCGGAAAGTACGCCGGAATGTTTATCAAGGAGGCTCGCAAGCGCATCATCGAGGACCTGAGGGAGGCGGACCTTCTGAGGGGCGAAACGCCCATAAAGCACATGGTCAACACGCACGAGAGGTGCGGCACGGAAATCGAAATTCTTAACGCCAAGTGCTGGTTCATAAAGTATCTAGACCTGCGCGGCGAGTTCATCAAGCTGGGAGGCGAGATGCGTTGGCATCCTGATTTCATGCGCGTGAGGTACGACAACTGGATAAAGGGGCTGAAGTGGGACTGGTGCATATCGCGGCAGAGGCACTACGGCGTGCCGTTCCCGGTCTGGTACTGCAGGAAGTGCGGCGAGCCTATGCTCGCGGACGAGGGCGACCTGCCCGTGGACCCGCTGACCGACAAGCCCAAGGGCAAGTGCAAGTGCGGCTCAAAGGATTTCGAGCCCGAGCGCGATGTCATGGACACGTGGGCGACGTCGTCGATGTCGCCGCAATTGGCGCTCCAGCTCGTCAAGGATGAGAAGACGCGCAAGAGGATGTACCCGATGGGCCTGAGGCCGCAGGCGCACGACATAATCACGTTCTGGCTCTTCAACACGGTCGTCAAGAGCTGGCTCCACTACAAGACGGTGCCGTGGAAGGACATAGCGATATCCGGCTTCGTCCTTGATCCGTACGGGGTCAAGATGTCCAAATCAAAGGGGAACGCCATCGCTCCCGAGGGCGTCATAGACAAGTGCGGCGCGGACGCCCTGAGGTTCTGGGCAGGCGGCTCACGGCTCGGCGAGGACCTCTCCTACCAGGAGAAGGACATAGTTACCGGCCAGAAAACGATGACGAAGCTGTGGAACGCATCGCGCTTCCTCAGCATAAACATCAAGACGAAGCCGGCAAAGCCGAAGAAGCTCGCGGTCGTCGACCGATGGATACTGCACAGCCTGAACAACCTGATAAAGGACGCGACGGTGCATTTCGAGGGCTATGACTATTCGCAGACGAAGATGGGCACTGAGGGGTTCTTCTGGCGCGAGTTCTGCGACAACTATCTCGAGATGATCAAGTACCGTTTGTACGGCGGCGACGATGCGTCCGCCCGGTACACGCTCTACGTCGTGCTGCTCGACATACTCAAGCTGTTCGCGCCGATAATACCGTACATAACCGAGGAGATCTACCAGGAGATGTTCGCCGAGCACGAGAAGGACGTGTCGATACACGTGTCTCCGTGGCCCGAGGTCCGCGAGGAGTTCGTGGACGAGGAGGCATTCAAGGCGGGCGAGCTTGCGAAGAAGATAATCGCCGCATTGAGGCAGTGGAAGGCCGGGCAGAAGATGGCGCTGAACGCCGACGTCAGCAACATCACGATCGACTGCAGTTCTGAGGACAAGAAGATTATAGAGTCCGTCAAGGAGGACATAATGGGGACGATGAAGGTCAAGGCCGTCGGCTTCGGGAACGCCAAAGAGGTCATCGTCGAGGACGGGCTCAGCCTTGACGTAAAGCTTTAAATATATGATTGTACTCACTCGTTCTAGAGAGTGAATACATGATTGACAAGAAAGACTCACCAGTTATTGAAAACACAGACGCAGCGATGCTCAGGTATTTCGCGTCCGAGGAATTTGACGGGGACATGAAGAAGACAATAGAACTGGAATACGGCACAGGGCACAGCGGACCGAGGCGCAGCTTCTGCAACGACGAGTGACATAGCAATAAATACGCAGCTTCCGCTAATTTCTGTATGGATTCGGCAAGGAAACTTGCATGACCTAATAATTCTAGCGTGAGCAACATGGAAGATAAAAACTACAAGCTGAAAAAACTCATCAAGGAGCTCGAGTCGATGAGGGGCAGGCACACTGAGTTGATAACGGTGTACGTGCCCGCGGGCCACAACCTGAACGAGATAGTCGGACTCCTATCTCAAGAGGTCTCGCTCACGCAGAACGTCAAGAGCAAGGCCGTGAGGAAGAACGTCATCACGGCGCTGACGAAGGTCCTCCAGCACCTCAAGCTTTACAAGCAGACGCCCGAGCACGGCCTCGCGATATTCTGCGGGAACGTCTCGGAGAACGAGGGCATAGCTGACATGAAGATATGGGCAATCGAGCCGCCCGAACCGCTGAAGGTCAAGCTCTACTGGTGCGACCAGAAGTTCGAGCTCGCGCCCCTCAAGGACATGGTCAAGGAAAAGGACGTCTACGTGCTCGCCGTGCTCGACCTTCAGGAGGCGACAATAGGCGTGCTCAAAGGGAAGACCGTGCAGACCGTGCGCTATCTTGAGTCACTGGTTCCGGGGAAGACGTCGAAGGGGGGCCAGAGCGCGCAGAGGTTCGGCCGCGTGCGGGAAGGGCTCATAGGTGATTTTTTCAAGAAGGTCGCAGAGGCCATACGGGCGGCGGTTCCGGAAGGCTCGCGCGGAATCATAATAGGCGGGCCGGGTCCTGCCAAGAGCGATCTCATCGACCGGGGATATCTGATGACAGACATCAAGAACATGGTGCTCGGCGTCAGGGACACGGGCTACGCGGACGAGCACGGGCTTCAGGAGCTGCTCGAGCGTAGCAGGGACCTGCTGGCCGAGGCGGCGGTCGCCAAGGAGAAGGACCTTGTGCAGAGGCTCATGGAAGGTCTGCAGAGGGACACCGGGCTAGTGACGTACGGCGTTGTCGCCGTCAAGAACGCGCTCCTGCTGGGCGCAGTCAGCATGATACTGATTTCTGAAGAGGTCGACTGGGAGGAAGTGGAGTACGCCTGCTCGTGCGGGAACTCGGAGAAACGCTTCATCAGGAAGGGTTCCGATGTCAAGTGCGCGAAGTGCGGAAAGGTCATAAAAGTTTTGGGCAGGATGGATGCGGTCGATGCGTTCGAAGAACTTGCGAAGCAGTTCGGGACCGAGGTCGTCGTCGTGTCGAGGAGCAGCCGCGAAGGGGAGCAACTCTACGCGTTAGGCGGCGTGGCTGCGTTCCTAAGGTACAAGCTGTAAAAAAGAAAAAGGTGGTGGAGATTAAAGTATCTCCACGTGGTCTGCTGCATGCTTGAGGCTCGTGGCAAGGCCCGATGCGGCGCTCACCAATACCGTAACCTTTCCGTGCTCCTTCGCCTTCTGGAGGAGCGGCAAAAAATCAGCGTCCCTGCTCACGAGGGCTATGATGTCTATCTGCGGCGAGAATATCGATTCCATGGCATGGACTGCCACGGGCACGTCCACGTCGGTCTTCTGCTCCGGGTCGCCCAGCGCTATCACCGTCTCGAACCCCTCGTTGGCTACGGCCTCAATCAGCTTCTCAGATGCAAACTGATTCAAAAAAACCTTTGCAATAACAATCCTTCCGTACTTTTCCACGCGTGTTCTGAGGTCTGAAAGGTCGAGCGAGAACTCTTTCCTTATCATGTTCGGACCATCCACAAAAAGGGCCACTTTTGGCTTGCTTCCAGTCAGTTTTTCAAACTTTTTTCTAAAATTGGCCAATGCCAATCCAAACACCTTGTAAAGAAATTGCATCCAGCATTATTTAAGCGTGCTAAAGGAACGGCTATCCTTGGTTATTCAAGTGAGAGTCCATAGTATTGCTATATGCGATGTCATGCCGAATAAAAAAAATAAAGATGACTTTCTGAAAATTTGGAATGATTTCAATGAGAAGGAAAAGTTGAAATTTATTGGTGGTTTTATAGACGGAGATGGAGTTTGCGCATTTTCTGATGGAATAGATTCAATACAGCTTTACAGTAAATCTGTGCCGTTCATATTGGAGCCTTTTTTACAGCTCTTGTATCATTGCGG
>Ga0315295_10001714_pt1 | contig 18791 bp, 16 predicted proteins | sample YL17G14_0_MG_FD_204453 | JGI IMG/M metagenome (GOLD analysis project Ga0315295, IMG submission 204453) | Sediment microbial communities from Yellowstone Lake, YNP, Wyoming, USA - YL17G14_0 | ecosystem: Environmental > Aquatic > Freshwater > Lake > Sediment | place: USA: Wyoming | collected... | reverse complement strand
TATCCGGAAGAGTAACCGGAGCCTGCTGAGAAACTAACTTCCCTTTTTCTTCTGTTCCTGTCTGCTCTTTCATGAAGAGTTCAGGCCTGACAGATGAGGCCGATAAAGTTGACGTGCCTGTAAGAATGACGGGATTGCCCACCAGCCAGCCGGGGAAATTATTAAATTTTCCTGAAAACACTATTTTATGGTTATTCAGCGTAAACCTGAAATTGTCGGTTGTTGTACTTTCATTCATCAGGAAAGTACCTGTTATATCCCCGATGTCGATCTGCTTATTATCAAGCATTATACCGACTGAATTGAAAACCGCTTTTGACTGAGAACTCAGATTAAAGACATCTGTAAATTTATATGAGTCTTTTTTTCCAGTCCTGCCTGAAAATTTTAAATCAAGATCTATTGACCCAACTGCTCTGCTTACATCTTTAAGATTCAGGAATTCTCTGAGCTCACCGGGTAATAATTTCCCTTTGAAGGTGAGGTCAGCCCTTGGATCTGAAAAATCTGTCACTGAAAATGATCCTTTATAACTTTCCGATCCAAGCCTGGTTGTAAAATTGCTGATAGTGAACGAGCTGGTTTCCGTTCTGTTTTTAACCCCGTTTGTATAAGATCCGTCAAACGAAAACTTGTCAATTTTCAAGGCAGATTTTATGTTCTTTATACTGGCGTTTTTCAATGACCAGGAGATTTCATAATGAGGATCCTGTGTTCGTGTTGGCTTTCCTTTTGTTATCCAGTTAAACTTCAGATTTCCGGATGGATGATAATCAGATGCAGCTTTACTGTACTTTTCCGGAAGTAAACCGGGTATTTTTGAGATATCAATATTATCTGCTGAAACATTCAGGTCAATATAATTATCGGATGCAATAAAACCGTTAAGGATAAAATCCCAGTTTTCTATCGTCATTGTGCTTCTCCTGAAAAATATCCCCTTCTCATTCTGATTTAATCCTACTACCAGATCAGCAGGGATACTTTGTCTTATCGAAGTACCATCGAGCTGAAACAACTCAAATATTACTTTTGAATTTCCTTCAAAATCAATATTATCACCTTTTATTTTGCTTTTAAAGCGCCCGTCCTTAAATTTTCCTTTGATAATCAGGTCAACTCTCAGATCATTATAAACAAAACCGACATCTGACAGGTTAATCCTATTAAGGTTCAGGGTGACATTATTGGTACCGGTTGTTTCATCTTCATTTTTCGAGATATCATAATTAGTATGGCTGGAAGTATCGGTATAAAGATACAGGTTACCCGTCCGGACACTTATTTTAGTGAAGGTATAAGCTCTTTTCAGCATATCGATCATTTTAAAATCGATGGAAGCTGATTTTGCTGTAAGAAGTGTGTCAGTATTGATACCTCCGAAACCTGAATGATCAAAATCCGGAGAAGAATGTACAAGAACATTTTTCAGTTCCACAGAGGCTTTCGGGAATTTTCTTATAAGGGAAAGCCTGTAAGATCCTGTTTCTATTTTGGTTGAGAAGTTATTGTTCAGTGAATTAAGAATCAGGCCGGCAACCTTATTCTGCATTATCAGGGATATGGAGAACAGCACGAACAATGCTGAAACAAGAATTATTGCTGTTATTTTAAGAATCTTTGCTGCCAGTTTCATTTACATGAATGAAATATCCCTAACCCGGGTTAATTAACGGTGAGCAAAGTTATATTATTTGGTTTAAAATATATTTTTATTTAAGAAGGAAGCTGAAATCATCATGTTCTCCAAGCTCCAAAGGCTGATGATTCTTTTTAAAAATCCTTGCTTTCCGTGGTCCTATAAGCTGGAGTTTCCCGTTCTCCAGCAGAAACATTGTACCTTCCCAGGCCGGCAACCAGCAATGTTAAAATTAATAGTTGTCATTCAGCTTTGAGATATTGTGATTTTCAGGAATGTTCTTGATTTCCATTATATTGAATGAGTAGTCATATATATTGAAGATCAACACTTTGCCTGAAAGAATATTACCTGATTCTGTAATAATTTTAATCACTTCATTTGCCATGAATGTTCCAGTTATTCCGGGGAGTACTCCCAGAAGTCCGACATCGGCAGGCAGCGGATTTCTGAAATCAACGTTTTCTGTATATGGATTGAAACATCTGTAGGTGGGGCCTCCCTGGTAATTAAATACTGAGATCTGCCCCTCATGTTTATAAATTGCCCCGTGAACCATGGGTTTGTTAAGTAACACACACGAATCATTAATAATATATCTTGCCGGATAATTGTCTGTTGCATCAACAATCAGATCGAAATCACCGAAGATCCGAAGCGAATTTGAAGCATCGATCCTGAGGTTGATCCTTTCAGTTTCAATTAGATTATTAAGATGTTCAACCCTGTTTGTAGCAATAATTGACTTGAGCTTTCCGACGTCATCAGAACCATATAGTATCTGACGCTGAAGGTTTGTTTCGCTGACCATGTCAAATTCAGCAATTGCGATCCTGCCAACGCCAGCTGCTGCAAGATACTGAAGCACCGGGCATCCCAGACCGCCTGCGCCTATAACAAGGACTTTTGCTTTTTTAAGCTTTTCCTGGCCCCGGATTCCAATCTCAGGCAGCATGATCTGACGACTGTAGCGTATTATCTCGCGGGGCGATAAAATATTGTCTGACATTTTCTGGTCAGTTGAAAAATTCAAAATAAAATTGAAAGGGGTAAGATACAAAAAAAGGCGACAGGCAACAGGTATCAGGCTACAGGAAAACCATTTTCCCTTCCTTCACCTGTCCCAGTTGCCCGTCGCCTGACGTCCGTAGCCTAAGATTTTAATCGTTGAATGTAAATGCCAGCCCGATTTCGAATGGTTCCAGATTATATCCATTTGGGCCTTTCAGATCCTGGAACCATGGAGTGAGATAATATGTCCCGTAAATCATGAAGTTTTCATAACCTATCCTGGCGGTTACCCCTCCCCTGAGAAGGTTAAGATTGTAGTCGCCGTTGGTTCTTATTTTTTCTCCGTCTTCATAGACAAGCTTTGTCCATGCATTCAGTTTTAATCCTCCTATAACCCCGGCTGCGATATTTAACCTGCCACTATAGCCTGCGGGGATCTGAGCTTCAAACATCAGCGGAACGTTCAGATATAATGAATTGAATTTGGATTTTTTTACAGGTACCGAATTATCCGGTATAAGCACCCCGACAATACCATCAGTACCGACTGTTATACTGTTCATATCTTCAAACCTGTAATTATTCCAGTTCAAACCAATGCCTGTAACAAGTCCTGTATGTCTGCTGAATCCGATATTAACCTGTGAGAAATTAAGATTAAAACAGTTTGATTTGCTCGCATTGAGGGTCATGTAAGAGATTTCTTCCGGGAGCGTCATTGAAGCAACATGAATATAATTATTGAATCCGACTTCCAATCCTGACCAGTGCCCTCTGAAATGCCTGCTGCCCCTGTAATGCTCCTGCTCCTCCCAATCCTGATCCCAATCCTTGTCCGGTTCCCTTTCAGCAGGTGCTTCAGTTTCATATTTTTCAATATCAATCTTTTTACCCTCAAGAGTTTCGAGAATATTCAGTCCCCTGCTGCCCATTTTGATTATTACCAGCGAATCATTCCCGTCAAATCGGAAAAAATCATTACCGATAATTATTGTCGTATTTTCGGATGAGTCTGATACACCGGTTTGTTTTTTTTCGATCACTGTTATTTCGCGTGACTGTAAAGTGAAAGCCTGACATGTAATTGTTGTCGCTAAAAATAAAATTGCACTCTTTTTCATGACTTTTAACCCTTTCTGTTGTTTTTCACTGCTGTGACGGATGCATGAATGAAAAAGTTACAAAGTATTAGTTGCCTTTTTAACCGGGGCATTGAACTTCAGCAATTTAGAAGTAAAATTATATGATCTGATTTCGCCGGTTTCATCAATGTTTTTCTGAAGAGCCATTTCCCAGCCAAAGAGCTTATTCAGACCTGTTATCCCTGCAATTGCTATTTCAAACGATTCCACAGGTCTGTTTCCCGAATTTCTGTCTCTCATGATCTTTTCATGAAAGAACCTGGCAAGGAATCTTTCAACATTACTCCTTTCATCTATCAGGGGAGGAATAAAGCCATGATTATAAGCCTGGAGAACATTGTCATAAGGTCTGTATTCTGTGATCATGATTTCAGGAATTTCAACTTTAACCATGTTTAATGCTTCTGCCCTCTCAATATCAGGTGTCGAATCTGTCACTTCCTTATTTAATTGTTCTGTAAACAAAACAGAAAATTCGCTGACTCTGGTTTCAGGAATGGTTTTACTGATTTCTGAAAAGAGGTTATTCTGAGCAGAATAGGATTCAGATTTTTCCTTTAATATTGCCGGCTTCAATTCCATAAGAAAAGTATCTGGTTTAAAATTCTGTGCTGACTGCTGAGTTTCCTTTTTAATGATCGCAGGGAAAGACAGGTAAGCAATAACCAGAACAGCTATGGTTGCAGCAGCACTTAAGCTCCAAACTGAAAGCCTGATTATTTTTTGACCTGCTGTTAATTTCTTAACACTGTTTTTTCTTTTAAAGACACCGGCTGCAGGATTGAGCTTCAGTGTCTGAATGATCCCAAATTCCTTTCTTTTATTTTCATCGTGATTGATGATCTCATTCAGTTCTGCTTTCTGGGATGGTGTAAGATCATTTTCAAGATTAGCAATGCATAAATTTTCAAACTGTGAAGCAGAGAGACTTTCAGGCGATTTCATCATATTATTTTTTCCGTTGAAAATGAGATCGGGCGGTTCAAGACTGACCATGACCATACCATTCAATTCCTCCCGGAGATCGGGATTCTCTTTCAGAAAAACCCTGAACTCCTCAACCTGTTCTTTATTGAGATTACCGTCGAGCCAATCGGTAAACCAAATTTCATAGTTTGATCTGTCGGGTCTCATATTCAAATCACGGTTTCAATTTTTCCTATAAAATTCTTCAGCGCCACTCTCCCGCGGTAAATATTTATCTTGACCTGGGATTCGCTTAATCCTGTTATTTCACCGATTTCCTTATAGCTGTATCCTTCATAGTCTCGTAAAAGAACAAGCGATTTCTGGTTTTCGGGCAGACGTTCCAGGGCAAGGTGAAGTATTTCATTGAGATCGGAATATTGAGGTTCGGATATCCGGTTATAGACATCTGAATCTTCAAGAGCTGTTATTCTGTTTTCCTTTCTTATTATGTCGATCATCGTATGGTAAGCAGTGGTAAATAACCACGATTTGACAACAGGATATTCAATATCACTTACATTTCTCCACAATTTTTCATAGCTGTCCTGCACGATATCATTCGCCCGTTCTTCATCCTTTAGATTTGCCCGGATGAAGCGGTACACGGAATCAGAAAACTCATCAACAGATCTGTTATAATCCTTTACTGTCATAAAATGAATTACAGTGTAAAGACGAAGGAAACCGGAAATAGTTACAGGAAATCCATAAATGAACGGGATTTGTTATATAAAACAATTGTAGAAACGCAATGCATTGCGTTTCTACAATTTCATTGTATGGATTTGATTATTAATTGAATTGATACACCTTCACCCAGTCGACCTCCATTGTGGTCATTCCGCTGATGGGTTTATCGAGTCCGCCGGCCAGCAGGATGTACATTGGTTCCTGCGGTACATTGGATGTCTGCCTGAAGATCTCTTCGCCGTTGATTTTCCAGACGAGCTTATCCAGCGTCCATTCGAGGGTATAGATATAGAAATCATTTGCATACCGGGGTCCTATTGATGTTTTCGAAAACCTGCCGGGATCTGCAACAAAATCGGTCCAGACTTTATTATTAGAAGTACGGCATATATCAATATGAGGAGTTATTTTATCTGCAAGCATCCAGAAATTATTTCTTGCAGCGGGATTACCTAATTTTATCTTGGCAGAGAATATTCCATACTTCTGCCTGAAGCTTTTTCCTGAATTAATAAGTCCTGAGGTATAGCTGAATTCTTTGGTTTTAAATCCGGAAGTTGCCGACCATACTTTCCCTTCAATTCTTTGTGGCTTGGTATGGATTTTTAGAAGGCTGTTGCGGACCTCGAAATTATCTTTTTCTGTATATGCCTGCAGATCAGTCTCTACAGAATATTGGTCTTTTAAAAGCTTATCGCCCCAGTAATAATTTGTCAGCCATTTCCTGGTGTCAAGCCTTTCGCCGTCAAAATCATCATTGAAGGTAAGCTCTTTTTTCTTCAGGACATCAAACTTGTCAGAATCCTTAACCTTGAAATACCAGACAATATCCTCGTTTTTCTTAAGCTTTTCGTACTCCTGCGCATCCTTAAACTCTTCAGTCTTCTCAAATCTTTTGGTGTCAAGAAGATAATTCTTCCTTTCCTTGAATGCCTGAGTTGCAACATACTCTTTCAGCTCATTATATCTGGCCAGACGAGCCGAACCATCTGTGTTCAGAAAGTTTGCATATTCCTTCGATCCTTTGAAATTGTAATATTCTTTAATATCAAGGCTGTTTTTCTGACGGTTATATTCAAGAAGCTTTTTATACTCTTCAGTATCCTTAAAGGTAATGGGCCTCATATTCTTCTTTGCAAGGAATTCGGAGCTTTTGATATAGGCGCTTAGTTCCTCAAATTTCTGAACGGTTTTTGATTTAACAGCTTCGCCTTTTCCAGCTGCCTTAAAGAAAGCTTTAATTTCAGGATCAGACTTTAATGATTTATATTCCAGGAATTTTCTGTATTCATCCGAATCCCTGAATGTAATGGGCTTCATCTTTTGTTTTTGCCTGAAAGCATTTGATTTTATAAAACTCTCAAGCTCTTCATAATCTCTTATCTTCTTCGAACCGTCAAGATCCTTGAATCTTTTGAGAATGCTTCCTGAAACTGTCTTAAAATACTGTACAATATCCTTTGCTTTTTGCATCGACAGGAACTCCTTTTCTTTGTTATATTCTTCTGAATTTTTGAACTGCAGGGATTCTATTTCCTTTCTTTTCTGGATAAAAGATGAGGAGTTCACTTGGTCGTGAAGCTTGGTATATTTTGAAAGAAGGTCAGATTTTGTAAAAGCTTTGAGCTTCTCGAATTCATCAATCAAAGCTTTTTCGGCCTGTTCAATTTTTGATGTTGAGGGGATCAATCCAAGTATAAGCCTGAGACTTGACATTGTAAAAAGGTATTTAGTATTTGGTTAAAGATAAATAAACTTGTGTTATAACGTTCCGGCCCGGCTAATTATTTGATCCGGGGAAGAGAAATGATAATTCAGCCTGTTTTCTTTCCTTGGGTTGAAAGGCAGGTTTCGGAAAGCTAATCCTTTATTTTGCGAGGTCATATATAAATTTATGGAAAAAAATTTGTATTTGAAAAATTATCGTTTTAGTTTTGACTAACCGTTTAATCAAAAACGGTTTTTAATTGATTTATTTATTGAACGAACGTTTAGTCATAAAATGTCACCAAGAACATCAAAGCAATATGAAGAGATAAGGGAAGAGAAAAGAGCCTTGATAATGGATACTGCCCTGGAACATTTCGCAAATGAAGGCTATTACGCCACTACAATTAATCATATTGCCAGGCATGCGGGTATCTCAAAAGGGCTGATGTATAACTATTTTGAAAGCAAGGAAGCGCTTCTGAAGGCTATTATTCATAAATCGATCACGGAGGTGCTTAATTACTTTGATATCGACAGGGATGGATATCTTTCTGAAGAGGAATTTGAATTTTTTGTAAGAAAGGTAAATGTAATGCTCAAGGAAAAACGCTCTTTCTGGCGGCTATTGTTTCAGATTCTTATGCAGAATGACGTCAGGGAACAGTTTTTGAAATCATTTGTCGGATCGGATTCCCTGATACACTCCGGAAATGTTCCGGACTTGAACCTGCCTGCCTCTCAGGTAATGAAAATGATTACTGATTACTTTATCAGGAAAAAGAAAATTAGGGAAGAAGGTTATGATCCTATGGTCGAGATCAACATGTTTCTTATTACCCTGAAAGGGTTCGCTATAACAAGTATTTATATGGATGAAAATGAGGATGAAAACAATCAAAAGGCAATAAATAGGATTATTGAGTTATTTAAATAAATTATTTATGAAAAACAGAGTTTCAATTATATTTTTTCTTCTGTTTCAGGGATCCGGTATAAATGCTATTCTTGCACAGGACCTTAGCGCGACTGATATTGTCAGAAAAGCTGACGAGAAGTTCAACGGAGAAAAAAGCAGTTACAGTGTAATGTCAATGAAAGTTATCAGGCCTGAATGGCAGAGGACAATTGAATTCAAGAGCTGGACCCTTGGAAGGGATTTTGCGCTTACACTGATAACTGCCCCGGCAAAAGAAACAGGACAAACTTTTCTGAAGAGGGGTTCTGAAATGTGGAGCTGGAATCCTTCGATAAGCAGGCTGATTAAACTGCCTCCCTCAATGATGTCGCAGGGCTGGATGGGATCGGATTACACAAACGACGATATTCTGAGGGAATCTTCAATAGTAACTGATTATGTACATGAAATTGTTGGAGAAGAGAACATTGATGGCCGGTCATGTTATAAAATTAAAATGACAGCGAGGGAAAATGCCTCCATTATCTGGGGCAAGCAGATCAGTTGGATTGACAAGAAGGATTTTCTGGTATTAAAGGCAGAATTATATGATGAAGATGGATACCTGGTAAGGACTGAAACCGGTTCGGACATCAAAATTATGGATGGAAGAACGATAACTTCAAAAATTGAACTTGTCCCGGAAGAAGAGCCCGAAAATAAAACCCTTATTGAGATCCTGGAAATAAAATTCAATATACCGGTCGGGGAAGATTATTTTTCGCAGCAGAATATGAAAAGGGTGCGTTGAAATAAGATGACAAATGGTATGAAAGAGGAATTCAAAATAGCGTGGAGAAATCTCTGGAGGAACAGGCGTCGTACTTTAATTACATCAGCATCTGTTTTCTTCGCCGTTTTTTTTGCTGTTATTATGAGGTCATACCAGCTGGGAAGTTATGACCATATAATAACAAACTTCATAGAATCGTTCTCGGGTTATTTGCAGGTGCAGAATGTAAAGTATCAGGATAATCCGTTGATTGACTACTCATTCGATTATAATGATTCAGTTGCTGAAGCAATTTCGCGTATTGAAAATGTTGTATCTGTTACTCCGCACCTCGAATCGTTCACTCTTGCCTCGAGTGGGGCGCAGACAAAAGGAGTAGCTGTAATTGCCATTGACCCGGTAAAGGAAAGGAACTTTTCAGATCCTGAAAATAAACTCGTTAAATACAGGATAACCGGTGAAACGGTAGAACTTCTACAAGAAGGAGGTAAAATTCCTGACAGAGTTTTAAGTGCGGTAATAACCAATGTTGGTAACTCTTACTCCTCGAAAGCCCGTCTTGAACTTGAACTCGGACTTACTAAAAATGATAATGAACTGTTTGAACCTGAGATCCTTAAAAACTCTGAAGTAACAAACGGATATCTGACAAATGACGATGAAGGTGTTCTTATCGCCGACAGGCTTGCCAGCTATTTGAAGGTCGCCATCGGTGATTCAGTAATACTTTTAGGGCAGGGATACCATGGTGTATCTGCTGCCGGGATATTTCCCGTGAGAGGGATAATAAAAATGCCTTCCGCTGAATTCGACAGCAGACTAATTATTATGACTATACCCACGGCACAGAAACTATTTGATGTTGAGGGCAAGATAACCTCTCTTGCAGTTAACCTTACAGGTAAATCACCCAAAATATTGAAGAGGGTACAGGTAGAAATTAATTCACAGCTGCCTGATAAAAACACAGTAGCCAAAACCTGGTATGAACTCAACCCGGTCCTTTATCAGCAGATTCAGGGTGACAGCCAGAGTGGTGCTGCGATGCTTGGGCTTCTTTATTTCATTATTTTCTTTGGAATATTTGGAACAGTATTGATGATGGTAGCCGAAAGGAAAAAAGAATTTGGTGTTCTTGTTGCGATAGGAATGCAGAAAAAGAAACTAAAAATAATAGTAACAATAGAAATGATATTGCTTGGTGCAATAGGCTTGATTAGCGGCCTGGCGGCCAGTGTTCCTTTGATTCTGTATTTTTACTATTACCCTATTGTATTGAAAGGGGATCTGGCCAAAATGATGGAAGATTACGGCTGGGATGCTGTGATGCCCAGCGCATGGTTCGGCTCTTATTTTTACTGGCAGGCCGTGGTTGTTGCATTTATGGTAATACTGGCAACAATTTATCCATTACGAAAGATAGATAAGCTGAAAGAAATTGAGGCTCTCAAAAGCTAAAAAAATAAAATGTTATGATTTGGTCGATCGCATGGAAAAATGTTTGGCGTAACAAAAAGAGAAGCCTGGTAGTAATAGTGGCTGTGACCCTTGGTATTATTTCCGGGGTGCTTCTTGTTGGTATTATGGAAGGTTGGGTAAAGCAACGCCTTAACGACGCTATATATAATGAAGTTTCGCATATTCAGATCCATAATAACGAGTACATCAAAAACGAAGAGATAGATCTTACTGTTAGAAATCTTGATGAGATTACACCAAGCATTGATTCCCTGCAGGAGGTTTCCGGCTGGGTAAAAAGGACCAAAATAATTGCCATGGCAAATACTCCATGGGCAAATACAGGTGTGATTATCTATGGAATCGACCCGGAAAGAGAAAAGCATGTAACCGAGATCTATAAGAAAATTGTACAGGCCGGTGGAAAATATCTTGATGTTCAAAGCCCCGGCGACATACTGATCAGTGACAAAAATGCCGAAATACTAAAGCTGAAACAATATATTGTTACTGACAGTATAATTGATAAGCTAAGAGGGGAAAAAATTCCGTTGACTGTTCTTGCAAAGCTTGAGACTCTTAAGGATATGCGATTCAGATCACCCAAAGATTTCCGCGAAGCCTTAAAAAAAACATTCAGTAAGAAAGAACTGGACAAGTATGGCATTCTGATAATTGACAAAGCGCTTGATTACAGGATCAGGAACAAGGTACAGATAACAATTTCAGATAGGGAAGGAACACCGATTCAGGGAATATTCAGAGTATGCGGGATTTACAAAACAACAAACACGGGGTTTGATCAGGCTTCCGTTTTTGTAAATGCAGGGGAACTGGCAAATCTGTACGGAGGCGATGATATCCTCACTCATGAAATTGCCATTTTACTCAATAACATTGATGATGCTGGCATTGTTAAAGATAAACTGAGCCGCATTTCAGGCGATAACTCAGTGCAGACCTGGAAAGAGCTGGCTCCGGATGCTGCAATGATGAATGATTTTATGATTATGTATTATTTCATTTTCATTGGAATAATAATGCTGGCACTTGCATTCGGAATTATTAATACCATGCTGATGGCAATTCTTGAAAGGACAAAAGAACTGGGTATGCTGATGGCAATAGGTATGAACCGCAGGAGGATCTTTAATATGATTATGCTCGAAACTGTTTTTCTGACAGTTGTCGGAGCGTTAGTCGGTATGGTTTCAGGATGGGCAATTACGGAAGCTCTTGGTAAAACCGGGATCCATTTTACCAGTTGGGGGGAAGGATTTGAAGCTATCGGATTTGCAGCTAGGGTTTATCCGGTAATTACCCCTGAATTTTTCATATTTACTACAATAATGGTAATAATCACAGCAATTATTTCATCGATCTGGCCGGCTCGCAAAGCCCTGAAGTTAAATCCTGTTGAAGCACTTAGAACAGAATAATGTAATATTAAAACTGGCAAGCCATGAAAGTACTTGAATTAAAGAAGGTGAATAAGGTATATAATTCATCAGAGGTTAAAGTTCATGCAGTAAATGATGTAACCCTGGACTTTGTAGAGGCTGAGTTTGCTGCTATTGTCGGACCATCAGGGTCGGGCAAAACTACCCTGCTGAACCTGATAGGCGGGCTTGACATGCCAACATCAGGGGAGATAATCATAGGCGGCACCAACCTTTTAAAACTTAAACCATCGCAACTTATTGATTTCAGGCTGAACAATATAGGATTTGTATTCCAGTCATTTAACCTGATACCTGTATTGACAGCAAAAGAAAACGTTGAGTTCATAATGACCCTTCAGAAATGGCCGGAGAAAGAGAGAGATGAACGGACTCTGGAGTTATTGAGGGGTGTAGGTCTGGGCGACAGGATTAACAGCCGGCCCACAAAACTTTCGGGCGGACAACAGCAGAGAGTGGCTGTGGCAAGAGCCCTTGCATCAAGACCAAAATTTGTCCTGGCTGATGAACCCACAGCCAACCTTGATTCAAAAGCTGCAACAACACTACTTGAGATAATGGAAAAGCTCAATCATGAAGAGAAAATTACTTTTATATTTTCAACGCATGACCCGAGAGTTGTTAAAATGGCACATCGGGTAATTACTCTTGAAGACGGAAAAGTAATTTCTGATGATATAAGGGAACTTCCTGCATAACATTTCTATCCTGATGAAAAAATATTTAGTGGTTGTGATTATTTTGCTTTTACATGCTGAAACATTGTTTCCCCAGGATAGGAAATCAATTAGCCTGAGTGGCTATCTTACAACGATGCAAAGCGTAATGTTTGATTCTCTTTCGGGACCGTTCCTTAATGAAAACCTTTTGCACAACAGGTTGAATCTTAAGGGATATATAAACAATGACATTACATTCTCTGCAGAGTTCAGGAACAGGCTTTTCACCGGCGACCTGGTCAGACTCGGAAAATATTATTCCGGTTTGATCGGTGCGGACCAGGGTATTGTTGATATGTCATGGAATGTCATTGAAAAACAGTCCTTTCTTTTTAACACAACTATCGACAGGCTATGGCTTGATCTTCATTACAATAAGTTTCAGGTAACGCTTGGCAGACAGCGTATAAACTGGGGACAGACCTTTGTCTGGAATCCGAATGATATTTTCAATGCATACTCATTCTTTGATTTTGACTATGTCGAAAGGCCTGGAAGCGATGCAGTCAGGCTCCAGTTTTTCCCCTCCTCATTATCTGCCGCAGAGCTTGCCGTAAAGGTCAATAATGAAAATGATGTAACCGCTGCAGGGCTTTACAGATTCAACAAATGGGGTTATGATATCCAGTTTCTTGCAGGATTTGTTAACGGTGAGGATGTTTTGATCGGAACCGGCTGGTCGGGAACTGTCGGAAGTATATCATTCAGGGGAGAAGCTTCGTGGTTTGATCAATATGAAGATTTTCCGGGGGACAAAAGTACTATTCTGATTACCACTGGTTTTGACAAGATTTTTAAGGATAATTCAATAGGACAGGTCCAGGTTATGTACTGCAACAAACCGCTTGAACTAAATAACTTCAACAGTTTCTATTTGGGAAACCTGTCAGCTAAAAACCTGGCTTTTTCAAGATTTTCGGCTTTTGGCCAGTTCACATGGGCTGCCACTCCGTTGCTGAACATTGCTGTTTCGGCAATGTGGTTTCCCGATCTTGAAGGATACTTTGCCGGGCCGTCAATTGATTACTCCCTTGCTGAAAACATAGACTTCTCCCTTGTCTGGCAGCATTTTAATGCAATTATGAACGGGGAAAAATCAAGAATAAACCTGGGTTTTCTGAGGTTAAAATACAGTTTCTGAAAATTTTATACTTTTACCTCTTCATAAAACCTGAACTTTAAGATGGCACTGGTACATGAATTTGAAAGAAGCGGCAACTGGCTGTTTAAAAGAAGAAGCTGGCTTCCGGTAGTGTTGATTATTGCAGGAATTATCGTTTTATATCTGACAAACAGACAGGCAATTCTGTTTGATTCAACTGAGGAATTGATTCTTCTTGGCCTAAGTCTGTTTGGGGAAGCAATAAGGATTTATACCGTAGGATATGCACCCAGGAATACTTCGGGAAGAAATACTGTGGCCGGGCAGATTGCCGATGAACTGAATACAACAGGAATTTATTCGCTTGTACGGCATCCCCTTTATCTTGGAAATTTCTTTATGTGGATTGGACCTGTCCTGTTTGTCAGGACATTTGTTTTTGTAATAATATTTATTCTGGTTTACGGGCTCTATTATGAAAGAATAATGTTCGCCGAAGAACAATTCCTGCGGGGCAAATTCGGAGAAGCATATGACAAATGGTCAGAAAATGTAAACGCAATTATTCCCCGGTTCAAAGGATTCATTAAGCCATCTATTTCTTTTTCATTTAAATCCGTACTTAAACGCGAATACAACAGCTTCGCCAACATTTTTTTAATTTTTGTTGCACTCGATCTGTTCAGGAATTATTTTGTTTCAGAAAGAATATATATTACACCTCTGTGGATGTACATAGGAATACCTGCCGGACTAATATGGGTTGCGGTCAGGCTGATCCATAAAAAAACCAGTTGGCTCGAAAATACCGGGAGATAAAAATCTTATCAGTCCCTGCTTCCAGTAAATAGCATTATGTAATATAGCAGTGTTGCAAGTGAACCCAATGCGGCAACAACGTAGGTATATGCGGCCCATTTAAGTGCATCCTGGGCTTTATCATGATTCATTGATGATGTTATCCCTGCATTTGAAAGCCACGCCAGAGCGCGTCGACTTGCATTTATCTCAACAGGAAGTGTAACGAAACTGAATAGAGTGGTGAGTCCGAACAGTACGATGCCTGCAATCAAAAGAGCCGGAAAAGTATTTACAAGCAACATCCCGGCAAGCAGAACCCATTGTACCCACTTGGATGCAAAGCTCACCGGAGGAACAAGTTTTGACCTGAACCCGAGCCAGGCATAAGCTGATGCGTGCTGAATAGCGTGTCCTGTTTCATGAGCAGCAACAGCAGCTGAAGCGATGCTCCTGTTGTTGTATACCTCCTGGCTGAGATTGATTGTTTTCTTATCAGGGTTATAATGGTCGGTCAGCTGTCCCTGGATACATTCCACCCTGACATCATATATGCCATTATCCCTGAGCATTCTTTCAGCTATATCACGTCCCGACATCCCATTGTCAGTAGGTATTTTTGAATATTTTTTGAATTTTGACTTAAGTGTTGCGCTTACAATCCAGCTGAGGATCATGACGGCACCGAAGATCACCCAGATATTCATACTTGCATGATGTACTTCCATAGTTGCTGTATTTTTATCATTTCTACAAAATATTCAAAAGCCCTGCCAAACCTAATTTAAAAAGTTCTCCAGGTCATTTTGTCATATAATGCAAAATTAATCAATATAAATCTTATACAGCAGCTGAAACTGGTCAATTGTTATCTTTGTTGAATGATAAAGTCTCTGAACAATATTCTGGCAGCAATTATATCTCTTCCTGTTCTTTTTTACAGGTATGCTATTTCACCTCTTTTGAGGCCATCCTGCCGACATGTACCATCGTGCTCTCAATATGCCCTTGATGCATTGAAAATACATGGTCCGGTAATTGGATCATTCTTAACAATAAACAGAATATTAAGATGCCGGCCCGGAGGAACTCATGGTTATGATCCTGTTCCCCTTTATAGGTTCAAAAGATATAATCGTTTCAGGTTGTACAACAAATGTAACCGTCTGAAGCACTAATGCCCCCAACCCCCTAAAGGGGGCTGAATCAAATAGTGGAAATAAAAAGTCCCCGCCAGCTGGCGGGGATTTAGGGACAGGAAGGACAATCAGAAATTCAACTCTTCCTTCAGCTGCCTGAATCCTGCCCGGCTTACAGGAAGTTTATCGCCAGACTGCAGGATTGCGACATGATTATCTTTTCCGTATGGTTCAATGCGCTTTATTTCTTCAACCCTGACAATATATGATCTGTGAATTCTTACAAAATCGGTTTTTGACAGGTTCTCCTCATAAAACTTCATTGTCTGTTGTTTAAGCGCTTTTCCGGTTGAATGATGGATCATTACATAATCGTCCTGCGCCTCGACGTACTTGATTTGCTCAACCGGTATAAGATTTATGGCATTTCCTTTTCGCACAACGATCCTGTTGACGGGAGAAACCGGATCAGGCTTTTTTGCCAGAAGCTGACTTGCCGGTTCTTTGTTCCCGGTCCCCGACTGGATCTTCTCAGTAGCTTTTTTGACTGCCTCCAGGAACCGTCTTTTCGGGAAGGGCTTTAAAAGATAATCAACTGCATTAAGCTCAAAAGCTCTTATTGCAAACTGATCATAGGCCGTTGTAAAGATAATCTCCGGTTTCTCCGTAAGTACCTCAAGCAATTCAATTCCTGTAAGCCTTGGCATCTGGATATCAAGGAAAACCAGATCTGGTTTCATTGATGAAATTGTTTTCAGACCCGAAAAGCCGTCAGCACATTCAGCGATCACTTCTATATTTTCAAGCTCTTTTAAATAATGCTTGATTATTTCCCGGGCAGGAGTTTCATCTTCAATTATTACTGTTCTGATCTTTTCCATATGGTGGAATTTAAGACGCTTAATAGATTATTCTTTTAATTCACCCCTAAGTCCCCGCCAGCTGGCAGGGACTTATTGATTTATTTATGTTCTAAAGCCCCCCTGGGGGGTGGGGGTGACCAAAATCTTCCACGGCCAACTCAGAATTTAAAATTGGACAAAACAAATTTAGATTATTTCCCGGAAATCAGACCTCGACAGGTATAAAAAGTGATACGGTATAGATACCGTTTTCTTTGGTTGTTTTCAATGATGCCTTTTTGCCGTAGAACAATTCAAGCCTTCTCACAACATTTAACAGTCCTGTACCGGTGCCCTTTACTGATGAAGGTGCCAGATCATAATTATTGCTGATTATTACTTCGAGATATCCGTTATTACAAGAGACCTTTGTCTTTATACTTACACTTTCTGTGCTTTCATAAACTCCATGTTTTATGGCATTTTCGTAAAGCGGCTGCAGAAGCATGACAGGCATCTGAATTTCAAGACACTTTTCCTCAATATTCTCCTCCGTCGATAATCTGTCGCCAAACCGTACTTTTTCGATGTCAAGATACAACCTCAGGTTTTCGAGTTCACTTCTCAGTGAGACAGGTTGTTCATCCTTCTTTGAAAGTGCATATCTCATAAACTCCGACAATTTAATTACCATATCCCTTGCTTTTTCAGGATCGGTTATTGTCAGGGAGCTTATTGAGTTCAGGCTGTTAAAAAGAAAGTGAGGATTGATCTGCGACCGTAACATTTTAAGCTCGGTCTCTTTAACCAGGCTCTCAAGGCGGGCTTCCTTCGCATTCTTTTCTGACAGATTATACAGGCTGATAAAAAGATAATAAGCAAGAACAATGAGACCATAAATGAATACCCCTGTTCCAACCCTGTATGGGAAAGTTGCTTCCCAGTACGCCAGATAGTCGTTCCCATTTGGCAGAATTGCCTGAACAAAATATTTATTGATGAGGACCCATAATGTCACTGAGATCGCTCCGCTGAGGACCAGATTGGCGATTACAGAGACGGTTTTGCTGCTGGTCGCATTGAAATACCTGAAAGGATACCATAATGACAGCCCTATTCCTGAATAAATCGCCAGAGAAATTATTCCGTCAGGGATAGCAGCGGATGTGAAACTGCCGTATGCATAATAATACAACATTAGCTGGCCTGATGTGATGAAAAGCCAGACCAGCCACCATATTATCAGCCTTACTCTGTTTGTAAGTACAGGGTGCTTCATTCAGGGTAAGAAATTTAATAGCTTTTCACTTCGCCGCCGCCAAATACTACGGCTCCCTTGACGACCAGATGTTTTGAAGGATCGACACTCCTTCCAGGGGTTAATTTGCGCGAATCGCTGAAGCCGCCAAGAACAGGAGTGACTTCAATTGTGACATGCCAGTCGTCGGGAACTATCAGGGTTGCCCCCCCGAATACGCAGGCGATTTCCAGTTCAGAAAGGCCCTGGGCAAGGGTAGCTTTTGTAAGATCCAGTTCGATGCCGCCAAAGATGGCAGTTATTTTTCCACCCTTGAAATTCTGGGACACTATCTGACGCTCACCACCGCTGAATACGTTTACATAATCGATATAGTCGTCTCCCAAAACTCCTTTTGTAGATACAGCGTTCCACCCATGCCTCCGTGAAAAGATAAAAATTACCCCGATGATTATGAATATCGAGGGCCAGAACATGTTGTACATATGAAAAGTCTCCCGGAATATCAGTGGAACCATGAAGAAACCCCCGACGGCCATCACTATAATACCAGCAGTCTTTTCAGTGGCTCCAAGAGTCATTACCAGACCTATAGCCACAAGCAGCATTGGCCAGCTGAATATTACATTATCAATGAATTCCGGAAAGAAGCCTGTATTTCTTATTACAAGAAACAGTCCTGCCAGAACCAGTACTACGCCAATTAAAGTCCTGTTACTTGTAACAGGGCGATGCTCGTTTTGCATATGCCGTTCTTCTTCAGTCAGTTTACGGCGTTCATCTCTGAAATCATCTTTTGTTTCCATAGTATTGAATTTATTTGAAATTAGTCTTTTTTGTTTATTCTTTTAAGAAAAGATGAAATTATGAAACCAAGTCCCACCAGAATAATAACACCGGGCCAATATATGGTCCTTATAATTTCAGGTATCTCATAATCCCTGTTCTCAATGAAAAACCATGTCCCGATGGAAATAAGGATCAGTCCGCCGGTAAACTGGAGATTGAGAAGAAGCAAAGCACCGATAAACACCAGAGCTGTTTCCCAGGTGAAATAATCTTTTACACTTCCCAGACCCAGAAGGTCATTTGTGGCTACAAGCAGAGCAAGTCCGAGTACAATAAGGAAAAGGCCAAAACTAACCCGCGGATGATGTTCTCTATGC
>Ga0315295_10001713_pt1 | contig 18798 bp, 17 predicted proteins | sample YL17G14_0_MG_FD_204453 | JGI IMG/M metagenome (GOLD analysis project Ga0315295, IMG submission 204453) | Sediment microbial communities from Yellowstone Lake, YNP, Wyoming, USA - YL17G14_0 | ecosystem: Environmental > Aquatic > Freshwater > Lake > Sediment | place: USA: Wyoming | collected... | reverse complement strand
AGGTCTGGACCCCGCGACTGACAGCGCCGGGGGCTACGCATGCCCCGGCGTTCAGGGGTGAGCAGCACACCCGGTGCGAACTACGCGGCCCTGCGGTAGTACGAGTTGAGCGGTCTGCCGAGGAACTGTTCGCACTCCACCGTGCCCTCGTCAACCGCCCGTGAGGCCGACCCCGGCCACCCCCGACTCCGGCTACCCTCTCGGCCTGGCGCAACTGCCGGGGTCCAGTCGCGTGTGGGCGCGCGTCGGCCGATCCTTCTGCAGGGAAAGCACGTCACTTGCGACCCCCGAGCACCTCCCTGATCTTCGCAGCCACCGCCTCCGCCAGCACACGATTCCCATACTCGGTCATGTGCACCCCATCCTCACAGATGCCCCGCTCGAGGCCGGCACGGACGACGTGTCCGTGCAAGTCGTTCACCACTGCTCGCCCCACCGCGCGGAGTGCGACCCGGTTATAGTGCTGCACGTCGGCTTCGTGTCGGCGGAAGCCCTTGGTAGCTTGGTGCCACGCGTCGATGACTGGCGTGATGGTGGCCCATACCAGCTTCGCCGGGGTGCAGCTCCGCAGTTGGCTGAAGATCATCCGCAGGTTCTCGGCATACTGATCAGGCTCCACCCGGTGCGGCGCGTCGCCCACGTCGATGGCTAAGTCGTGCAGGCCGCAGTTGAGGTGAATCAGGTCTGCCTCCCGGCCCAGGGCCCATGGCTCCAGGTGCGCGAGCACATTCGCGCTGGTACCCGCGTTCTCCTCCGGCTGCCACACCTCTGCCCGGCCGGTGAGCAACTCTCGCACGAGTGGCCCATAGGCCATGGCAATGGAGTCACCGATGATGATCACCTGCTTCATGCTCCGTCCTCTCTTGCCGGCATAAGCGCCCGCTTCCAGGGCCGGATCGCGGAACCTGCCATGTCACAGCACCAGCCGTCTCGGCTGTCCGTGGACGCGCACCCGCGGTTGGCGGTCCCCATTCGGCGTTTCCCGCCATCTTCCGCGTCCCCCCCAACAGGACGATCAGCGATCACCGAGAATCCCACGATGGGGGCTGCAGGAGCGGGCTGGGAGCCAGATGAGTTCCTGGACAGGACGGGGCTGGGAGCACCGGTTGGGAGACACAGGGAGCCCCTCACACCCGACCCATGGGGGCAAGGCAGCGGCCGCCGGAACGGACGACGCGGCTGCGATCAGCACTGGAGACCGGAACGCGTGCGCATAGTGACGAGGACGGCACAGCTGGCGCTGGACACCATCTTGGGGAAGCCGAGCGCGGGCATCCCAACATTCTTTCTCCACCTCATGGAGCACGCGCAACTGGAACGGCTGGCGGGAGTGCAGCAGGGGGTCTATCGGTGCCGCCCCGACGAGGTCTACCTGGCCTGCCAGCGCGCCGTCGGGGTGTGCCTGCTGGATCAGTATCTCGCGGACAACCCGCTGACCATGGGAGACCGGGGCTATGAAGGAAGGGAGCGGGGGGCGACCACCGGAGCGGAGGAGATCGTCCTGGAGGGCTTACCCATCGACTCGCCCGAGGCGGTGGTCGAGCACCTCGAGCGCATCGAGTTCCCGCGGCTGCAGGCACAGCTGACGGCCTTCGACGAAGATGAGCGGGTGGCCGAGATACTCGCGCAAGAGACAGCCCTGCAGGAGCGGCTCGGCCCCACCATTCTCAAGAGCGGACACGGATTTGTGTCCTTTCCTGCTCTGGCCTACAGTGCCTATGGATATGCGCAGTACTTCAGTGCCTATGCGCTCTACCCCGAGGTGATGGACCGGCACTTTGCGCTCCAGGCCGATGTGGCGCTCCGCCACAACCGTGCCGCAGCCCGCGCCTACCAGGAGGGGAGCCTTCCGCCGCTGCATCGGCTCGACCACGACATGGCCGACTCGCGCGGGACGCTGGCGGATGTGCGCTCTCTCGACCGCCTCTGGTTCCCGCACTTCGCCCGCTGTCTGGAACCCCTGCTGCGCGCGGGAGTGCGCCTGATCTGGCACTGCGACGGGAACCTGATGGCCATGGTGCCGCGCTTGCTGGAGGTTGGCATCGTCGGATTCCAGGGGTTCCAGTACGAGGATGGGATGGACTACCCGGCGATCTGTGGGATGCGCACCCGAGAGGGCGATGAGCTCACCATCGTCGCGGGAGTCTCGGTCACCCGGACGCTGCCGTTCGGCACCCCGGCGCACGTGAGGGAGGAGTTGTCCTGGCTGGTGGAGCACGGGCCGAGGACCGGCCTGCTCCTGGGGGCGAGCAGTTCCGTCACGCCCGGGGTGCCGTGGGAGAACATCGAGGCCCTCGTCGAGGGCCTCCAGCACTACCAGCGGCATGGGAGGGGCTAGGCCGGACCAAAGGCAGCGGCCACCTTCCCCCGCCGACCCCCGTGAAGCCGGCCTTGGAGTGTGCTGTGGTTCTGCGCGCGGTCCCTGCTCCCGTATGCTCATGCCAAAGGGCGATGGGACACCCGTGAGCGCCGTCTGGGCCAATGAACGGGCGGGGGACTTCCATTCAGATAGGACGAGTCGGCGGCGCTCTCGGTCGCTATTCGCCGACGTCCGACCTCCGCGGCTGCGTCGCTGCCTGCCCTCGTCCCGAAGGCCGGCACGGCCCAGTCCGACCCGGGAACCAGTGCCTCGAGTGGGCCTACCCTATCGCGTTTGGAGCAGCCCCCGCATGAAACCGGCTCCCCAGGCGGCGGCGATCTCACCATGGGGCTCGCTCCGGAAGCGTCCGAAGTGCTCGCAATGCACGGGGCCGTCGTAGCCGACCTCGCGAAGGGCCTCGGCCACGGCCGCGAAGGGCACGCGACCGTTGCCGAGCAACATCTCCGGGCAGTCGCCACCGATCTCAGCCGCGTCGCGGAAATGCACGAAGTGGATCCGACCGGCCAGCCGGCAGATGGCCTCCAGCACACTATCTCCGGCCTGGTAGTAACTGCCCGCGCACAGGCACACGCCGTTGTGGGCATCGGGTACCGCGTCGAACAGCGCCAGGTAGCTGGCCGTGTTCCACAGCGCGTGTCCCGTCTGCCAGCCACCATGGATGGCTAGCCTCATGCCGGCGTCCGCGCAGGCGCCAACCATCCGCCGATAGGAGCGGTAGATGCAGTCGCGGTAGCTCTCCGAGTCCGCACCTCTAGGGATGACGCCGGTTTCGAACACCTGAGCCACCGGCACACCGGCCTCGCCCAGCACCGCGATGTCCTGACAGATCGTGGCCAGTTGGCTCTCGCATTGGTCCCCGTCTGCGTCTCGGCCGATCCAGCCGACGGTCACCACAGCCAGGCCGATCCCGGCGTCCGCGAAGGGAAATGCGAATACGCGCAGGTCCTCCCGCGTCAGCAGGCCCTTCTCCTGGCGACCCGGGATCTGCCTCACGTCACACACTAGCTCGCGGATCTGAACGTCCTGGAGAAACCGTACCGTCGCGGCCAGGTCATCGCCGCACATGCCGAAGTGCAGACTCGGTCTCACCTCGCCGCTCCTTCCGGGTTGCCACGCGAGGAACGCCTACTCCGGTCTGAGCTACCGGCGACCACGGCCGGAGGGCGGCTGCCTCACACCGGCGTCTCTAGCAACCAGCGCACCAGCCACTGCTTCGCTTCCGCCCACATCTCCGGGGGCACGGCGTGCCCGACGCCCGGGTAGATGATCAGACGCAGTCGCTCGGGATGGGAGTAGTAGGGGCGAACGGCGGCTTCGAGGCGCTGGTTGCACTCCATCTGCACCAGATCATCGCTGTCCCCGTTGAGCATCAACAGCGGTCGATCCGAGAGACGCTCCGGATGCTCGATGGGGTCGTATCGGCGCACAAGTTCATCCAGCGCGGGCCGGTAGAAGGTGGGGAAACCCTCGCCGCCGATGCCGTATCTGGTCGCGCGCAGTTCCATCAGATGGCGGAAGTCGCCGCTGCCGATGAGGGAGGCGCCCACCGAGATCCTCGGCTCCAGGGCCATGGCGAGTTGCGTGACGTGTCCGCCCAGGGAGCCGCCGGTGACGCCGACGCGATCCGTGGCGATGCCCAGGCGTGCGGGCAGACAGTCTATGAGCAGCGAGATGTCGCGCGCCGTGCCCAGGATGATGCCATACATCATGTCCGCCGGGTTGTCGCTGTTGCCCTCGCGATCCACCATTCGGCGGCCATGATTGCGTTGCTCTACGCCAACGGCGATGAGACCCGCGCCGGCCAGCTCGCGGCACCAGGCAAAGGTGTCCGCCGCGTTACCCCCGCGCCCATGGGTGACGAACACCACCGGCGCATCGAGCTTCCGTTCGGCGCCGAAGATGAAGGTCTCTAGTCCGGCGACACAAGCGGCGAGATAGTCCGGACGGGCCATCGCAGTAGGTGTTCCTTCTTGAGAGCGCTGGACCTGCTCACCCCAAACGGCAGGCAGGTCGCCCTTGCGGATAGCCTCGAGTTGGGGCTGGGAGCGCGCCTCGAAGGCCTGATGCCCGCCGTTGTTGCCGGCTTCGGGCATCGCTGCCGTTTCCCCAGGGCCGCGAAGCTGGTTGGTCATGGCGAAGACCCGGAGGCCGCGCAGGTCGTGTCCCCCAGGCCGGCGCCGGGCAGCGCGGGGGCATCTTGCCCACGTCAGCCGCCCTTGAAGCCGCTCTGCGGGCGCCCCCGCCTCCGGTCTGTACACTACCCCCTCGGCTGGGGTCACTGTCTCGGTTCTCTCGCGTGTACGGCCGAGTCTCGCCTGCCTGCAAGCCTGAAGGGCGCTGAGGGCTACCCGATCGCTATGTGACGCCAACGCGCCGCCCGAACTGCCCGTACCGCCTACCACCTCGACGCGAGGCCCTTGCCGGCCGCGAGTTTCTGCGCCCGGTGCCGGACCTCCGGGTTAGGGTCATTGAGTGCCAGCTCGAAAACCGCGGCGTGCTCGGCGACGTCGAGTACGTCGAGCTGCCTGGCGGTCCCGATACGGACACAAGGCTCCGGGTCTTTCAGGCCCCGCACGAACCAGTCGGCTGCCCCCTCTCCGCCATTTCTGGCCAGCACGGCCGTGGCGGCTGCCCGGACTGTCCTATCCTCGGAGGACACGAGGGGTAGGACCACATCCACCTCCACCTCATCACAGGAGAGCATCGCACGAAGCGCGGCGATCTGGACCTCGGGGTCGTCCTCCAGGAACATCACGCACCAATCGAGAAGGTCGGGGTCAGCGAGCTCAGCGAGCAGCGCCAGGCCCCGGGCGCGGCGTGTCGGCTTGTCGGAGAGAAGGCAGTCTTGGGCCTCATCTTCACGGGGGTCGGTCGGCTCCGGGGGCAGCTCCACCGCCACCTCGATGGTCGCGACGCTTCGCCGGGCTCGCATGGTCTCGAGGTCGATCTCGACGCCCTCGAAGAACTCCGGCAGCCAGCGGCGCGCCATGCCGAGCAACTCCTGCGGCCCTATCCTACTCTTTGGCTGGGAGGTCATGCGGTTCACCACCCAGCGGGAGAGGCGGTCGGTTCCGGGATGCCGCTTGTTGACGCCCTTGTAGGGCTTGAGGCCGACGACATCGTTGATCCAGGCGGCCAGATCCTGGGGGCTACTGGGCTGGTCTGGACTACCCGGGTGCGAGCGAAGCACCCTCGCCGGGACGGGCGCCTTGATGGCGATGACGCCGCCTCCATGCAACACCTTCTTCCCGCCGAGACGCTTGCGTATCTGGGGCAGGTCGATGTCGCAGGTGAGGACCACAGCTGTGTCTCGAGCGCGCTTCGCCTGGGTCTTCGCCCGGCCGAGCGCGTAGCCTCGGCTCTCCGCGAACCAGACTCTGCGGGAGGGCTTCCTGGGGAGGAAACCCTCCGCCGCGATACGGCGTGCCCGCTCGGCGGTTGTGCCGTGATAGACAATCATGGCACCGGCCCCATCTGCCGTCCTGATAGCCCCTGCCTAAGACCGAAGCCGGTACGTGGTCGGCTGCGTGATCTTCTGGAAGCGCTCCCGGCCCTCCGGCGATAAGCACCGATAGGCCTGTTGCGACAACGTGATGCCGCGACGTCCCAGGCGGGCCGCGATGTTCACCGTTTTGCCGATGACATCCAGACGCTGCTGCCCCGCAGGACCGAAGCTGCCCACCAGCGCGGGGCCGACATGGACGTTGACGTTCAGGTAGACGTCGAAGCCACTGTCAAGCCCCGCCGCCCGGGCGGACTGGGCGAGGTCGGCCAGCGCGAACACCACCTGCTCGGCGGCGTCCTCGGGGAACATGACGAGCCCGGCATCGCCCATGAACTTGACGATCTGCCCGCCGGCGAGCCCGACACGAGCGGCCGCCAGCGTGTAGAACCTTTGCAGAAAGGCCGCGACGCGTTCGTCCTCCTCCGGAGAGGACCATTCGGCCAGGCGCGACAGATCAAAGAAGGCGATACCGAGGACGCGTTGCTCGCAGTCGCGGGGCAGTGGCGAACCAGAAGTGGGAGCGGAGACAACGGAATCCGGCATGAGTCTCTCCCTTCTCATAGGGCATATATCGTTGGGCTCAGCAAGCGAGCCAACTGGCGCTATTATACCTCACCCGGCAGCGCCCCGCAACCGTAGCTGAAGGTCCGCTGAGCTACCCCGGCACGCGAATCCCGGTCTTCACTTAGGTAGGTTGGCGTCTGCCGTCCGCTCTACCATCTGAGCTACCCCGGCACGAGGATCTCAGTCTTCGCTTAGGCAGGTTCGAGCTGCCCCCAAGTACCCAAGACGGGTCTTCACCCATCCCAGCTCCCTATCTTGTCCACGGCCTCGGGACTCAGGGCTGTCCAACGCGCGGGACCCCCGGCTCAGATGCCGAGGGTCCATCCCGGTCCGATCCATGGCAGCGGAGATCCGCATTCCGCCCACATCACGGCTCGCTTGCCATCACTCTTCCTCCCGGTCAGCCTCGAGGTTCCCAAAACGCTGATACTCACCGCTCCAACAGAGATCGAACCGACCGAGGCCGCCGTTGCGCTGCTTGGCGATGATGAGGTCGCGCTGGCTCGCCGGGTACTGGTCGTCCCAGAACGGCCGGTGCAGGAAGATGACGACGTCCGCGTCCTGCTCGATTGAGCCCGAATCCCTGAGGTCGGACAGCTGGGGCTGGCGCCGCTCCTTCTCACAGTCCCGGGAGAGTTGGCTAAGGGCGAGCACCGCGCAGTCAAGCTCCTGCGCCAGGGCCTTCACCCCGCGGCTGATCTGGGTCAGCTCCTCGTTCCGGCTGCCTGGGCGGTCGGCCAGCACGAGCTGGAGGTAGTCGATGGCGATTAGATCGATGCCCCCGTGCCGCGCGGCTAAGTTCCGCGCTTCGGCCCGCAACTGTGAGATGGTCAGATCCGACCGTTTGCTGAACCAGAATGGCCAACTCCGGGTCTGAGCGAACGCGCCCACGATCTTCTCCATATCGTCCTGGCAGAACCTAGCCCGCATGACGTCGGCCAGGTTGCGCGGGAGCACACGCGGCTGCATCGGCAAGATCAGGAGGCTGGCCAGCAGGGCAAACTCGGGTTCGCCCTCGGCGCGGTGCTACCTCTTCGCGCGGATGCCGGAAGGCACCCACGGTGCCGCCTGACGACACTATCTGGCACAGGGCGTTGGGCTGTATGCAACGAAGCCCGGGCAGTCGCTCCTCTGGCATCGCCTGTTAGGTCACACTGCCCACTACCGCCCGCCAGGCGTTGTCCCAAGCCCGTACAAGCGGTAGCGGAGCTCCTCGCTGAGGCCACGCCGACGGGCCTCTGAGAACTGCGGGCCCGGCAGGACAACCGATCAGGGTAGCCGCCCAGGGCTGGCAGGATGCGGCCTCTAGACAGCATGGTAGGTCTTTGGCCGGCCGCGGTCGAACTCCGTTCGACCAGGGGCGAAGCGATGACGGAGGAGCGCGACAGCCTGAGTCCGGAAGAGCGAGTGCGGCGCCGGGAGCGGGAACTGGAGGCCATCCGGCGGGTGACACGCGCCCTATCCTCTGCCACGGAGGAGGCCTCTGTGGTGAGGACGGCGCTGCACACCGCGCTAGAGGTGGTCAACGCGGAGGCCGGGTCTGTCCTGCTCTACGAGCCGGACTCTGGTCGCCTCGAATTCCGCTACGTGGAGGGGGGCGGCGGGGACCGCCTCAGAGGTTCCTTCCTTGCCGTCACGGAGGGAATCGCCGGTGAGGTCTTCCGCTCAGGGCATTCCCGCGTTTCCCAAGATGTTAGGGCCGAAAGGGAACATGCGAAGTCCGTGGGCATACGGGCGGGCTATGCGACCCGCAATATGGTCACGGTGCCGCTCAGCCAGCCGGAAGGCCAGCCCTTGGGCGTGATGCAGGTGCTGAACAAGCGGAAGGGCCCCTTGGATGAAGCTGACTTGCGGGTGCTGGAGATCCTGGCCTCCGAGGTCGCACTGGCCATCGCGCAGGCGCGGCTCTATCGGGAGGCCAAGGTAGCGGAAGTGGTTCGGCTGTTAGGGGACATCAGCCACGACGTCAAGAACATGATCACGCCCGTGGTGGCGTGCGCGGATATCCTGGAGGCCATCATAGGTGATCTCTGTCGCAGGCCGCGTCCGACAGACGTCAGAGAGGACGAGCAGCACAGCGCGCGAGGAATCGCTTACGATCCCGGATTCCACGTAGAGGCGATCGCCATGCTGCGAGATGCGGCCTGTCGGATCCAGGACCGAGTGAAGGAGATCGCCGACTGCGTGAAGGGCGTAACGACCCCGCTGAGGCTAGCCCCCTGTGACCTTAACACAGTGGCCAGCCAGGTGGTCAGGATGCTGCGTCCGGTGGGCGAGCACGACCAGATCGAGGTGTGGCTGCAGGAGGGCACAGACCTGCCCCTGGTAGAGGCCGATGCCGACCGGCTATACAGCATGCTCTACAACTTGGCGGATAACGGGATGGAGGCCATCCGTCGCGCTCAGCGGCCAGGCCGGGTGACGATTGCGGCGGCGGCCGGGCCGGCCGGGCCCTTCCCGGAGGGGCGGTTCGTCTCTGTCGAGGTGACCGATACCGGTTGCGGCATGGGGCCGGAGACCCTGCGGTCGCTGTTCACGCCCGCGGTGCGTAGTACTGCCGCTCTGGGAACTGGATTGGGGACCAAGATCATCAGAGATGCGGTAGAGGCACACGGGGGTGAGATCGCGGTGGAGAGCGCCCTGGGCATGGGGACTACGTTCCGGGTGAGGCTTCCTCTATCGCAGCAGTAGCGGTGAGGCGAAGGCGCCCTGGCAACCATGTCCTGCCGAAGGGCGGCCTGACCCCCTCTGGCGGAGAGGGGAGGTGGTGACCGCTATCGAACACCGCCGGAGCTCGGCGGAGCGTGCGCCCATGGGTCGCAGATACTCCTTAGTGAGCCTGCTGTTGGCCGGCCTCGTTGGTGCAGCAGTGGTTAGTTGGCAGCCGCAGTTGGCCGGTCTGGATGCGCGCTTGGTCGACGCCCGGTTCAGGATGCGGGGGCCTGCCCCTCACCGGACAGACATCGTGATCGTGGCCGCGGATGAACGTAGTGTGGCCGAGATGGCCCGCCGCCAGGGCGCGCGTCTCACGGCTCTTGGCGGGTGGCCGCGCAGCATGCATGCCCGACTGCTCGATATCCTCGGCGCGGCCGGCGCTCGGGTCGTGGTCTTTGACTGGCTCTTCTCCGAACCTGACCCCAAGCAAGATGAAGTGTTTGGCCAGGCCATCACGCGGTTCGGCCGGGTAGTCCTCAGCATGCACCATGCACAAGGGGTTAGCCCTCTTCGCCTTCATCCTAGCGCCGCTCGCTGGTTCAGCTACCGTCCTCCCTCTCAGGATGTACCCCTTGTCCGCCTGGACCTAGTGCCGCCAGTCCCTGCTCTCCTGGGCGATGCTGCCCAGCCCCGCGCAGCCGGCCTGGGCTTCGCCGAGGTACCCTCTGAGAGCGAGGTGTTCCGCCGGGTCTACCTCGCGGCTCGCTGTCCGCAAGCCGATGGCCGGATCTACCTGTCGCTACCCATGGCTGCTGGGCTGGTGGCACAGGAGACTCCCGTCCCTCTCTCGTTTCACCTGGACGAGGGATCTGGAACTGACTCTCCATACCTCCAGATGGGGGAGCGTCGCATCCCCATAGATCGGGCCTCCCGCCTGTGGATAAACTACCGGGGCCCGGCCCACACCTTCCGTCACCTCTCGTATGTGGAGGTGCTGGATGGCACGCACCAGGCCGAGCTACATGGAGCCATCGTGCTGGTGGGAGCCACCGCCTCTGGGCTGGGAGGCCTCTATCCTAGTCCCTGGGGCCCCGACTTCAGCGGCGTCGAGCAGCATGCCAACGTGCTTGACAACATTCTGGAGGGCCGTTGGCTAACCGTGACCAGTAGCGGGACCGAGCGGATCATCGTCGTTGCTCTTACGCTCCTGCTTGGCCTGACGCTCTCCAGACTGCGGCCTGCACTGGGGGCTCTGCTGCTCGGGGCTGTGGGCCTAGGCTACTGCGGGTTCACGCAGCATCTGTTTGTCTCCCGCCATGTCCATATTGCCCTCGCCGCACCACTGATCACGATGGCGGGCTGCTATCTGGCGATCACCACCCATCGGCTTGGGGCGGAGGAGCGGCAGCGCCGCCAAGCGCACGATACCTTGGCCGCCTATGTCAGCCCGGGCGTGGCTCGGCGCCTTGCCGCCCGGCCGGAAGCTCTCCGTCTGGGCGGCGACCGCCAGCTTGTTACGGTTCTCTTCGCCGACATCCGCGGGTTCACCGCGTTGGCTGAGGAGAGGGATCCGCGTCAGGTAGTCTCGCTACTCAACACCTACTTCCAGGCCATGGTAGAGGTGGTCTTCCGCCACCGTGGTACAGTAGACAAGTATCTCGGCGATGGTCTGTTGGTGCTGTTCAACGCTCCGGAGAGCCAGCCCGATCATGTGCAGCGCGCCTTGCGGACCGCTGGAGATATGCTGGCCGCGGTCGATCTTGTGCGGCCCCTGTGGCAGGCAGAAGGGACTTCCGACCTGCGGATCGGTATCGTCATCCACACGGGGCAGGCGGTAGTTGGGAATGTCGGAAGCGAACGGCGAAAGCAGTACACTGCGATTGGCGATACAGTGAACGTGGCCGCCCATCTTCAGACGGTCTGTGCTGCGCTGGGGGAGAGCCTGCTGATCTCTGAGGCGGTCTTCGCCCAACTTGAAGACGCGGTTGCTGCCCGCGCCATAGATGGCGTACACCTCCCTGGGCGCCGCACACCGATTCGTGTCTACGCGGTCGACAGTCCGCTGACGGCGGCCGACGGTTCATCGTGGCCGACTCCGACTGCCTCGCCGCGTCGGCCAGGAAAGGATGAGATGTGATGAGGCCACTGGCTGTCTTGTTGGTCACTGCCTGCTTGTCCGCGGCAGCCGTTGCCCCGGCTGCCGCGGCCGCTGCTCAGGTGGCCGAGGTGGGCATGGTGGTTAACCATCCCGAGTTGCAGCGCGCCGAGAGCCGAACCTGGGTTCCAGCTGACGAGAAGAAGGCGCTCTTTCAGAACGACTGGATCCGCACCGGATTTCGAGACCGGGTAAGCGTCCTCTATGTGAGTGGATCCGAGGTCAAGGTCTACGCCAACACCAGGATGATGATCCACGGTGCCGCTACGGGCGGCCAACGCCACAGCCTGCTCCGACTGTTCCTGGGCCGGCTGTGGGCACGCATCAACCCGCCGCCTGGCTCTACCACGGAGTTGAGTGCCGGGACCGTCACAGTAAGCGTCCGGGGCACCGATCTCATGCTAGCCATTGACCAGCAGGGGCGCGTTTCGCTCCTAGTGCTATCCGGTGAGGCCGTGATGACGGCGCTCGGGGAGAGCGTGGCTGTGCGGGCGGGGCAGCAGTGCGCCGCCGCGCCGGGCAATCCCCCGAGCCAGCCACTGCCCGCTGAACGGGTGGCACCGGCCCTGACCACCGGGAAGGTCATTCTGGGCCTCGCTATCGGCGGCGCCGTCGTGCAGCGGCTAACCGCGGAGCACGATCACCTCGTCGCCCCTACCATCGGCTCCTACACGCCCCCCGGGCCCCCGCTCCCGGGATTGGCTTCCCTAGACCCTAGGCGGACCCTATCGGCGCTGCTCCGCCCGATCTCGCGCAGCAGCACAGCCGAGGAGGGAGGGTTCTCTTTGGCCGGTACTGGGTTCTCTGTCGGGGCTAGCCTCACCAGTACGGATGAAGCGCAGCAGGGCGGCACGGCCGCGGCCTCTGTGTATGTGCGGGCGCGCTGGCAACTAGGCGGCAGTTCCTCGGGACTGGTCGTGCACCTGGGCTCGGCGCTCACTGGTCTCGGCAATGCGCAGCAGGGAGGGCCCTCTACGTATGCGGGCATCGAACTCCCTGCCGGTCGGCTCGGACGGGCCAGTCTCGAACTGCGGGAGTGGCAACCTGAGCGCCCTGGGGGGGCGCAGCGCTGGGCCGTGGCTGCGCTCGGCGGTGGCCCCACTCGCTTTGGCCTCGCGCAAGACCTACTCTACGGCCAGCATGCCTACTTGCTGGAGACCTGCCTGAGGTGGTAGTCTCGCGGGGCCCCTGGAAGCATCTTGTTTGGGTCGACCGCCTCCGGGACGCGCCTGAGCGGGCTTGCGATCGTGGCTAGGGGTCTCCAGCGTCAGCGCAACTGGGACGGAAGGCGGCCTTGGGCTAGCTACACCCCCTGTGTTCGCGCTCCTGTATCTTGGCACCGGCCCCTCAGCTTTCGGTAGTGCTTCCGGCGCGCGATCAAGGACGGATCTCTCGGAGCCTTCGCCGGGATGGGAACGGGGGCCCTGCGCGGGCCGGCTCTGTGCCGTACCGACGCCCGACGCGACCCCGTCCAGTGACTCCAGCCGAGGGGGTAGCCGGAGTCGGGGGTGGCCGAGATACATCGCCTCCCATCCGCGGCTACAGGCCGTTCTCTCACCCTTGCTTCCGCGTGGCACCCTACGCGCGTCTCCCCAGTGCAGCGAACACGACTTCGCGTAGCAGCGAGACGGTGGCATCTCCGGCGAGGAGGCCGAGGAAGAGGGGCAGGGCAGTGCGGTGGGCGCGCAGGCCGCCGTAGCGGAGCAGGAGTGACTTCACCAGCCAGGTGAGGAAGAGCGCCGGTGCAATCCCTGCGATGGTGTTCGACATGGCGATGGGGTAAGCGACCGGATGCAGCGGCCACCAGACGTACCTCAGCTTCAGGTAATAGAGCAGCGCTGTCACTGCGGCTGAGAACAGCATCGCCAGGGAGCCGCTGAGATCCGGGTGCGTCGGGTTCTCCAGCGGGGCGCAGAGCTCCTCGGTTCTGTTCTCGCCGACGTGCAGGTTCCAGATGGAGGCCTGCGCCGAAGTCATCCCCAGGTGGTAGCCTACATGGAGGGTGGCCCAGAAATAGGCGAGCAGCGCCAGCACCGGCACCACCGCCATTGCCGCGGCGAGCGGCCTCCGTTCCATGCGGCCTCCCTCCGCCATCTTGAGCCCCTCGAGCTGTAGTGGCACGGGGTTGTTGCGCTGCTCCCGCAGCAGCGGCATCAGCACATAGAACATGCCCATGGTGCGCGAACCTAGGGCCTTCGTGCCTGCCAGCGTCGGCAGCACGAAACTCGGGCTCGCCCCGAATAGCTGGTGGCTGGGCGCGCCGAGCTGCGCCCGTATCCGGCAGATCACGATCAGCATGAGGAAGTAGTCCCCCAAGAAGGCCGCTATCACCCAGGGCGCCAGGTGACCGCGCTGCAGCAACCACCACAGCGCCGCCAGCCCGCCCGCCGCGCCGAACACCGCGGTGCGGTAGCCGAGGGCCTCCTGGTGCTCCTCGGCAAGCGGCGACCGCAACCCTACCGCCCTCCGCAGCACCTGAGCAAGGAAGCGCCGGTCCAGCCAGAGCGCGACCAGCGCTAGCGCGATGAAGCCGCCGCCGGTCTGTTCGTCACCATAGGGGAACCCCGACCACTTGTTGATGCACCAGCCCAAGTGGCCCGACACCACGTACTGCGCAGCCCACAGCAAACCGAATACGAACAGGGAGAAGCAGAGGTCCAAGGGGATCAGATAGGCCAGCCCTAGGTGCCACGGTGCCCAGGAGAACCCGTAGAAGCGCAGGAAGTTCCAGGGGGGGTTGTTCTCCATCAAGGTTTCGAAGTCCCAGCCCATCGGGACCCTCGGCAAGCTGGGCGCTAGCGCGGTGAGGGTGTTCCACACCGCGAGGCCGGCCGCCACGCCTGCGCCGACCCAGAAGAGCTTGCTCTTGAGGAGGGAGTAGCGCGCATCGGCGAGCTGCACAGGCAGCACGGTCATGGGGAAGGCCAGCTTCTCCTCGTCGGCCCAGCGGCGACGGAGGATCGAGTTCAGGCACAATGCCACCCACATGATGGTGCTGACCAGGCAGGTCCACCACAGCGCTGGTGCTGCCCATGCCTTCAGGATCCGCATCGCGTACGGGCTCGCGCTCCCGCGGTAAAACCCCTCCAGCACCTCCCGATCCTGCACCGTCAGCCAGCTGGGCAGATTGGGCCACACCACCTCCTGCCAGCGGTTCTGGGCCGTGGCGAACCAGAAGGGATAAGTCATGTAGATGTAGGCGGAGCCGCCGACGTCCCACAGGCTACACGTCAGGCCCGTGCCGAGCGCTAGCATCAGGTAGACGGTAAGCAGCTCCCCGGCGGAGAAGGCCCACCGCGGTCTTCGATGCTGCAACCAGCGGTTCAGTACCGCACCCAGAAAGATCCCACCCACCGTGTTGATGAATAGCGAATCATCCCCAGTCACCCCTCCCCACAGCCACAGCCCCCGCACCAGGAAGAGCACGTTGAGGGGGGTAAGGACGATCCCGAGGACAACCGCGCGGGCGGTGACGCCCCCGCGCCGGGTAGCCAATGCGCCTGCAACTGCCTCCCCGGCGGTGTTGGTCGCGATCATCTCACTCCGCAGCACTGTATGGGTGACGGGCAGATGACCGCTCGTCTCTCCGCTGCCCAAGACCCCTGCTCTGCATGCCACCCATTGCTGAGCATCGGCGCTCGCACCGGCCGCCCGGCGCAGAGCGCCTCCGTCACTGCCCGCGCCTCGCGGTTGCGCGGACCCATCAGCGGCTCGCGCGCTGGCCCCCGAACACCACCGTGTCGGTGCAAAGTAGCGATGGGACACCCCTGAGCGGCTACTGAGCTTGTGCGCGGGCGAGGATCATTCTACCATATGAGACCCTTGGGGGGCGCCTCCGGGTGCCGTTCTCCTCAGGGCTCTCAGGCCGGCGTCACGGGCGGTTGATAGGGACAGCCGGAGTCATCTCGGACCAGATGCGGAATCGCTCTCGCGGCTGGATGCTGGCGACTCTGACTTCTCTCAGGCCCTGAATCTCCTCTGTCCGTCCGGTCCTACCGATGCACCTGCGGCCCAATGTACGACGTGGCGGCCACCACGTCGTCGTACCACTTCCTGTTCTCTCGCCGCGAGTTATCCGCGATGTACAAGCCCACGCCGAAGCGATCGATCTTCAGGGTCTCGATATCCCGCAGTCTCAGGTTCGGGAAGTCCGCGACCAGCTTGCCATCCACCCAGCAGGTGATCCGACCGTCACGCTGCCCGGGGGTGTTCGCCTTCACCATGAGCTCGTAGCAGTACCAGCGTCCGAGTTCGGGCACGAAGTCCGGCCGCGGGACGAAGTTAGGGCCGAAGTTGCCTGGCAGGCTCGTGTTCGGCACCACCGTGCCAGAGGGGTAGAAGTGGTCGCCGTAGATGTCCCGCTGCTCCGGGTGGTAGATGTAGATGTCCAGTGGGCCGGGTGAGGGCGCATCACTCGGGGACGCGATCTCCGCCTCGAAGTTCGCCAGGAACTTGTTGCGCCCGTCGGCCCGCTTCCCCGGGCCCGCACTCTCCCCGCGCCAGTACCCGGCGGAGATGCCCCCGCCGTTGTGGATGGAGTTCTTGGGGACATCGAATCCCTCCTGAAGCTTGGCGTAGAAGCGCAGGAACAGCACGTCCTCCTCGTTGGCGAGCGTCCTGTCCAGGCCGACGGAGAGCGGCTCTCGCTGCTGCGGCATGACGATCTCCAGGGCCCTGCGGCCGGCGTGCACGTTGGCCGCCTCCTCCGTGATGCGCATGTTACCGTCATGGACGACCGCGTCCCACGTGCTGTGCAGGTCGGAAACCGTGCGGCAGTCCTCGAAGCCAGCATGGAAGAGCACCGCGGGGTCCTTCTCTATCCCGGCATCGCCCGGGTACCGCGAGGCGAGGCCGGTGCTGCCCTCCGGGAGCGGGGGCGGAGGGGTATCCCCACACCCGGTCGTTGGCAAGGCGACGAGAAGACAGACTGCCACAAAGGTGGGCACCGCGACGAGTGCAACCAAGCTCGCGCCCATGGGCGCCTCCTCCTCAGCTCGTGGGTCCCTCAGGTCCGCGTCCGCTACCGATCAGTGATCGTTTCTTCGAGCACCCTTTGTCTCCTTGGCTCCCGTCCGGAGATCACCTCGGGGATCTCGCCGGCACATCACCCCCCGAGCGATCCGCGGCCATCTGCAGCAACATCTCCCGCCCTGCAGGCTCAGCTCGTCCAAGCCGGGCCTTGGCCAAAGTATGGCTGTCAAACAGCGATGGGACACCTCTGACAGCCCTGCCGGCTTGTCTGCGAGCTCCGGTCATTCTACCATATGAGACCTTTGGGTGGCGGCTTCGGGCACCGTTTCCCTCAGGCTTTCCGGCCGGCTTCACGGGCGGTCAACAACGGCAGCAGGAGGTACGAGCGCGTCGCGAATCGGCTCTACCCACTTACCAGCGTCGATGTTGTAGACAACGAAGTCGTCGTCGAATTACCAGTAGGCCCAACTCCAGCCGTGCGACTCGGCCAGTCGCGCGACGAACGAGGTCCACCGCACGCGTGAGTCCATGTCGGCCGCATCGTACGCGCCGAACTCGCCCAGCAGGATCGGTCGTTCGTGCTGCATCGCCCACTGCTGCGCGGTCAGGAAGTCGCGCTCGATCGCGCTCCGTTCGGACTCCGTCGCGTTCCACTGGTAGCCGACGTCTTCCCCGCGGCCTTCGAAGGGCGCCCCCTGGTGGGTGAACGTGTGGGGCTCGTAGTAGTGCACCGTGACGAGGATGTGGCGGTCGTCCTCCGGCAGGACGAGTTCCCCCAGCTTCTCGATCGAGTTCCACTCACCAGGCCCGATGATGATCGTCCGCCGCGGATTCGACTCGCGCACGAGGGCCAACGCCTCAGGGAGGAAGGAGTTCCACATGTCCGGCGTCAGGGCGCGGTTAGGCTCGTTCAGCAGCTCGAACAGGACCGTGTCGGGCGCGCCTGCACAGCGTGGGGCCATCTGCCGCCAGAAGGCCAACCACTTCGGTTTCAGGCCCTCCGGATCTCGCGCCATAGAGTTGTACTCGTGGCAATCGAGGATCGCCATCAGGTCGTTCGCCAGGGCCCGCTCCAGCGCCCAGTCGAGCATCACGAGCCATCCCGCGTCTACCCGGTATCCCCCGCCGGCGTCGGCCATGTGTTCGAAGGGGTGCAGCGGGATGCGCACGTGCGAGAAGCCCGCCTCCCTGATCAGCCGGAAGTGCTCGTCCTGCATCCTGCGCTGGTCCGGCGCCGACCATCCCGGGTCGTACCCTATGGAGTTTCTTGCATTACAGTGATACGAGCCATAATGCAAGAAACTCCTCAGCGCAGAGCGTGACGCTTCTACAGGAGATTCTCTTGTATTACGGTTGTCACCGTAATACAAGAGAATCTGTAAGATGTTCACGCCGCGTCCCAACCGTTCGTTCTCAGCGAAGATATCCATGTCCCTCTCCCGCGGTTCGCTGAAGACATACACATCAGTCGCCGGATCTGCTCGCTGGAGCAGCCCGGCAACGCCGGCTTCAGATCCACGATCAGCTCCCGCACCTGCTGGGCAATGGCTGGCCGGGCGCCCCGAAGCTGAGTGCACAACGCCTCCAGGCCGCCCGCCCCGTGCCGGCGCGCCGCCCCGCTCACCCCTTGCTCCTCTGCCGTCTGCACCACCTGCCATCGTGCCAATGCTACTGCTCCTCGTCTCCGGTCCCTCACCTTCCTTCCTCTCAAGCCAGATCTCAGACTGTAGCACTTTGGAGTTACAGGACTGGCCTGTCTTGAGAGTTACGCCGCATGCCTCCCGGAACGGGGCCGGAACAGGGGTATGCACGAAGCGCGAGAACGGCACGAGACGGGCGGCGGCGGCGTCCTGGGAAGCAGACGAGTTTCTTGACAGCGCCCGAGCCTACGCCGGTAGCAGAGCCCCGAATCGGGGCTAAATAACCACCACTGCGAAGGCCTGGCTCTTCGCGGGCTTCACGCCCTTCTCCCATGGGCGAACGTACTCGAGCGTGATAGCCGTATTGCCCTTGTGAAGAGCCGTGAACGTCCAGATCTCGCTTCCGCCTCGACCCACAAAGCCGCCTGATGGCGCCACGTACTTCGAGCCTGCCATCTTCAGTACCGTGCTGCTCATCCCCTCGGCGATTCGCCAGCCGAAGCCGGTGGTGTGATTCGATGGCAGGCTGATGCTGAACTGGTCTCCGACCCTGACCGCGATCGGAATCGCCTCGCTCACCGATGGTCGGCTCATGACGGTTACCACTACCATCTCGGGCGACGGCTGTGCGCAGGACCGCCCGGCCTCTGCGCCGGAGCTGAGCCCAATGGCAGGCAGGGCTAGCACGCCGCACAGAACCACCGCGAAGGCAACGTGGAACAGCCACTTGGGAACGGCGCGGGAAGTGCACACTGTAGGCCTCCTGCCTTTGAGCTAGGCGAAGGATGGTACCATGCCCGCGAGGCAGAGTCCTGTCGCCGTCGCGCGCCGATTCGGCACTCCAGCATCGCTGTCGGCGTAAGCGCGGTTCGTCTCGTCAGAGAGTGCGACCCACGCCTCTGGCTACCCCCTCGGCCTGGAGGTCACT
>Ga0315295_10001712_pt1 | contig 18800 bp, 14 predicted proteins | sample YL17G14_0_MG_FD_204453 | JGI IMG/M metagenome (GOLD analysis project Ga0315295, IMG submission 204453) | Sediment microbial communities from Yellowstone Lake, YNP, Wyoming, USA - YL17G14_0 | ecosystem: Environmental > Aquatic > Freshwater > Lake > Sediment | place: USA: Wyoming | collected... | reverse complement strand
GTCATTGAAGCGCTGAAGAAAGAAGGGCTGAGGGAAAAGGTAAAAATAATGGTAGGTGGAGGGGCGATCGATCAGACCTTTGCGAACAGTATCGGTGCGGACGGTTATGCTCCGACGGCCCCCGAGGGGATAGTACTCGCCAAGAGTTTAAGCGGAAAATAAAAGGAGGATAAGACATGGCGATGAAAGGGTTCATCCGAAAATTTAAGCCTTTAGAGATCCTGAGTGAAGAACAGTTTCAAGCGATCCATAAGGCCACCCTGGATGTGCTGCAGAACGTGGGGATCCGCATCGAACACAAAAGAGCCTTACAACTTCTCGAGAAGAATGACTGCCAGGTGGATTATACAAATATGCGGGCGAAATTTCCTCCGGGGTTGGTGGAGGAATGCTTGCAGAAATGCCCGAGCAGTTTTCGAGTGAAAGCCCGAGATCCCCAAAATGACCTAATCATGGGGGGGAATACGATCTATTTTGGCCCGGCCCCGGGAAAGCAGACTGTGAATTTGGATACGTGGGAACCCCGCGAGGCGACCCGGAAGGAAGCCTACGAAGGCTTGACGATCCTGGATGCATTGCCCAACGTGCATTTCCTTCCCTCCTATACGCCGTACTTTGGATTTGAAGGGCTTCCACCGGTCATGAGAATACCGGAAATTTGCGCGGCCAAATTAAGGAATACAACAAAATGGTTTTTTGAGGGGTATTCGAACGATTGCGAGATTTTTGTCATTCAAATGGCTCAGGCCCTGGGGATCGACATCATGGAGTCCGTATTGGCTTCCCCCCCGCTGACCTTTTACGGGGAAACCGTTGAATGCGCCTTCCGTTTGGCCGAAGCCGGAATGCCCGGCCGGGTATTGCCAGGGGCCGTTTGTGGGGCGACGGCGCCCGCCACGATCGCCGGGTCTACCGTTACAGCCAATGCCGAAATTATTGCGGGGGTTGTGCTCCTGCAATTAATGCGGCCAGGGATGAGGGTCGAGGTGAAGGATTTTACCTTCCCGCAAAATATGCGTACCGGGTCTCCGGCCTTTGCGAATATTGGAGTTTCTCTCCATGGAGTGTTGTTTGCCCAGATCTGGAGAAGGTATGGAATCCCCAGCGGAATGACCACGGCCTACCCGAGCTCGAAGATCCCCGACTTCCAGTGTGGCTATGAGAAAGCCATTATTGCTTTGATGGCTGCTTTATCCGGCGTAAATCTCCAGCTTGTCCAGGGGGCGATTCATGGGGAGCTGACCCACCATCCGGTACAGGCGATTATAGATGATGACCTGGTTGGCATGATTGGACGTTTCCTGGAAGGAGTGGAGGTGAATGAGGAAACCCTTGCTCTGGACTTAATCGCCCAGGTAGGCCCGATTCCGGGGGAATACCTGAGCAAGGAACATACGAGGAAGTGGTGGCGGAAGGAACAATTCGTACCCCAGGTGGCCGATACATGGACCTACCCGGAATGGATAAAGAGAGGAAAGAAGAGTGCCGTGGATTATGCCAAAGAGAAAATGGACCAAATTCTCGCTACCCATAAGCCCACACCTTTAACCCCCAATCAAGAGAAGGATATTGAAAGGATCCTAGAAGATGCCAGGAAGTTTTATAAAGAGAAAGGAATGCTATAGAGTAACAAGCCTGTTTCCTAATTGTCCAAAGGTTGGACCCGTAAAGCAAAGATGTTGATAATGGCGGATCCCTCTCACCTTTATCGTTTCCACCGGGGAAAAGGAAAGATGAGGGGAAGGAGGATAATATGAAAAAGATTGGCTTCATCGGCGCGGGAAGCATCGGGGCCCCCATGGCCAGGTGCCTATTTCGAGCCGGCTACTCCCTGACGGTCTGCGATAAGAGCCCCACGGCCTTAAAAACGTTTCGGGAGATGGGGGCACGAGTAACGGACAAGCCGGCTGACTGCGCCGACCACGACATGATTATCGTGATGGTGGCCAATGACTCGCAAGTGAAAGAAGTGGTGTTGGGGCCCGAAGGGTTCCTAAAAGCGGTAGACCCCAAGCGGCCACCCTTGCTGGCAATCATGAGCACCATTCTACCGCAGACGACCCAGGGGTTAGCTTCTCAATGCGCCAAAAAGAATGTCCGCCTGGTGGATGCGACGGTTAGTGGATTGCCTGTGGTGGCGGAAGGGGGGAAACTCACCATCATGGTTGGTGGGGAAAAAGAAGATTTGGAGGCCATGCGGCCGATATTTAAGGCCATGGGTGAAAATATTTATCATACCGGACCCCTGGGCTCCGGGGATGTTGCCAAATTGGTCAACAACATTGTCGGCATTACCAATCTCTTCCTCAGCGTGGAGGCTATGCTGGTTGGGAAAAAATATGGCATGGATCTTACCAAATTGGCGGCAATCATGGAGACGAGTTCCGGTAGAAATTTTTCAACCAAAGATTGGGAAAGAGGACGGGCTACTTTTGCATTCTTTGCCCAGAGCCTGGATCTGTCCAAGGTGCTTGTGGACCTTTCCGTCAAAGACCTGGAACATGCCCAGGAACTTGCAAAAAATGCGGGCCTGACCTGCCCCCTTCTGGATCATATCGTTCAGGCTGTTAAACTTTTCACCTATGAGGAAATTAAAGAGCGTTGGCATGCGGTGACTTAAATTATCCGCCCATCTATTTTCAGGTCGGAGAGAGCAGTAAGAGGAAAAATGTAAATGTCAGGGGGGAATGCCCGTCCTTTTGAATTTGGCATTTTTCATTGAAGTTTCGCCAATTTTTCAAAGGGCCAACCTGTTACATTTGGCCAACTTTCACATCCACCGTATTATCGTAAAAAGTGCTCCCCGCACCCCGGTCCGTCAGCCGCTGAGAAGTGAGGGCGTTAACGGATCGAGAACCGGGGCAGTGTTCCAACCACCAAACCCCTTCCGCCACAACAACGCCTGAGGGAACGTTAGAGGTTAGCTTCAGGATGAACGGCACTTCTCCCAATTGATTAAAGGCGAATACCCGGTCACCCTCTCTGAGGTTTTTAACCTGAGCATCATCTGGGTTCATTTGAAGGAACATAGCCTTTTCTTTTAAGAGGAGGTCTTCCCGTTCCCGAAAAGAGGAATTGAGGGCGTAAAGGCTGGGGGCGGTCATCAGGCGGAAAGGAAAGTCAGCGTCGTAGGGAGGAATATAGCAGGGCAGGGGATTAGCCTCATTTGGGTTAAGGATTTCGATCTTCCCGGAAGAGGTTTTGAATCGGGTTTTTACATCCGCAGGAAGGGGGATTTCGACAGCTTTCCCTGCGCCGAAAGCTTCTTCATCAATTCCTTCCCGCAGGGGACTGGGAAGGGAAAGGAGGTGGTCAATAAGGTCGTTAGCGGTCTGGCGGAAGAAGGGTTCATCGAATCCCAGGGATTCAGCCAAAAGACCGAAAACTTCCCAGTTGGACTTGCTTTGCCCCACCGGAAGGATGACGGCTTTGGCGCACTGAATGCAGTACGTACCATAGGAGCGATACAGGTCGCTGTGTTCCAGAGAGGAGGTAGAGGGTAAGACGACATCGGCATAGCGGGCCGTATCGGTCATAAACCTCTCATGGACAACGGTGAAGAGGTCTTCTCGAACGAGACCCCGCAGCACTTGATTCTGGTCGGGAGTAATGGCGGCCGGGTTGGAGTGGTAGACGTAAAGGCTTTGAATACGAGGATTATCTAGGTGGTTCAAAGCCTCCCCGAGCTGGTTCATGTTGATGAGGCGGGTCGGACGGGCCATAAAATCTTCCCGCAGGATTTCTCCCATGTCAAAAGCCGCAGCCGTGCTCGTACTGGAAAAGCACCCCCCGCCTTTTTTTCTGTAGGCCCCCACTAGAGCCGGAAGGCATACAATCGCGCGGGTGGACATGGCCCCGTTCCCGTACCGGGAAAGACCAGATCCTACCCGGATGAAGGGCGCCTTGGCGTTCCCATACGCTTTGGCCATGGATTCCAGAGTCTCCCGCGGCAGGCCCGTTAGGGAGCTGACTTTTGCGGGCGAAAAATCAGGAAGGATTTCTTTTTTCAACTCCTCAAACCCTTGAACGTGAGCCGCCAAGAAATCTCCGTCGATGAGACCGTGGCGATCCAAAATATGCATCAATCCCAGTGCCAGGGCGCCGTCGCTGCCGGGCCGAACCAGGAAGATCCGGTCGGCTAAAGCAGCCGTGGGGGTCTCATAGGTTTCGATAAGCCAGACGATCGCTCCTTTCTTCTTGGCCTCCCTTACCCCATGCAGGAAATGAATGTTCGTGGCCACCGCGTTGATCCCCCAAAGGATCACAAGATCGCTCTCCGCCACTTCATCGGGATGAGGAGCGGCGGTATTGCCCATGACTGCTTTCCAGGCGGCCTCTTTGGCCGGGGAGCAGATCGTCCGGTCCAGCCGGGAGGCGCCCAAACGGTAAAAGAAGGGGTGGCCGGCATTCCGCTGGATGAGCCCCATGGTTCCAGCATAAGAGTAGGGAAGAATGGCCTCCGCACCATATTGGCTTATGATCTTTCTCCAGCGGTCAGCGATCTGCTGGATGGCTTCTTGCCAGGAAGCGGTCCGAAACTGGCCAGAACCCTTCGGTCCGCTGCGCAGCAGGGGGGTGGTCAGACGGAGAGGAGAGTGAACCGTTCTCTCATAATGATTCATCTTAGGACATAGGGTTCCCCGGGTGAAAGGATGCTCCGGGTCTCCGGAGACCTTAACGGCCTTCCCATCCGCTACTTCTACCAGAAGCCCGCAGGTGTCCGGGCAATCATAGGGGCAGACAGATCTCTTAATCTCGGTAGGCAAGGAGAACCCTCCTCAATCAAATTAATAGTCGGAATGATTCCAATATATCCATTTTTTCTTTTTGGATCAATGACGGATTATCGTTCGCCCACCCAATCAAAAAGGCACTGAGTATTCGCCTTTCCTCCTTTCCAGAAAATCTCTCTTGGAACTTTCAGCTCTTTTGACCCTTTTGCTCGATCGCCCTCTGGCAAGCCAGAGAAAGTTCCCGCAAATAGGGGAGAGATGCCACTTGTGTGGTCGCACCGTTAAGATTACGGAGTCCGGCTGGGATATGCTCCTGAAAAGCTTTAAGCCCTTTCTGGAGACTCAAAAATCCGTAAGCGCCGAGGGCTTGCATGAGACGCTGCGCCGAAGCTTCCCAGAAATGATTCTGGAAGGTGGACCAATCAAGATTCCCTTTCGACAGCCCGTAATAAAAGGACAGGAGTTCATCACGCTCCCTGGTGGAGAAATTCACATAGGGATCACACAGGAGCGAGCCAAGATCGTAGAAGGGGGTTCCGAAGCGCATCCCCTGGAAGTCGACCAGGAAGGGGTCTCCGTCACGAATCATCACGTTCTGGGATTGCAGGTCCCGGTGCACGAGGCAGCGCATCGTTTCTGAAAGACCCTCTCCCAGGGCGGAAAGCTCCGATTCGAGTTCCCGCTCGAAAGAGGGCTCAAGTTCGATTCCGCAGAAATCCCTGACAAAATGTTCCCGGAAGTAGTTCCGCTCCCAGCGGTAGAGGTCGGGGCCAAAGCCCTCCATAAGCCTCACCCGACCCGAAGGGAAACCCTTTTCAGGGAAGGAATACAGTCTGTGCACGATGGTCAGCGTCTTCTGATAAAGAGGGCGTCGATTTTCCCAGGAGGTTTCCCTGAGGGACCAGAGGTCTCTATCCCCCAGGTCTTCCATGATGATGAGACAGGCGGCGGGATCGTGGCGGATCAGCTGGGGCGCCGGAATATCGATCTCCCGCAGAAAGGCTGCGATTTCGGCATAATAGGTGTTCTCTACCCGCTTGGGGTCGTAATGGACCAGGATGGCCGAATCCTTTCGGTTCCATTTAATCCGGGAGAAAGTCCTGTCCGACCCTCTCCCTTCGAGGGGGGAAAATTCCATGGCGACGGACTCGGGAAGTCCCAGGGATTCCCGGCAAAAACGGATCATATCTTCCCGTGATTTCATCGGCCCCCAATTCCAAACGGAATCATGGAATAGTGGAAGGACGGAATAATGATCGACTTTCCTTTACTAATTTTTTCCTCCAACATTCCAATTATTTCGTAGGTTTCAGACTTTCGTAGGCTTCGATGGAACCGATGTCATGCCACTCGCCTTCGTCGATGACGATCCCCCTGATCGATCCCGCTTTTTCGATGATTCTTCTGATAAAAACGGGAACGATGGATTCGATTTTTCCTGCTTCAAGAAAACGGAGGAACGATCGCTCCAGGGAATAGATGCCGGTAAAGAGGCAGCTCTGAACTCCCGGATTTCCCAGGGTGTGCCGAAGATCGCAGATTTCACCGCGCTCATTCAGGTTTACGTTTAGAAGAGGGCCACTGCTTCGAAGGGCCAGCGTCACCTCCGGGCGCATCTCCTCATGGGCTTTAAGGAGCCTCTGCAAGGGAAGGTTGGTCATCACATCCCCATTGTAGCAGAAGATGGCCTCGTCCTCGTCCAGGAGATCTTCGATGTTTTTCAACCCCCCCGCCGTGCCCAGAAGAACCGGTTCATGGCGAAAGATAATGGGCACATCCCGCCATTGCCTGTCGGGAAATTTTTCCGAGTAGACTTCCGGGCAGTGGTGGGTATTCACGATGAAACGATCCACGCCGACGCCATGCAGGTGATCCATTGCGTAAGTGATGATGGGACGTCCTCCGATCTCCAGGAGCGGCTTCGGACACCGCTCCGTCAGCGGGCGGAGCCGCGTCCCCAGGCCGGCGCCCAGGATGAAGGCGGTCTTGAATCGCCGTCCTTTCAATGGCCTCTCACCGATGGAATATTGGAATAGTGGAATGATGGAATAATGGGAAAATCCCAAAAAGCAAAAAAAGAGATCTTATAGTTTTTGGATTGCTGAAGGCTATACCCAAGATTCCAGGATTCCATTATTCCAATATTCCTAGTTTTTTTAGTAGATCTTCTGTATTTCTGCGCCCCGGAAGTAATGCTTCAGGATTTTCTCCGCTGAAAATCCCCGGGTGGCCATGACCGCGGCGCCGATCTGGCAGAGCCCCACGCCGTGTCCCCAGCCCGCCCCATGAAAGGTAAATCGCTCGGCCTTTCCGCGAGGATCATATTTCACCCTCACCAGGAAAGCACTGCTGTAAAGGTGACTCGGGGAAAGCCATCGACGTATTTCCAGTTCCTTTCCCACGACCATGCTTTTCTTCGAACCGACGATTTTCAACCGGCAGATCCGCCCCGAAGGACCCCGGCGAAAGGGTGTGATTTCCTTCAGGTCGCCGAAATCAAAACCCGATTTTTCCTGCAAAATCTCTTCGAGTTCCTTCCGGGAATATTCGATCGTCCAGCGGAAAAAGCTTTTAGTCTCGCGGTCAAAGGCGGGAAGGATTTTTTCCAGAATACGTTCGTCTTTTGTATGGCAGTACGCCTCCGGGCCTGAAAGGATCCAGCGGGCCGCTTCTTCCTCCGTCCCGATCGGCGGATGCGGAACCGGTGCATCCGAAATGCTTGTTAGATAAGGAACCCGTTTATCATCCCAGGCCGTATCGAAGTCTTCCGTGAGTCCTCCGCAGGCCTTGGAATATCGCGCATCGCAGATTTCATCCTGGTAAGTGATTACCCTCCCGACGGTTTCCCGCACCGCCTCTTCGGCCTGTGCGGATACGATCTTTTGGATCCCCTGGTAGCGCTGGCAGTGGTCATCGGCGCAGACATCGAAAAGATCGTGGTCTTCCCGCTCATACCAGCGGATCACCTCTCCTTCTTTTTCGGGGATCTTCCGCGCCGATAGGGATGTTTCGTTTGTTTTCTTCTTCCGGTGGAGCGCGGCCAGAAGCCAGCTTCGGGATAGGATGGCGTGAACCTTGAGAAATTCAACCGGAGCTGAAGCGCTCATCTCCGAGGAGATCACACTATTCAGATAATCCTCTAAGGAGATTTCATTAATGGCGCTAATCGTTCCGTCCTGGCGTGGAGAAAGAATCAGGTCTCCTCGAAAGGTTTGATCCTCCTTTCTCTCCCAGTGGAACCGGGTTCCGATGGTCACCTGAAATAATTTAAAAGTCGAATCTTCGAAACCTGTGAGCCGGATCGATGGAGAACGGGCGATTTCAAGATGGGCTTCATCGGTGAGCACGACCATCCCCGACATCGCCTTTGCTGAAAACCGGCCTGACAAAGGACCGAACGCGTCCCCGTGGAAATTTCCGTCCAGACAGCCGGTGACTTCGGCCTGCCGGTCCATGATCCCCACCGTAATTTTCGGCTGATTTTTCACTGGGCGGTTAAATCCCTCGAAAAAGAGTTCGGTCTGTATTTAGAGCTTTCTCCACTTTACCACGAAAATGGAAGTCCCTCGTGCGGTGCGACGAATGACGCAGCCGAATTTCGGCGCGGACGTGATCGAGCAGCTTGGAGGGATGGGAAGCGTTTTGCAGTGAAGCGGTCTTTTCCATAAAGATGGAATGATATAAAACCGCATTGATGCTGTCAAGTATGACCGGAAAAGAAAGACAATACATTGTATTTTTAACGGGTTTCGTCCTTGTTGGACTTGACACTCCGCGGCATCTTCAATACAATCCAAAATAATTGGAACGTAGAAAAGCTGTCGAATATATGTTTAGCCGACCGCAGGCGGTCGGGTGAACGGGGCTCGCGATGGAATTTGGATCAATCTTGTATCTCTCGCGCAAAGATGTGGAGGCGACCCAACTTCCTATGTCGGAGATTATCCAAGCCCTGGAAGATATGTTCCGAGAGAAGGGCGCTGGCAGAGTCGAAATGCCGCCGAAACCCGGCATCCATACCCGCCCGGATGCTTTCATCCATGCTATGCCCGCCTATCTCCCCGGCCTGCAAGCGGCCGGGCTTAAATGGATCTCCGGTTATCCAGACAATCAAGCTAAAGGCCTGCCGTATATCACCGGTGTGCTGATCCTTAATGACCCAGAGACCGGTATCCCGTTGGCCATCATGGACGCCACCTGGATTACGGCCCAGCGCACCGGTGCAGCCACCGCAATCGCCGCCAAGTACCTCGCCCGCCCGGAGAGCGCCACCGTGGGGATCGTCGCCTGCGGCGTCCAAGGGCGAAGCAATCTGGAAGCCCTGGCCTGCCTGTTCAAGCTCAAGCAGATCAAGGCCTATGATCTGTACCCGGAGATTGCCGAGCGGTACGCACGGGAGATGAGCGAGCAGTTGCAGGTAGACATCAAGCCGGTCAAGGCGTTGTCCGAGGCAGTCAGGGGATTGGATATCGTCGTCACCAGTGGGCCGATTGTGAAGAACCCGAAACCGTTGATCGAGGCGGGCTGGTTAGCGCCCGGCTCGTTTGCCTCGCTGGTGGACTTTGATTCTGCTTGGCAGGGGGCGGCGCTCCGGGAGGCCGACAAGTTGGCGACCGATGATCTCGCTCAAATGGGTTACTACCGGCGGGAAGGGTACTTCCGTGAAACGCCGGAAGCATATGCCGACTTGGGTGAGATCGTGGCTCGGAAGAAACCCGGACGTGAGGCAGACGGCGAACGGACGATGAGCATTAATCTGGGGTTGGCGCTGGAGGATATGGCGACGGCGATTCGGGTGTACCGACGCGCGAAAGGGAAGGGGATCGGGATCGAGTTGCCGCTATAGTTTTTTGAAATGCTGATGATTGATCGCCGCCGCATTGGAAACTGCCCTCTATTTCTTTCCTGGATTCCTGCTTTCGCGGGAATGACTTCTTCACCACCATCGAATTTTAAAGGTTCGTGGGTAACCATCCGGTCATGGAGAAGTCAGATTTTTTGTAAAAAAAGGCATTTCAGGTAGAAGCTTTCGGGGAAGGAAAGGAGAACCGGATGGTCGGCGCTTTGACCCCTCCTTTCCATGATCCTCAGCGTGCAGCCGGAATCTTTTTCGCAATCCCGCAGGATTTCCAGAAACTTCGCTTCCGAAAGATTGTAAGAACAAGAAGAGGTGATCAGAACCCCTCCGGGGGTCAATAGACGGAGGGCCCGAAGGTTAAGCTTTTTGTACCCCCGGGTGGCCCCGCTGATATTTTCTTTACTTTTAGCAAACGCAGGCGGGTCCAGGATAATCCCATCGTATTGCTGCCCTTTTTCCTCCTCTCCCTTCAAAAAATCAAAAACGTTTTCCTGGCGAAATTCGGCATTGGCCAGTCCATTTAACATCGCATTTTCCCCGGCCAGCTCAATGGCCTCTGGGGAGGAATCAATGCCGATAACCTGGGAAGCGCTCCGGGCGGCATGCAAAGCGAACAATCCGTGGTAGCAGAAGGCGTCGAGAACTCGGCCACGCAAGAAGCGGGCGGCCAAGAGGCGGCTCTCTCTTTGATCCAGGTAGGCGCCGGTTTTTTGCCCACTCCATAAATCCACCAGGTATTGAATTTTTCCTTCGAAGACCCGAACTTTCTGAGGACACTCTCCAAAAACAATTTTTTTCTCCGGCGGAAGGCCTTCGAGCTCTCGCACTGCTTGGTCGTTTCGCAGGATGATCGAGGAAGGCTGGAAAAGCTCCAATAGAATTTCTGTAAAAATGGGCAACAAATTTTCCGTTCCTTGGGAGAGGGTTTGCAGGACGAAATGCTCGGCATATCGGTCAACAATCAGGGAAGGAACTCCGTCCGATTCACCGTAGATCAGTCGGTAGGCATCCGTCTGTTCCACAACAGCCTGACGGTACCGAAAAGCCTTGAGCGTGCAATTCTTCCAAAAATTTGCATCAATAGCTTGTTTGCTCCTGGAGAGGAGGCGGAAAGCGATCTTGGACCGATCGCTGTAAAAACCTTGGGCCAAAAATTTTCCGGTCCCGGTCTCCAGGGAAACGATGCTGCCGGGGGCGGCATCCTGGATTCTTTCCAGGTCATTTCTGAAGACCCAGGGGTGTCCTTTTCGAAACCAGGAGAGCCCTTTGGAAGTAAGAATAAGACGGCCCATACCTTCTTAAACTCTGCCCTGGCTAACCAGGTTTAAACTTTCCGGGCTGGAAGGAAATGTTATCCTTTGCCTCTTACTTTTTGCTCATTTGGAATCATGGAAAGATGGAATCGTAGGGCGTCCTTGTCTAAATCCATCATTCCAATATTGATGGCTTTGTAAAAAGTCGTCACTCCGGTGAAAACCGGAGTCCAGAGAACTCATAACGATTTGAAAGGACTGGATTCCGGCTTTCGCCGGAATGACAGAAAAGCGTATTTTTGGACTTATTACCAGATCATCAATATTCCAATTCCTTTTGGGGTTGATTAAAAATATTATTTTCTATATTCTATCTTAAAAAGCGTGAAGGGGGGAATTTTTTGGCGACTTCAAAGAGTAAACATAAAAGGAAACAACACCAGTTTCACCTGAGGGCCAAACGGAAAAAAGATAGAAGCAAGGCTCAAGCAGAACCGACCCCGGCCGTTCGACCCGAACCACCAAAAGCATGAAGGCCTCTAAAGTTTTGACCATAGAGGATTGAGTGGGCGGAATCCTGGGTGGCCAGAGGTTGATTTTTGTTCCTGGCCATTCTCCAAAGGTCGTTCACTAAAGCAAAATTTCTCTGGGAAGGGCGAAGAAGGAATATCCGAAAGGAGCGTGGGAATCCTCATCTTCTCCTTGAGGTCACCCAAGAGATCGCCGAATTTTGCTTTTTCTGCGACTTCGGAAGATATGAAAGATCTTGAAGAGTTAAGCGTCAGCAGGAAAAGATTCAAATTATATTAAGTGATAGTTGTCGATAGCTTAAGTACAAATTATTAATAATTAACTTAATATTCATCCGAAGGGACATCTTTGTAAAAAAATCCAATGCAGGAGGAGTTGGCGGTGGACCCCAGCGTGTTGACTGGATTAGTGGTGCCTGGCTCATCGAAGATTGTGTTTATCATCCTTGATGGCGTGGGTGGAATCCAGATGGAAGAGAAGGGCGGGACAGAGTTACAAGTGGCCCGAACGCCAAACCTGGACAAACTTGCAGAAGTTTCCTCCTGCGGCCTACTGGAGCCCGTTTCTCCGGGGATCACCCCCGGAAGTGGTCCTTCCCATTTTGCCCTGTTCGGTTATGATCCGATCCAATACAACATCGGGCGGGGGATTCTGGAGGCGACCGGCATTGATTTTCCCCTCACCGAACGGGACGTCGTGGCCCGCATTAATTTCGCCACCGTGAATAAAGATGGAACCGTGATCGACCGCCGGGCCGGGCGAATTTCCAGCGACATTAACAAGCGAATCTGCCAGAAGCTCCAGAAGGGGTTACGGCTGGGCGGGGGAGTGGAGGTGATCGTCGAACCCGTAAAAGAACACCGGGCCGTCCTGGTCCTGCGGGGGGAGGGACTCAGAGGAGAGATCGAAGACACGGACCCGGAGCGAGAAGGCCTTCCTCCGCTGGAGCCCAAACCTTTAACTCCCGAAGCGGAAAAGACAGTAGCTCTGGTACGGGAGTTTGTTTTGCAGACCCGCCAAATCCTTGCAGATGAGCCCAAGGCGAACATGGTCCTCCTGCGCGGATTTGCCAAGCACACCCTGTATCCTTCGATGAAAGAGCGCTATGGACTGAACGCCCTGGCCATCGCCGCTTATCCCATGTACCGGGGGATTAGCCGTCTGGTAGGGATGATTGTCCTTTCCAACGTGGCGACTCTGGAAGAGGAGTTTAGGGCCTTGACGGACCATTTTGCCAAATATGACTTCTTTTTTCTGCACGTCAAGCAGACGGATTCTCGAGGAGAAGACGGGGATTTCGAAGGAAAGGTGGCGGTCATTGAGGACGTCGACCGCTATATTCCCCAGGTGAGGTTACTCCAACCCGATGTGCTGGTAGTAACCGGGGACCATTCCACTCCGGCGAAAATGGCCAGCCATAGCTGGCATCCATTACCGCTCATCTTGCATTCGAAATATTGCCTGGTCGACCCAGTAAAAAAGTTTGATGAAGTCAGCTGCATCGGAGGAGTTTTGGGGAAAATGCCCTCTGTGGACCTTATGCCTTTGGTACTGGCCCACGCCCGGAGGTTGACGAAGTTTGGGGCCTAAGGCCATTCGCCACAGAGCCCACAGAGAACACGGAGAAGGAATAGAAAATAATCCTGCTTGATCCCTGTAACTCGAAACCTGTAGTTTGAAGCCCGGAACCCGTGACTCGGTAACCCGCAGCTTTCGTCTTTTGGGCTTATAGATTTTTTTATTCTCTGTACTACTGACGTACAGGACCTTGAAATTTTGTTGAGAAAATCTAATTTGGAAAATATCCTCTGAAATCCCCCCAACCCCCCTTTGCAAAGGGGGGCAGGGGGGATTTTAGTGGTTTGTAAATCGCCCCAAGCCGAGTCCATTCTTTTACTTGCGGCTCTGCCGCGCTGCGTTCTCTGTGGTGAAAGGATTTGGTCGTGCAGGATTTCAAAAAAGAACGGCTGGCCATGGTGGAGGATCAACTTCGCAGACGCGGCATCCATGATCAGCGGGTTCTGGAAGCGATGGCCAAAATTCCCCGGCACTCTTTCGTCTCTCCTGAATATCAAGCAGCAGCATATGAAGACCGCCCACTTCCCATCGGGGAGGGCCAAACGATATCCCAACCTTACATGGTTGCGGTAATGACCCAATCCTTGGAACTGACGGGCGGGGAGCGGGTCCTGGAAATTGGCACCGGATCAGGGTATCAAACCGCTACCTTAGCAGAGCTCGCCAAAACAATTTTCACCGTAGAGAGAATTCAGGTGCTTATCCAGAGAGCCCAGAAAGTTCTCCAGAATCTTGGTTACGAGAATATTTTTTTTCTTCACGGAGACGGAACGAAGGGGTGGCCGGAAAACTCTCCCTTCGCGGGGATCATCGTCACTGCTGGAGCCCCTGAGGTCCCCCAAATGCTCACCTCTCAACTGGCGGATGGCGGGAGGTTGGTCATCCCTGTAGGCCCTCGATATACCCAGACGCTCTATAAAGTGACCCGCAAGGGAAACCGGTTCATGGAAGAGGATATTACCGGGTGCGTGTTTGTTCCCTTACTGGGAGACTTCGGTTGGAAGGAGGAATGATGGGGGGTGACTTCCCTTGAAGCTCATCGATACCCATGCCCATCTGGATGAAATCAAAGACCTCAAGGGAGCTATGGCCCGGGCCAGAGAGGCTGGCATAGGCGCGATCGTAGGCGTAGGCGCAGACCTGGCCTCGAACGAAAAGATTTTGGAGTTATCCGACCTTTATCCTGGTTTTGTCTTACCTGCCGTGGGGCTCCACCCGTGGCGACTGGAAACGGATGATCTGGAGGCTAATTTTTCCTTGATCGAAAGGGAAATCGCTGGGTGTTTGGCTTTGGGAGAAGTAGGGCTGGACTTCGCCATCGATACCCCTCAAGATAAACAAGAAGAAGTTCTGCGAAGTCTTTTGGCGATCGCCGGTCGGGAAAAGAAACCCATTCTCCTGCACGCTCGCAGAGCCTGGGAAAAGGCATTGGCTTTGCTGAAAGCCTTTCAGATCGAAAAGGCCGTGTTCCACTGGTACAGCGGCCCCTCCATTGTACTGAAAGAAGTATTCGGGAGTGGATACTTCATTTCGGCCACCCCCGCGGCGGCCTATAGCGAAAGGCATCGGCGAGCGATAAAAATGGCTCCCCTAGGCCAGTTGCTTCTGGAGACAGATGCTCCTGAGGTTTATCAAGGGAACCCAAGCGAACCGAAAGACCTTTTAACCGCGCTTAAGGCAGTAGGCGAGCTGAAAGAGCAGGAACCAGAGGACATCGCCGTTCAGACTTACATGAATACCAAAATTTTTCTTAAAATTCACCTGCCTTAGGAACCCCTTATGAAAGAAGAGGAATGGATTCAGTTCCAGCAGCAGAAGCCGGGCCAGTTTGGTGATTTCGTGAGCTGCTACCGGAGAGATCTCTCCGGGAGTCTTAAAAAGCGAACCCTCAAAGAAATTGGGCAAGCGGTGGCCGAATCCTTGAGCGCCATGGCTAACGCCGACGGGGGGACGGTTTTTTTAGGTGTGGAGACGGATGGAGAGGTCTCGGGGTTTTTTTTCGACGACCGAACGTGCCGTCTCTTCATCCGGGCCTTAGAAAGATCTTCTCTCCTATCCCTTAGGTTCGAGGTCACGCGAGTGGAGATGGAAGGAAAAGCCCTTCTCAAATTCACCGTTATACCCAGTCCGGTCGTTCATCTTCTGAGAAATCGAAATTTCTATCTTCGAGTCGGGGCGCAGAATATCCCCCTCTCCAAGGAAAGAATGGAGGCCCTCAAGGAGACGAGGTCCGAAACCTGGCATGAGCGGGAGGTCCTTCCGAATAGCTCCCTGGAAGATTTAGATGGAAATCTGGTGGCCGACTTTATTCGCCATCTGGGCATCCAAGGTGAGGCTGAAAAAATCCTTTTCCGGCCCTATGGATTGATCGAATATCGTGAGGGTAAGCCTTTATTAACCCGGGCAGCTGCCTACCTCTTCGGTAAGGACCCCCTGCGCTGGCATCCCCGGCCGGGCATAGATTTCGTCCGCTTCGAAGGAAACGAAAAAGGAAGCAAGACCGAGTACAATGTGGCCGAGCGCATCCGTACCGAAGCCCCGATCCTGAAGCTGATCGCAGAGATGGAAAGCCTCATGGGGGAACGAATCAAGGAGCGGATTGTGCTGCGAGACCTCTTTTTCCGGGAGAGATTTGAATATCCGGGTTTCGCCTGGAGGGAGGCCCTCATCAACGCCATCGCCCACAGAGATTACCGTCTGGAAGGAAGCGCCGTTGAGGTCTGGATGTTCGATGATCGCATCGAGATCCGCAGCCCTGGCAAGCTCCCCGGCCCCGTAAAAATTCAACAGCTGCTGCGCCGGCAGAAAGTCCATTATTCCAGGAATCCTCTGATCACCCGGGTTCTCGCCGACCGGGGTATCATGCGGGCAATGGGTGAAGGCCTTCCCCAGATTTTCCAAGAAATGGATCATCACGGGCTGATTCCCCCGGAATTGAAAGAAGAAGGGAATTTTTGCTGCCTGACAATCAGGAATACCCCAGTTTTGGATGAAAGTACGTTAGCCTGGCTGGAACGATTCAGCAGCCACCCCTTGAATCCGCGCCAGAAGCGGATTTTAACTTACGCCAGAGTTCATGGAATGATCTTCAGCAGCTCGGATTACCAGAAGTTGGGGGTGGACCGGGACATGGCCTACACGGAGATTAAGGATTTGGTCAATCGAGGCATTGTTCAGCCTTTTAAGAAGCACGGGAAAGCTTATCGGGTTGTGGGCGTCGATGATCCAGCCGCTTCGCTTCCGGGCTTGAGCTGGGTTATGGAACCCCTCGAAAAGAAGGGCTTCTTCACCCTGCGGGACCTGAAGCAACCGGATTCCATCTCCAGAGGGAGGGCTCTGGATATGGTCCGGGAGCTGGCCAAACAAGGCTATTTTACGCTTTCAGGCAAGGGAAGGGCGACCCAGTATCACCCGACCGAACAACTGGATTTGCTTTTAAGGAAGAGAAATCGCCCCGCAGAAGCTTAGCTCTTTGTTGAAGGATCGGAAGGGTCATTGTGCCGGGAGATGGCGAAAAAGAGGTTTTTACGCCCGCCTATTTAGGCCTTTATGAGAAAAGAACCCTCGGAGACCGAGTTTCCGAGGCTCGGGCAATTCTAAAATCCTGTCGCCTTTGCCCGCGGGAGTGTGAGGTAGACCGTATTTCAGAGGAAAAGGGGTATTGTCGAACGGGGGCGCAGGCGGTTGTTTCCAGTTATAGCCCTCACTTCGGCGAGGAGGACCCCTTAGTGGGAGTCGGAGGGTCGGGGACGATCTTTTTTACCCACTGCAATCTTCTCTGCCTTTTCTGCCAGAATTATGAGATCAGCCACCTGGGAGAAGGAAGAGAGGTCGCTCCCGATCGATTGGCCAAGATTATGCTCAGCCTCCAAGATTTGGGCTGCCATAATATCAATTTTGTATCTCCTTCACATGTAGTGGCCCAGATTCTGGAAGCTCTGCCGCTCGCCATTGCAGGTGGGTTACGGGTCCCGTTGGTTTACAACACGGGCGGGTATGATTCGGTGGCCACCCTCAAGCTCCTGGAAGGTGTCTTTGACATGTACATGCCGGACCTCAAGTTCATGGACGGGGAAGTCTCCGAGAAGTTCTGCCAGGCCCGAGATTACCCAGAGAAAGCCAAGGCGGCAATCCAGGAGATGCACCGGCAGGTCGGGGACTTGGTCCTCAACCGAAACGGCATTGCCACGCGGGGGCTATTGGTTCGGCACCTGGTCCTGCCTGGCGGGTTGGCAGGGACACGGGAATCGATGCGCTTCCTGGCCCGGGAAATTTCGCCTTCTACCTATGTCAACGTCATGGCTCAATACCGGCCCTGTGGACAAGCGCTGGAACATCCGCCTTTGAATCGCGGAGTCACCCATGCAGAGTATGAAGAGGCTGTGACCATGGCCCGAGAAGAAGGGATCCGGCGCCTGGACCAGAGGAGTGGGTTGAGGGTCATCCGATTTATCTAATCAAAATAGGATTAAAGGGGTCGAGGGCTCAAGGGTCCAAATGTTAAAAGAATGCCTTCCATCATGGAGTCAAATTGTAGGGGCACAGCAATAGCCAGCCTCCGCCAATTCAGCCTGCTTTCCCAGTCTCTTTTCCCGGGCCATTATCAAAGTGAAGTTTAAAAGTCAAGGTGGGCAAGGATGACGAAGGATGGCCTATCGATTGACAGCCTTTCCGTCCCCATGATATTTTATATCGGGTTTGGGTTTTAAAAAAACCAAAAAGAGAGGAGATCGGGTGAGGAAAATCGGATTTTCGTTCTTAGGGATTTTTCTGATTATTACATTTCTGGGCTTTTGGGCTTCGGCACAAGATGTGAAAGAGGTGGTCGAGTCCCTACCCAACGGGACGATTAACTGGACCCAGGGTATGGTCACGGCGAAGGGAAGTGGGGCACCGCCCATGGGGGTAACCATCCCCTCTCAGGCGCGGCTCATGGCGGAGCGGGCCGCCAGGGCCGACGCCTTAAGGAATCTTCTCGAAGCAGTGAAAGGCGTGAGAGTGGATGCCGAAACGACCGTAGAAAATTTCACCACCAAGAGCGATGTGGTCATGACCCGGGTCAGTGGGATCGTCAAAGGCGCAGTCGTGGTGGATAAGCGCTACTTGAGCGATGGAGGGGTGGAAATAACCGTGGCCGTGAACCTCACGGGTGAACTTCTGGCTGTTATGCTCCAGGAATTGCCACCGCTGGCCATCCCTTTGATGTCCGCCCCGGCGATATCCCCGATCCAGAAGCCCGTGCCGCATCCAATGACGCCCAGCCCGGTTATCCCTCCGATGCCCAAGCCTTCTCCGTCCCCCACCCCACCCAAGGAGACCAAAGTAACTCCACCCCCTCCGGCAGAAGAGAAAAGAGTCCCGGCGACTCCCGAGGTCCAGGCCAAAGTCGAGGAGAAAGTGGACCTAAAAAAGTTGGAATATACCGGGTTGATCGTAGATGCCCGTAAGCTGGGTCTTCGCCCGGCGCTCATTCCTAAAATCCTTAACCAGAAGGGAGAGCTGGTCTATAGCTCGCAGAGTGTGGAGCAAAGAGATCTAGCCAGAATGGGGTTGGTCGGCTATGCCAAAGATGTGGACGCAGCGGCCAAGAATCAAAGAGTCACGGCCGAGCCATACGTGGTTTCCGGGTTGAATGCTAGCGGAGAGAAGAGGACGGATGTGGTCATTTCCAATCGGGATGCCCAGACTGTGCTGACCACCGCCCCCTATACGGGGTACCTCAAGAATGGCCGGGTGATGATTGTGTACGACTGATCCTTTTGGGGCGGAGATGAAAGCAAAGATAATAGTGGCTGGCTGGTCTTTTTTATGGGCAGTGTGGTTGGGTAGCTGGGTTGGCCCCACATT
>Ga0315295_10001711_pt1 | contig 18801 bp, 14 predicted proteins | sample YL17G14_0_MG_FD_204453 | JGI IMG/M metagenome (GOLD analysis project Ga0315295, IMG submission 204453) | Sediment microbial communities from Yellowstone Lake, YNP, Wyoming, USA - YL17G14_0 | ecosystem: Environmental > Aquatic > Freshwater > Lake > Sediment | place: USA: Wyoming | collected... | reverse complement strand
GGACTGTGCACCCTCACCGAGCACTACCACCACCTAATGCACATTCCTCGACGAACCGCCGGATGCGGACCCGCATGTCCGGTGGTGTGAGAGGGAGGATGGGCGACCCATCCTCCCTACTCGATTCCATCGATAGGACCACTCCAGCGCACGCAGCCCGGCCGAGGCCGGTCATCGTTACGGCGCGGGTGGCGCGCCCTCGGCGTCGGCCTGTGTCGCCGCCTGAGGTCCGATCAAGACCTGGGACGTCTCCGACCGGCCCCAGGTCTCCACATCATACATGGCGTAGGCCTCGGCCGGCAACGCCGTGTAGAAACCCGGGTAGGTCGCCCGAGTCAGGTAGATGAACGAATGAGCGCCGGGACCCATCTCCGTGATGAAGAAGGACACTCGCCCCGCACGGATCTCTTTGTAGTTGTATCCGTACTCCTGCCAGTAGTACGCAGGCCCGTACCCCTCGATCTCCTCATACTCGGAGGTACCACGGCTTGTGGTGTTCAGGCGCTCGTTCAGAGCCTCCAGACCCGAGGGCAGGCGATCTTCGACGATCATATAGGAGGCCCTCTCGGGCAGGCGGACCGTAAGGCGAACGGCCACAACCTGCCCAGGCTCGATGGTCTCCAGGGGCTTGAGCGTCGCCGGGTCAAGGTAGGCGCGCGCCACCTCCACCACGCCGGCGGCATCCACCTGGCTGCGAGGGATGCGGGCATCGATCGTCAGGCGGTAGTAGAGACGGACTCTGGATTCGGAGACCACGCGCAGCGTGTGTTCACCAGGGCCGACGCTTTCGAAGGGTAGATCGACTTCAACCGAAGGGTTTTCCGCGGTGAGCGTGCCTGTGGAAACCGACCTTCCGTCCACCTTGGTGGTGAAGGCCAGGTCTCCCGCCAGCTTCTTACTCGCCAGCATGTGATCGGTCAGGCCAAGGATCGCGAAGGACGTCTCGTTGGTGGTCCCCCAACCGTACGCCCGGCGCTGCGCCATCAGCCACGGGACGATCTTCCCCACGAGCGGGCTCTGGTCCCCCTCGATCCTCACCAGGGCGGTCAATCCCAACGCCGTTGACCGGATCTCGGAGGCCATCGTCTTGTCGTTGTACTCCCCGTCCGCGCCGTAGATGGCGAAGTGCGCCTCGCCATCCGTCTCCTGCACGCGAGCCTTCAGGATCTCCAACAGGGCTTGGGCGGCCTGGCGTTCGCCGTCGCGTTCCAGCGCAAGGGCCACCGCGGCCAGGGCGAAGGGATCCAGCTGCTGAGCGCTATCCGCCAGGCGGAGAGACTGGTCCGGTTGACCGCGCCCTGCCTCGCTCAGGGCATAGAGGGCGAACGCCCTCGTTCGTGGATCCATCGTGGGGAGCTCGCTCAAGAGCCAGTTGGCTGCTCGATCCACGACGCCCGCGTCAACACCGTATCCGGCCCGTTGCGTCACCGCCAGGCCGAACATGACCCAGGCGGTCTGGTAGGCATCCGTCTCGTCGTCGTACCACCAGCCCCACCCGCCGTCCGAGTGCTGCAGGGAATACAACCGCTGAAGGCCATCTCGGATCCGGCTCGAGAGCTCGCCTTCGAAGTCGGCGTCGAGAATGCCCAGAGTGCCGAAGGCTCGGGCGATCACGGCATTCGGCAGCGCCGCGCTCATCACCTGTTCCACGCACCCGTACGGGTACCCGGTCAGGTACTCGAGGCCGTCCAACAGGCTTTGGGTGGCATCCCGGCTCAGGTTCAATCGGATCGTCGAAGAGGTCTCGGCATCCTGCGGCACCAGGAAGGTGAAGTCGACGGAATCCAGCGTGCTCCCGGATGTGGCAAAGACCTCGCGGACCGAGAGGGGCAACGAAGGCAGGGTCACCTGAATCGAGTCGCGGGCCTGGTCACTCTCTGCGGTCATCGTGATCACGGCCTCGCCGGGCTGGGTGACCTCGACGCTCCAGGTCAGGATGAGGCTCTCTCCCGGCTGGATCTCGACCTGCTGCATCTGGGAGTCGAGCACGCGGATCGAGGTTCCGGCAAGTCGGATGCGGGCGGTCTGTGGAAGGTCGCTACCGTTGTGCACGGCGGCCGCCAGCGTTGCAGTGTCGCCCTGGGTCAGCTGGCGCGGAAGCAGGCTGCGGATGGCGAGCGGAAGCTGGGTGACGATGTGGGTCGTCGTCTCGCCGACTTTGCTGTCCCGCGTGACCGCCCGCACCGTAAGCCGCCACGTCGTCAGGCTGTCCGGCAGAGTGACCCGGACACGGGCGACGCCATCCGAACCGGTCAGGACGGCTGGGAGCCAGATGGCGGTGTCGGGGAAGTCGCTGCGCGGATTGCCCGGTAGCCCGCCACCGCCGCCGCCGCCACCGCCGCAACCGTCGGCGTACATGGCGAGCATCGGGCCCAGGGAGTCATAGGTGTCCACGAGGTGAGGGCGCCGCGCATAGAACGTCCGCAGCAGCGGGGGTGAGAGGTCGTCGGAAAGGCTGTAGATCGCCTCATCCACGAGCGACAGCGAGAGCTCCGCGGCAACAGGCTGGCCGGCCGAGTCTGTGACCTCGAGCGTGAACTCCGCCGTCTCCCCAGGACCGTAGGTCGTCTTGTCTGCGCTGGCCTCTACCCGGAGCTCCTTCCCTTCCGCCGGGACCGTGAGTTCGACCGATGCGGTCTCGAGGACGTCCCCTGGGAAGGGCTCACCGTACCACCAGTCGCCAGGCGGCCCCCAGGTGCTGACCTCTACGAACACATTCGGCACATCGTCCGTTCGCACAGGTACGTCTAGCTCGGTCACTGGCGGGGTAAGCTCGATGACTTGCTGTCGTCGAACGGATGCCCGCTCGAAGGTGAGCAGGGCCGGCCCACCGTAGCTGCTCTCGATGATCAGATGGGCCGTATCGCCGGGGGCGTAGCTATCGCGGTCCGCATAGACCTCGAGCGAGGACCCAGGCCGCGTCCTCTGCTGCGTACCGCCAATATAGAACCAGCGGCTGGCGGTCTGGGAATTGCCTTGAGGGTCCTCGCCCTGTACCGTCACCTCGTACCATCCCGATCGGGTGAAGACGACGTCGGTCCTGGCGATCCCCTTCTCGTCCGTCGTGAACTCGGCCCCGGTCTCGCTCATGCTCTCGAAGGTATCACTGTCATACCGGTTGAGGCTCCAGGTGAGCACTCTGCCTGCAACGGGCGCCCCTTGAAGATCCGTCACCGTGGCGCGCAGCGGGAAGGTCTCCCCGCGCCGGTGGGAGTACGTATCGACGAGAAGCCTGATGCGCTCCGCGGCGCTGTAGACCGGGGTTCCGACAAAGGCCGAGACCGACTGGTGGCTTCCATCATCGAGCGTGACCTCGAGCCCGATGACGTCCCGGTGGAACCACCCTTCGCGCCAGTACCAGTCGGAGAGGTTCGCGGTCGGGACCTCGAAGGTCAGCCTGCCTCGCTCGTCCGTCTTGCCGAGCGGAGCAGGTTCGAAGTCCAGGGCTTCGGTGTAGCCGGGGTCGTCTCCCGTTTCCCATCCCCACCACGAGAACACGCGATAGCGGATCAGCTCGACCGTGGCCCCGGTGACCGGTTGACCCAAGAAGTACTCGGCCTCCAGCGTGACGAGCATGGTGTCGCCGGAGACATACTGGTCCTTGTCCAGGGTCAGCCGGACTTCGTAGTCCGGCTTGCGGTAGTCCTCGACAGCGAAAGCCTGATGAAATGCGTCATCGTTGACGCGGATCTGGACCGCGTAGGTCCCCAGCATGGCCCCGTCTGCCAGGTTGAAGCTGCCATCCACCGTCCCGAATGCATTCGTCTCAAGGATCTCGGTCTGCAGGATATTCCGCCGGGTGTCGAGGACTTCCACGGTGACCGGCGTGCCGTCTGGCAGCAGGCTGACCAGCGCATCTTCGTCCTGTCGGAGAATCGCCTTGTAGTAGACAGTCTGGCCCGGCCGGTAGATCGGGCGATCCGTGTGGATGTGGGCCAGAAGGCGAACGGGTCCGCGGCTCGTATCCCAGGGCTCACCCCACCATCCGTAGCCGCTTCCGCAGCCTCTTGCCGCGATCGAGTCCCACGAGCTGTCCAGTCCGGTGATGGCTACCTGGTCACCCTTGCTGGCGATGACCAGCACCGGCCCATCCGGGCCGAAGACCCAGGTGTCGTAGAGCCCGACGGTATCGGTCTCGCCTCCGCTCACGAGTTGCCCGTTGGTGATCCCCACCTGCACATCGATGCCGCTCTTCGGGTTCCCATACCCATCCGTCACCCAGGCGACGACCTGGCCGGCATGAGTCTTGGCAGTCACGCGCCAACTGGACGCCACCAGCAGGATCTCGTCCGTTGCGCCGAGCGCCGATACCTGCAGCAAGTACAGCCCGGAGTTCAGGCGCCCGGGGATCTGCGTCTTGGCTGTGCACTCCGTGTCGGGGCAGGAGGGACCCGTGTCCACAACCCAGGAGCGATCCAGGCTTGCCCCTCGTACGGGGATGCTCTCGCGCTCCTCACCCCACTGATATGGCTCATAGTGGTGGGCGTAGTGATCGGCGAATTCCTCGGCGGTCAGCCGGAAGAGGGAGAACGAGATCGGGGCGCTGACGTTCCCGCGCGTCCAGTATCCAACCGGAATCTCACGACCCGGTTCGACCATGCGCAGGTTGGCCCCATACGAGTTGAACTGGACGACCCTTGGCGTCTCGGTAGTCTGGAACGACCAGCGGTAGCCATGGGGCAGAGGTTGCGTCCCGTCGGCGGTTGTCATGCCGGGACCGAGCGCGACCGCGTAGTCCGTGCTTTCGGCCAGCCGACCGGCGATTGGCGCAAAGACGAGGGTATTGCGTTCCCAGCGGAGGCTCCCGTCGATGGCAGGTTGAATTGTGAACGCCGCCTCGACGCTGGCCTCGTCCATCGGCCGCGTGAACGATACTCGGACGGTCTGAGGGGGCTCGACGATCTCGTAGTCCGCCGGGGAGACGGCGGCGACGGGTCCTGGTATGCTGAACTGCTGCGGGGCGATGGGAGGCAGCGGGTCTCCGCTTGCCGCAGGCACGGGATCCCTGAAGCCCACCTCGTAAGTGCCGCCGAAGGAAAGCGGCGCATCCGGGGTGAAGGTGAGTAGCGTGCCCCCGCCATCAAAGCTGACCTCCCCGGCGACAAGCGGATCGATGTAGAACGCCTCGCGGGCGCTGGCTGCGTCCAAGGCATAGTTGAAGCGCAGGGTGATGGCCGAATCAGGATTGTCCCGGCCCGGCAAGGTATGGGTTCCGGTGAGCGATGGTGTGCGGTATGTCCATCGGATGTCCTCGACCAGGAGCCTGCCCTGCAGGTCCTGCGCCTCTCTGCGCAGAAGGAAATCATAGGTCGTCGACGGCTGGGGCATCGAGGTGGAGTCGATCGTCAGACTCGTTCCCTTCCAGGTGAGCCGCAGGGGCAGATCAGGCTCCACCGACAGGCAGGTCTCAACGCTAGCAGGGTCCATGGCGAGGGTGAACTCCATCGCCGTCACCAGGGCCCGGCCTCCGGCCGTGAGGGACACGGTCGGGCGCTTCACTAGCTGAGGCGCATCGCGGACGAGAACCGTCCACACGGGAGGCGCGGGGAACACCTGCCCACTTGCCGAGCGCATGTTCTTCCCAAGTGTCAGGACGATCTCCTCTCCCGGCTTGAAGTACTGCTGCGGGCCGATGGTCAAGGATCGATAGTCCCCCGACCAGGAAGTGCGCAAAGCCACCCGTGGCGAGGCGGTGACAGGGGGACGCGCAGAGGTGGGGCTCATCGGCTCGGAGAACCGCACGACGAGCGTGCCCCCGGGGTCGATCATTCCCTGATCGTCGGCGCCCTCCATGCTGGCGGATAGTTCGGATGGCGGCGGGGTCTCGCCAGGAACCGGTTGGGCGCCGCGCCCGCAGCCAGCCAGGGCCAGTGCGAGGACCGGGATCCACAAGGCAATCCGCTTCATGGGCAAGGACCTCCTGGCGATCGGTCGCCTCGCATGGGGTAGCACGCCCAATCCCGCCGGCGTTGGGAGTCCACGTGACGACGCGTCCCGCGTGCACTTGCTCCACCATCTTGCGTTGTGCCGGACAATTGCCTGGGTGATGTCCGTTCCTGGAGCCTGTAGCGGTGGTAGGCTGCCGACGCGCGGTCTAGCACCCGGTGAGCCGTGGGCCAGCCTGAGGCAGGATGCAGGAGTAGGGGAGTGGGAGAGGGAGTCACCAGCGGTCAAACCCCGGCGCCGGCCGCCCGATAGTATAGGCCCGAACACCGTGCGGATGCTGCTACTGGGACAGACTCGGAGGCCGGTCTGATGGGCATACCCGATCCGACTGCCGGGTGTTGGGCACCGACAGCAGTAGGAGAGTGAACGCGCTGGGCCGACTTTGTGGAGGCGTCACCCGGATGGATCGCGATGCCGCGGGCTTCATCGAAGCCCGCCTTCGAGCCCCAGACCGCGCAGCCATCAGCCGACTTGCCTCGGACCGCCTGCGTGAGCGCTGGTACCACTGGTCCGTATCCTGCAACTCCACCGAGGCGTAGACTGGAAATGGGGCAGCCAGAGAGGGCGCTGGCGATGAATGAGAAGATCCTGATCGTCGAAGACGAGCCGCAGATGCTCCGCCTGCTCGGTTTGACCCTCGAGAAGGAAGGCTACCGGATTGCGGCCGCGCAGACCGCCTCGGCCGCCCGGGCGCAGATCCAGGCCGCTTTCCCCGATCTGATCATCCTGGATGTGATGCTCCCAGATACCAGTGGGCTTGCCCTGTGCGCCGAGCTTCGGCAGCAGCCCGACACGTCGGGCATCCCCATCCTCATGCTCAGCGCCCTTGGCCAGGTTCCCGACAAGATCGCCGGTCTCAAGGCCGGGGCGGACGAGTATGTGGTCAAACCGATCGACTCGCTGGAGCTGGTGGCCCGCGTTGGGAGCCTGCTGGAGCGGGTCCGCCGCATGCGGGGAGAAGGCGGGGCGCAGGCGGGAAAGGTCGTCACCTTCCTTGGCTCCAAAGGTGGCCTCGGCACCACCACGACGGTCGTGAATGTGGGCGCCTGTCTGGTGGCGCAGGGGAAGCGATGCCTTGCCGCCGAACTGCGGCCTGAGCTTGGGCACCTGCACGCCATGCTGGGCCTAGCCGCCGGTGATGGCACGCAGGGGCTCCTCGCCCTGGCCCCGCCGCAGATCCAGGCCAAGTCCGTCACCGCCTGGGTGGTCCGCCACACCTCGGGTCTGCAAGTGCTCCCTGCACCGGCGGGGATCCGTCCCAACCTCCGGATCGAGCCCGAGCAAGCCCTGGCGATCGTAGCTGCACTTGCCGCGCTGGCGGATGTAGTTCTCATCGATCTGCCGCCGTTCTCCAGGCCCGAAAGCGAGGCCGCAATCGGAATGAGCGATCGCGTCATCCTGACGATGGAGCCCACGCGGCTGGGCCTCGAATCGGCGGCTGCAATGGCTGCCTACGCCAAAGCCCACGCGCGTCCCGCCGCCGATCTGCGCGTCGTCGTCATCAACCGTGCCCCGCTGGCATCCCCGGTTGCAGCCCGCCAGATCCAAGAACGGCTTGGCTGGATGGTGCTGGGGGGCATTCCGCCCGCCCCGGATGAGTGCGCCCGGGCGCAGCAGCTCGGCAGCCCCATTGTGCAGTCTGCGCCGGATTCCACGGCTACCGAGGCGTTCAAGCAACTGGCCCGAGCCTTCGTCTAGGCCGGTACTCGGCCTCGTCCCCTCGTCCCTAGGCCGCAAACTGCCGCTGAGTGACGGCCCCGCCGCCAACACCCAATGGCAGTCGCGTCACGATGCCGGCATGTGCACTGGCATGACCTCGCCCTCGGTGCCGCCTTCCCCTGTCCATTTGCCGGACTAGCCGGCATGACCCGACGTCCTGATTCTCCTTCCGCGCAATAGGCCGCGTCAGGATCCGGGTGACGGACGCTTGTGCGAGCGGCGAGGATGCCACGCCCCCGTGTCATGGGGAAGGACCATCGACGCGTCGAAGCCTGACGGGCCATACACATATAGGCTTGCGGATTCGACGGTGGCCACGCTCCACCACTCGCGCATTCCTCCGGCCTGAGCGATAACGCAAGGCCTCCGTACCCTTCTTCGGCACTGAGCGAAGGAGCCCCCATGACAGAATCCAGCTTCGCCGCCTGGTTGGAGGAGGTCAGCCCTGGACTCGAAGGCAAACGCTTCGACGTGGGCTCCGGCGGAATCCGCCTGGGCGGCAGCAGTTCGGGCACGATCCCCGTCCTTGACCCCATGGTCTCCCGCGAGCATGCGGAAATCCGATTCCTGTCCGGGGGCTACGTGATCGTCGACTTGGGAAGCTCGCACGGGACCTGGGTGGATGGGCAGCAGGTGAGGGAAGCCAGCCTGCGACCCGGTGCCCCGCATCCGGCTGGGCAGCTCTGAATTCGTCTTCCACATGCCTCAGGAAGCGATCCCGACGTCGATGGTAGCGGGGCAGGCCACGCGCACGGAGGCGGCGGCCTCCTCCCCGCTTGGACAAGCAGCCGCGACCCGCGCGCCCTTTGGACCAGCCGCAGCCGCACCTCCCGCCTCCACAGGCTCGGTGCGCGGGCCCATCGCCCGTCCAGTCATGTCCGCCCCAACTTCTACAAGGAGGACAGTGAAGCGCAAGCTCCCGCTCGGCTGCGGCCTGGCCCTGGTCGTCGCCGTTTGCGGGTGTGGGGTGCTTGTCGCCGTCTCCCTGGCGACGGGCTTCCCCATGGGGCTCGCGGCGACGGTCAATCAGACGCTGGAGCGCCTCGCCGGCAATCCAATCTCGTCCGAGGACTTGGCTCTCGCCCTGAGCGCTCCCACGGTTGATGAGCGGCCTGAGATCCTCGAGAACCTGAGCCGCCCGGATGAGTTCGACATCTCGGTCGTCCAGGCCGAGGGGGGCCACGTGAGGCTGGAGTCCTGGCGCTACTACCGACTCGGAACGCGGGTCGACTTCGCCGATGGCGTGATCGTCTGGACGATCGATCTCGAGCTTGCCCCGGGTGGCTCGGTCCTCCCCGCCTGGTACGACCCGACCGCGTTCGAGACCGGGATGGCGATCGATGAAGCGACGGCGCTGTTGACGGCCGTCTCCCCGGCCGGGACTGCACCTGAGACGATCGATCTGGCCGAGGGCGGCGAGGATCTGGCCGGCGGGGTCATGCTGGTCGGCGACCAGATCACGCTCGGTTTCGAGGAAGGCCGCCTGGTGTACGTGGAGACGCTGGGCGTGACGACCCAGGAGAGTGGCGGATGAAGCGCTCGCGTGTCTCGAGGCCGATGGTCGTGCTGCTCGCAGCCGCACTGCTCCTGAGCGATCTCCTGGCGGCCGTACCGCCGGCGGCGGAGCAGGTGACGCCGGCCAACGCCGCGCTGGGCCTATTCCGGGTCATCAATGCCATCAATCGGCGGAACCGGATCTACCAGGCGGGCCGCGTTGCCAGCAGGACTTCGACGCCTACTACAACTCGCTGCGCAACACGGCCCGCGGCCAGCTGATCTCGGGCGAGCTGAGAAGCCTGCGGCAGGGGGAAGGGGGACTGGAGACCGTGCGAGCGGGGGCGTACATCCGGCTGAATGCGGCACTGGCGGCAGAGCAGGCGGCGATCACGCGGTCGATCCTCGCCGAGACCAACTAGGCGCGGCGGGACTTCAACCGGACGCTGGTGCGCCAACTTCAGGAGCTCGTGATCCGGCTGCCTGGGGCGCAGCAGATCCTGGGCGAAGTGCGGTCGGTCATCTCGAGTATGCGCACCACGGTCACCGCCCTGCAGACGGCGGCGGCGTCGAACCAGCCGCTGGACGTGCTGACGCAGCGGCTGGCGGAGCAGGTGAGCAGCTCGACGATTGTGCAGGACCGGGTGCGGAACCTGGGGTCGGTGGTCGGGCCCGACCTGGAGCGGGCGCTGGGGGGAGCGCTGACGCAGGTGAACAATGCCATCGAGGACGTCAACCGGGAGGCGAACCAGGCGGTGGAGCTCTTGGATGGGATGGACGCCCAGGTGGCCGAGCTCGACCTTTCGCGCGCGCAGGCGGCCGAGGGTGACAGACGCGTCGGGCCGCTGAACATCCGCCTGACCAACCGGGCGACCGCCGCGCTGGACGAGGCATCGCAGGCACTGGCGTTCCTGTCGGTGGCGCAGAGCCCGGGAGGGACGGCGCGGGAGCAGATGTACGAGCAGATTCGGCAGGATCTATTGAACGAACGGAATGCGACGCTGTTGGATGCGGCGCAGCATGTGAGCCAGGCGGAGTGCACGGGGGTGGGCAGGGGAGAGTACGAGGTCGCCATCGGGATACTCGGCAAGTCGCCCGAGACCGCCGCCGATCCGGCGAAGGCGACCTACATGGTGTGCTCCGACCGGGACACCGGCCAGCCGGTGCGGGCGTGGATCGTGCGAGTCGTGATGCCAACGCCGACTGGGGGAATCGGCACGCCGCCTTCCGAGGCCACTGCCACTGCTCAGCTGGGCAATCTCCCGTTGGAAGAATGCAACGCCACGGCGTTCTTGACCGTCAGCATCCCGGACCTCGGCTGGGACGAGAACGACTGCGCCTGCAGCTACCACATCACGCTCAGCAACAATCATACCGAATACGCCCTGGTCGCCTTCTCGCGGATCTCCTCCCACCTGGAGGATGCCAGCGAGGGCAGTCAGTGGTTCCTGCATGAGGATGCCGTGATCGGCCCAGGACAGAGCCTTGAGGATAGCGGGACAGGTTGGGAAGTGGTTCGATGGGGTGGTTTCTACAGTACCTGTCAGATGAGGGATGGTGAACTGACCTTCCCGGTGCACATCTCGACCGATCGGATTGGAGCGATCCTGGCGATCGATGGCTGCAAGTGGATCGAGGATCCGTCGGCGCTCGAGTCGATCTCGGAGGCCCTCCCCAGCTCCTGTGAGGGCGAGTAGATCCTCGACAGCTTGAGGCGGCACGAACCGGCGAGTGAGGTCCTTTCTCGCGGGCTCGCTGAGGCGGCGCTCGGAAGCGCTGCCCGCTGCGAGGCCGGCTTGGATCCTCCCCTCCGCTGCCGGATTGCCTCCTCGAAGGTCGGGGGCAGGGGTCTCCGGCTTTGACACCTCCATGCAGTTGCCCTATAATCCCGGCATGCGCGCCGGATTCGCATCGTCCCCGGTCCCACCTGTTCCGCCCCACTCGGCCTGCCGGCCGGGGTGAGCCTGGCGCGTGCCTCCGAAGGTGCAGTCGGCTTCCCGGCGTGTGAGGGAAGCCGATTTCTTGTTACTTGCGGCGTGAGGGTCGAATGGATCTGACACAGCTTACGGCCGAAATGCACCGCTTCGTTGAATCGCGCGGCTGGTACCGGCCCGATAGCCCCAAGCTGCAGACGCCGCGCAATCTGGCGGCCTCGCTGGCGATCGAATCGGCCGAAGTGCTCGAGCACTTTCAGTGGACGGATGGGCCGGCGGCGAAGGACGAGCTGGCGGGTGAGCTGGCGGACGTGATGCTCTACCTGATGCAGCTGGCTAGCGTCACTGGGATCGACCTGGAGGCGGCGGTGCTCGACAAACTGCGCGCCGACTATGGGCGAACCTGGTAGGCAATGAAGATCCTGGCGCTCAGCGACGAGGTCGTGCCCTTCATCTACAGCCCCGTCGTGCGCGAGCGGTTTGCGGACGTGCGCCTGATCGTCGCCTGTGGGGATCTGCCGGCCGGCTACCTGGAGTATGTGGTGACACAGCTCAACGTGCCGCTGGCCTACGTCCCCGGTAATCACGACGCCGACGACTTCGTCGTCCAGGGCGGCCAGTCGGTCGACGGCCGATGGGTGCGCCTGAACGGCGCTGCCATTGCTGGGTTGGGCGGGAGCCAGCGCTACAAGCCGATTGGCAAGCACCAGTACACCGAGCAGGAGATGCTTGGCCGGGCGGCACGGCTCCTGCTGACCTCGCGGATGGGCGGGCGGCGGATCGACCTGTTCATCAGCCACGCCCCTCCGCAGGGCGTGCACGACGGGGCCGACCCGGTCCACGCCGGATTCCGGGCCTTCCACACATTCTTGCGCACGGGTCAGCCTCGGCTGATGCTGCACGGGCACACGCATGTCCAGCGCAACCTGGAGACGACCATAACCCAGCTGCACCATACGCAGGTCATCAACGTCTTTCCCTACCGGGTCGTTGAGCTGGAGGCGTCCGGGTGACAAGTATGGATTCGATGGCCGACGCGGATTTCCGCTACGCGCGCACGCGCGCGTTCTTCCTGCGCGTGCTGGCGGCGCTCTCCGGGCACTCGCGCGACCTGATGGCTTTCGAGGACGTGCGCGAGAACCTGCACCTGGGCGGGCCAGTCTACCGCGGCGTGAAGCCGGTCCGTGTGGACCAGATCGTCGGCAGCGTTGACCGCTACCGCGATTTCGATCGGCTATTCCTACCCACCCAATCCCGAACCTTCGACCGGTGGACGCGCATCAACCGCGCCTGGTACCAGGACATCAGCCTGCCTCCGGTGCTCCTCTACAAGGTTGGGGAGGTCTACTTCGTCATCGATGGCAACCACCGCGTCTCCGTGGCGCGCAGTCGCGGCCAGGAGTACATCGATGCCGAGGTCCGCGAATGCTCCGCGCGCGTTCCGGTGACGGCCGACATTCGACCGGAGGATCTGGAGCGGCTGCATGATCGGGTCGAGTTCCTCGAGCGCTCACGGCTCGACGAGGTCCGCCCGGGAGCGGTGGTGGAGACAACGATCCTGGGCGGGTACGAGCGGCTGATCGAGCACATCGCCGTTCACCGCTACTTCATGGGATTGGAGAGCGCCCGGCCGATCGACGAGATGGAGGCGGTAGCGCACTGGTACGATCATGTGTATTCGCCCGTGGCCGAGGTGGTCAAGCAGTCGGGGATCCTCGAGGAGCTGCCCGGACGGGAAGCAACCGACGTCTACCTGTGGGTGATGGACCACCTTCACTTCCTGCGAGAGACGCCCGGGAAGGAGTCCGCCCGGCCGGAAGAAGCGGCACAGGATTTCATCGAGGGCTTGTATGACGGCACGCTTGATAACGTCGACTGAGGCCGGCGATGCCTCGGCCTCGCCTTGGGCTTGGCCGTTTGCCCAGGCCGAGCTGACCGCCGGCCTGCGCCGACACCTGGGCCAGCCGAATCTGGCGCTGACCGACGTGCAGCCCGTCACGGTCCAGCACCAGCGCCCGTCGATTGGGCGCGTGCGTGGGATGCTCGTCGGCTACCGCGCTGGAGGCGAGGAGGGCTCGTGCTCGCTGGTCGTCAAGGAGCCGCGCGGGACGACGCGGGCCGGGTTGGCCGGGGCCGGTCGCCGCGAGGTCGGGGTCTACCAGTCGCTGGCCACCCAGCTTCCGGTGCGCACGCCGGCGCTGATCGCGGCTGCGCCGGCCGGCGATTGGCTGGTCCTCGAAGCGGTACGGCCCGTGCGCCCGGCGGATCGCTGGAAGGCGGACGACTACCGGAAGGCTGTGCGCGGGCTGGCCGCTCTGCATGACCGCTTCTGGGGGCTTGGCGATGACCTGAATGCCTTCCCGTGGCTGGGACGCCCGCTTGAGGCAGACTTCAGCGTCCACGTCGCCGCCGCGGCACAAGCCATCGAACGCATCGTCACCTCCGGCAGGCCGGAGGCGCTCGCCGCGGAGCCGGAACGGGTGACGATGCTCGCCCGCCTGACGGCGCAGGCCGACCGCATCGCCGAGCCGCTCCATCGCCTGCCCTTCACGCTGCTGCACGGGGACTACTGGCCGGGCAACATCGCCGTCGTCCGCGACGGCCGCCAGGTGGTATATGACTGGCAGATGGCCAGTGTCGGCCCCGCCGTGCTCGACCTGTTGACCTTCGTGACCAAGAGCCAGTGGTGGTTTGGCGAGCTTCCCCTGGAAGAAGCCGAGATCGTGAGGTGCTACCGCGAGGAGCTGGCGGGGCTCGCCGGCGAGTCGTGGGCGGACGACGAGTGGCGGGAGGCATGGGATCACGCCCGGCTGTGGCGCTTCCTGCAGGAGTGGGTTGACCTGCTGGCTGCCTCGCCCGATGCGCTGCTCGGCGCCAGCACCCACGCGCTCGACCAGCTGTGGCTCGACCCGGTTGCCGAAGCAGTCGCCAGCCGACTTGGACCTGCATGAGCGCCCGGCCGATCGTGTCCGTCTTCGGGTCCGCCTCGGTACCGGAGGGCAGCCCGCTGTATGACGATGGCATGCGCCTGGGCTCAGGATTGGCGCAGTCCGGCTTCGATGTCGCCACCGGTGGCTACGGCGGGCTGATGGAAGCAGTGTCGCGCGGGGCGTCCGAGGGTGGGGCCCACGTTCTCGGGTTCACCTGCGACCGGTTGGAAGCCTGGCGGCCGGTGCAGCCGAATGCATGGATCCACGAGCAGATCCGCTGCTCGAGCCTGCGCGAGAGGGTGGTGCGCTTGATCGAGGCAGGGCAGGCCCTCGTGGCGCTGCCCGGGGGCGTGGGCACGCTTTCGGAGATCGCCCTATCGTGGTCGATGCTGCAGACGGGCGAACTCACGCCCCGGCCGATGCTCCTTGTGGGCGAGGCCTGGCGACGGACGATCGACGAGTTCCTGGAACGAGCCGCGACGCACGTGCGCCCGGCGGATGTGCAGTGGATCACGCTGGTTCCGGATGTGGACGCCGCCTTGACGGCGCTCCCGCCCTTCGGGACCGGACGCTAGTAGCGAGGAGAGTACTGTATGGCCGAAGAACGACTTCCATCGCGCGCCGAGAACTACGCCGAGTGGTACAACCAGCTGGTCCTGCGCGCCGAGCTGGCCGATTACGCCCCGGTGCGGGGATGCATGGTCGTTCGGCCGTACGGCTGGGCGCTGTGGGAGAACATCCAGGCGGCGCTGGACGGGCGCTTCAAGGCCACCGGGGTGACCAACGCCGCCTTTCCACTGCTCATCCCGATGTCGTTCCTGGAGCGCGAGAAGAAGCACGTCGAGGGCTTCGCACCAGAGCTGGCGGTGGTGACCATCGGCGGCGGTCAGACGCTGGAAGAGCCCTTGGTGGTGCGCCCGACGTCGGAGACGATCATCGGTCACATGTGGTCGAAGTGGATCAAGTCCTACCGCGACCTTCCGGTGCTGCTGAACCAGTGGAACAGCGTCGTGCGCTGGGAGATGCGCACCAAGCTCTTCCTGCGAACGACGGAGTTCTACTGGCAGGAAGGCCACACGGCCCACGCCGGCCCCGACGAGGCCCAGGCGCGGGCGAACCAGATGCTCGACGTGTACGCCGACTTCGCCGAAAAGGAGGCGGCCGTCCCTGTCGTGCGCGGCCTGAAGAGCGAGAGCGAGAAGTTCGCCGGAGCGCTGCGTTCGTACTCGATCGAGGCGATGATGGGCGACACGCGCGCCCTGCAGGCAGGGACGTCCCACAACCTGGGCGACAACTTCGCCCGGGCGTTCGAGATCCGCTACCTCGACCGCGAGAACCAGCAGCAGTACTGCTGGACGACGTCGTGGGGGCTGTCGACGCGCTTCATCGGCGCCATCATTATGGTCCACGGGGACGACCAGGGCCTGATCCTGCCGCCGCGCCTGGCGCCCTACCAGGTGGTCGTGGTGCCCATCTACAGAACCGACGCCGAGCGGGCCGAAGTCCTGGGCGCTATCGACCGACTGGCGGCCGAGCTGCACGGCTTGCGCGTGCACATCGACCTGCGCGACGGGCTGACGCCGGGGTTCAAGTTCAACGATTGGGAGATGCGCGGCGTGCCGCTGCGGATCGAGATCGGGCCGAAGGACGTCGCCCGCGAGCAGGTGATGCTGGCGCGGCGCGATGTTCCCGGGAAGGACGGCAAGCGGCCCGCGCCCATTGCAGGGCTGGCGGCAGCCGTACAGGTATTGCTGGATGAGATCCACGCCGCGCTCTACCATCGAGCCGACGCCTTCCGGCGCGACCACACGCATGCACCGAAGGACTACGCCGAGTTCAAACAGGTGGTCGAGGCCGGCTGGGCAGATGCCTGGTGGTGCGGCCGCGCCGACTGCGAGGCCACGATCAAGGAGGAGACGCGGGCGACGACGCGCTGCATCCCGGTGGATCAGCCGGGCGGGAAGGGCCGCTGCATCCACTGCGGCAGCGAAGCGACCCAGCGCGCCCTGTTCGCCCGGTCGTACTGAACCTAGGGCGAAACACGGGTCCTCGTGCGCACGGGAAGGACCCGCTCGTCGGACGTGGATGATCGTGTGACGATCCTTCTGCTGCCTGGGACGATGGATGCCCGCGGTTGATCTTGCCCGCCTGGCCCGCGAGGTGGATCGGCTGGAGCAGGCCTTCGGCGCGCCCGCCGACCTGCTGCGGGCGACGCTTGATGTCCTCGACTTCTATGCCGAGCGTGCACGTCGTCCGATGGCCACCGCCGCATCCTTGGAGCGCGGGCGCAGCCTGGATGTGCCTGCACCGGTTGTCCGCGCCATCGGGGCGGGCTTGCAGAAACAGGCCAGACTGCACCCGGAGGGCTGCTTGCCGGCGGCCGACGCCTTATGGGGGGCGCGAACGCGCGAGACGCAGGTGCTTGCCTGCTGGGTGGTCGGCGTGCGTACCCACGCTGACGTCGCAAGCTGGCTCGAGCGCCGGGCGCAGGACCTGGATGACCCCGTTGTGCTCCGGGCGGCGGTCGACCGCGCCATGCAAGGCTGGCGCCAGGCCGAGGCGAAGGCGTACGTCGATCAGATCGACCGATGGCTCGGATCTCCCCGCAGCGCGCTGCAGGCCCTCGGGTTAAGAGCGCTCGAGGCGGCGCTGGATCTACCAGAGCTGGACGATCTGCAGCGTGTTTACCGGGCGCTTGCCCGCCTGCCGCGTCCGGTGCGAGGCGAGGCGCGGCAGGCCCTGGCGGCCGTGCTGGCAGGATTGACACAGCGCAGCCCAGCGGAGACCACACGCTTCCTGCTGGACGAGATCGAGCGCGAGGTACCCGGGATCGAGCGGATGGTACGCTCGTTGGCTCCCGCTATGCCGCCGACGCAGCGCGAGCGGCTCACCGCTGCGCTCGCGGCCCGGGCGGCAGGCAAGGGAGGCGCCTGATCCGGCACACCCGGTTCCCATGCCTCGGCTGCCTTCCGGCCGGGAGGCCACGCACTTCGACCTTTCTCAACCGCGAAGTCAGGGACGGGGCGCTTGGCCGTCGAGCAGCGAGTCGAAGCGCGCAAAGCCGACACGGTCTGAGTAGGCGGTTTCAAATGCCAGGCGCGCCCGGCGGCCGAGTTCGTCGCGCAAAGCCGGCTCCGAGCGCAGCTGCTCGAGGAAGCTCACCAGCCCGTCGCTGTCGCCATGCCGCAGGCTGATGCCGCACCCGAAGCGCTCGATGGCTTCGTGCACGTTGCCGCCGGCAGGGCCGATGTATACGATCGGCAAGGCCATGGCCAGCGCGGCGTGCAGCTTGCTCGGGCTCATGACCCCCATCATCTCATCCCGCAGCGTGATCAGCGCCGCATCGGCGGACGCCAGCACAGATGGCAGACGCTCCCCCGATACGTACCCCTCCAGGAAGACGTTCGCACGGTTCTCGGAATCCCTGGCGGCCTGGAGCGCAGGCCATGCTGCTCCGCCCCCCACGAACAGGAAGACGTGCGGGCCACCAGCCAGCCGCCGTGCGGCCGCCAGGACGGTGTCGAACCGGTGCCCGGTGCCGGCGTTGCCCAGGTAGAGGACAACCTGCTTGCCCTCGAGCGCCAGGCGCCCCGTGCCCTCCCACGGAGCAGCCAGTCCCCTGGGGGGGAACGAATCCGCTCGCTCCCAGTTCGCAATCACCGAGAATCGCGGCTTGCCTTGGCTTGAGTACGCCGACTCCAACAGCTCGCGCATAGCCTCATCAAGGCACACAACGTCGTCCAGCCGGGGAAACAGCCAGCGGTTAGCCGCGCCGAGCAGCCGGGCTGGCAAGCTATACGCGCCGATCACCCCGGCGCGCACCATCGTCTCCGGGTAGCAGTCCATGCTCCAGAGGACAAGACGCGCACGTCGGTGCAGCAACTTATGGACTGCGCCGGTCATCGCGATGTAGGGAGGGGTGGTTAGCAGCAGGATTGCGTCCTGCGCCGGAAGGGTCAGCAGCCTCCACTTCGCCTGGGCGAAGAAGGCGGCGTAGTCGATCAGGCGCCTTGTCGCCGTGCGGCGCCCGAGTGATGGCGTCCACACCCGCAGGAGGCGCGGGTTCGGGCCAGCCGATGATCTGGAGGAGGCCGCAGCCGGCGCGTACCTCCCGGTGCCGGCGATGATGGTGACCTCATCGCCGCGCGCGGCGCGGTGTTCCGCCAGCGATGCGGCAAGCTGCGCCGTCGGGCTCACATCCGGAGCGTAGAACTGATTGACGATCGTCAGGCGCATGGATCAGGACCTGCGCGGCTGTGCGGGCGTAGGGGAGCTGGTCTTTGCGGCGTTGCGACCGCTCACCGTGCGACGACCCGCCCTCCCGGATGCCGGGGGCATTGTAACCTGGGCCGTCCGGAGCCGGCAACGGGCTGACATCCCGCATAGCCGAACCGTGTCAAGTCAACTGATAATGTTACCGGGGGCTTCATGGTTCTATCAAAAGATAATGTTACCGGGACGGGCTGTCCTTTCTTGGATTTCGCAGGCTGGAACAGGGTCTTGTAGACGTCCTGGCTGAGGACTGGCGAAGCGCAGGGAAGGGCCATCAACTGGGCCAGAAGGGCGTAGATCTGTTCCCGCAGCTGCCGGGGGTTGATGGCATCGCGCTGGGCGTGGAGCTGGCGCCTGCGCTCGTCTGGAAGCCTGCCAATGGCGCACAGGCGATCGAAGGGGGTCTGGGCGCGGTCAAATCGGCGGCGGATCTTGCCTGGTCCGCGCTCAGCTGGAAGAACGGTCTTCTGGGCCAGGCGCATCACGGGTTGGAAGAAGTTGAAATA
>Ga0315295_10001710_pt1 | contig 18804 bp, 16 predicted proteins | sample YL17G14_0_MG_FD_204453 | JGI IMG/M metagenome (GOLD analysis project Ga0315295, IMG submission 204453) | Sediment microbial communities from Yellowstone Lake, YNP, Wyoming, USA - YL17G14_0 | ecosystem: Environmental > Aquatic > Freshwater > Lake > Sediment | place: USA: Wyoming | collected... | reverse complement strand
GAGCGAATAAAATATGGACATGGGAGAAAAGAAGGAAGTCTTGGTCCCGGTGAGGACATCTTTAAGAAAAAAATAAGTGAGCCGGAGGGCATCGGCCAGCATAGCGCCGACGACCACACCCAGGGCCGGGAAAAAGTTGAACCCGTAATCCTTGACCTTGAAGTGATCGACGAACTGTTGGACCATGATGTCCCCTCCTCCCGAGCCAAATCATGTCAATCCGCCCGGCACCCTGTTTTTTGCCGGGGACGGTTGCGACGGAGAAGATCATATTGAAATATTGCCCTTATATCAATCTGATGCTGGGTCTACACTCACGAAGAACCACACACAACATCCTTAAGCTTCCAATGATCAGCGCTTGCCGCCGGCCATCCGAGCGGAATCCGGCAAGCGCCGCAGTCGGGCCATGGCCCACAGGCCGAAGGCCGGCCCGACGGCCAGGAAGGCGAACGCCCAGCGCCAGGTAACGAGTCGGGCGAGCGTGGGGATAAGCCGGATGGAGACCACGGTCAACAGGAAGCCCAGGCTGGTCTGGATCGTCAAAGCGGTCCCGGTGCGCTCGGCAGGGCAGAGCTCGCTCGTCCCCGCCGAGAACTGGGCCGAATCGGCTACCACAGCGAACCCCCAGATCAAACAGACGGAAAAAAGCAGCAGGGGGTTTCGGCTGTAAAGTCCTCCCACAGCCAGACAGCAAAGTCCGCTCAGGGCCAGACAAGCCATGGTGATACGCGTCCGGCCGAAAGAATCGGCCAGCCGGCCGGCGACCAGGCTTCCGGCGCCGCCGGCGGCGATGACCGCGAAAGAGGCCAGGGCGGCCCAGCGGGCGCTGCCGACTCCGGCCGCGGCGAAACTCGCCAGCAGGAAGCCCGGCACCCAGGTCCACATGGCATAGAGCTCCCACATATGGCCGAAATAGCCCAGGTTGGCCAGGACTATTCCCTTGTCTTTCCAAATTTGTCCCGCGTATTTCCAGTTGAAACGGGGCGCCGGCGTTTTATACGGTCCCTCATCGATGAAAAATGCGGCCAGGAGGCCTCCGGCCGCGGCCAAACCGGCGGCGGCATAGAGCACCAGCCTCCAATCGCTGACGCCGCCCAGAGCGCTGAGGAGATGCGGGGAAGCGGAGCCCACCGTGAGCGCACCGACCAAAAGCCCTATGGCCCGGCCGCGGTCCTCACGCGTCCAGGTGGACATGATCTTCATGCCCACGGGATAGACTCCTGCCAGGAAAAGCCCGGTGAGGAAGCGGAGAAGGACAGCCCCTCCCGGACTGTGAACCAGGCCGGGGATCAGCGCCGTGCATGTTCCGGCCAGCAAAGAAGAAGCGGCGAACAGCAGGCGGCTGGGAACGCGGTCCGCCAGGTTCAACAGGGCCGAGCCCAATGCTCCGGCAACAAACCCCAGCTGGACCGACATGGTCAGCCAGGCCTGGCCGGAGGCGCTCAGTGTCCAAGCCCGAGTCAGGGCCGGAACGACGGCCGTTGCCGAAAACCACACCGACATGGCCAGCCATTCAGCCAGGGCCAGAAGCAGCAAGGTGCGGCGCTTCAAAGCCCGATCCGCCTCATTCAAGGCAGGCCCGCCTTCTGCAGCTCCCCAATTTTCTTCGCCCCCCACCTGCTGTCTTTTCATCCCCGCCGGCCCATCAAAAAATCGCCGACCGCTTAATCAAAAAAAAGCATTTCAAACTCTTTGGGTTTAACGATTCTAATCCCCCTGAATGCTTTTAGTTCGAGCAAATCGGCATCTCCGCTTACCAGATAATCTGCCTTGGCCGCCACAGCGCAAGTCAAAACCTTATCATCGTTTGGATCACGACAAATGCCGGAGACGCGTTCAACTGGGTGAACTACGCTGGTTGCCGCTTCCGAAACAAGCGCCAATGCCTCACGGGCTTCGCCTCTGCTCAGCGAGAATTTTGAGGTGAGAATATGTTCAAATTCTTTAAGGATAAGGGGGCAGAGGATCAGCTCGAACTGCCTTTTGCGTCCCCTGATCAGCAATCTTCCGCACAGACCCTCTGTGATCAAAGCAGCAACAAGGACATTCGTGTCGAAAACAGCCTTCACGATACAGCCCTAAAAACATCTTCTTCAGTCACGATGCCTTTCTTCTTGGCCCGGCCGATGAGCCTTTTCTGTGTTTTCCGGAATCGGGCTTCCCAAAGGTAAAGGCTGACAGATTCTTTCACAATATCGCTCTTCGTTCGGCCGGTCCTCTTGGCCAGGACGTCGAGCTCGGAAGAAATGTTTTTGGGCAAACTGATTGACAATACAGACCTCATGTCCAACCTCCGTCACTACAATACACTACAAGAAGAATTGAAGTCAAATGACCGATTTCGAACCAAGGACCAGGTGGAGACCAGCTTCTGAGGCGAATAGAAAAAACCGACCGGGAAATCGACGACCTCGTCTATAAGCTTTATGGAATTACAGATGACGAAAAGCGCTTAATTGAAGGTGAAATTGACAAGAAAAAAGATCATTCATAATTGCTTTAATATCTTATATATATTGACAATATTGTATTTTTGGGTATAATACTTCCATATTAAGACTCAAAATGGAAATACTTGACCGATTTTTACAAAAACCGAAAGAAAGCTTCTTTCTCTTCGGACCAAGAGGATCAGGAAAATCCACCTGGGCAAACATCAACTTTCAGCAAGCCCTAAGCATTGATCTTCTTGAGCCGGATACTTTCCGGCGCTTCGCCGCCAGGCCTGAAACATTGCTCGATTTCGTCAGAGGGCAATCCTCCCGGAAAACGGTCATTATTGACGAGGTTCAGAAAGTTCCAGCTTTGCTCGATGCCGTCCATAAGCTCATCGAAGAAAAACTTGGACATCAGTTCGTGTTGACCGGCTCGAGCGCCAGAAAAATCAAAAGAACGGGAACCGACTTGCTGGCGGGAAGAGCGCTTTTAAAAACAATGCATCCTTTTATGGCCGCCGAACTGGAAAAGAAGTTCAGCTTAGAAGAGGCTTTGCGCCTGGGTTTGTTGCCTCTTATCAAAGCTTCCTCAAACCCCGAAGAAACCCTAAAAAGCTATACAGCCCTTTATATCAAAGAAGAAGTTCAATCCGAAGGCTTGGTCAGAAACATCGGAAATTTCGCCCGCTTTATGGAAGTTATCAGTTTCTCTCATTCTTCCCTTTTGAATGTCAGCAACATCGCCCGAGAAAGTGAGATTGAACGCAAAATTATTGAGGGTTATATCGGAATACTTGAAGACCTGTTGATTGCCTTCAAGGTGCCGGTATTCACTAAGCGGGCCAAGCGCCAAGTCAGCTCGCACCCGAAGTTTTATCTTTTCGATGCCGGGGTTTTTCGTTCTCTGCGACCGCAAGGCCCTCTTGATAAGCCCCAAGAAATCGAAGGATGCGCGTTGGAAGGCCTGGTGGCTCAGCATCTCCGCGCCTGGAATGCCTATGGAAGAATCCATCATGACATCTTTTTCTGGAGAACCAAATCGGGAGTAGAGGTTGATTTTATCGTTTATGGCGAGGACGGACTATGGGCCATCGAAGTGAAAAACTCTTCGAGGCTGCGAGATGAGGAACTCCGTTCGTTGCGCATTTTTAAGAAAGATTTTCCCGAAAGCCGACTATTGTTCTTGTATCGGGGCAAAGAAAGATTCAAGCGAAACGGAATCTTAGGTTTGCCCTGTGAAGAATTTCTCCTTCAACTTAAGCCTGACAAGCCCCTTGACGCCGGAATTTAAAAAAAAGTTGCTCAGGTTCCGGCGGAAGGTTACCCCGAAAGAATCGGGCTCCGGCCGTGGAGGAGGTTGAGGATCTCCTTCAAACCCAAATACGAAAAAAAGGCCAGGGTGGCCACCAGCAGAATGTTGACCAGGAGGCTGTTCCTGAAGCCTGGCCCGACCAGCTCCCGCCTATTATTCAAGATGAGCAGGGTTAGGGCCAGCAAGGGCATGAACAGGGCGCCCAGGACGGCATAGGCCAGTTGGACCTGCTGGACCGTGAGCCACAAAAGGCTCATGGGCAGAAAGGTCAGGGCCGCCAAAAAGGCGCGGTATTCGCGCGTTCTTTTGATGTCCACTTCCACGCTCCGGCCCAGCGACCGGCCGCGCCTCAGATAGAGAAAATCGGCAAACAGGTAGGGCACGCCCTGCCAGACTCCCAGCAGGCTGGTGAACACCGCCCCCCAGAAGCCGAGCAGGAAAAGCCATTTGCCGAAAAGGCCGAAAGTCTTGGCCAGCTGTTCGGCCAGGACCAGGGCAACCGTGGCCCCCTTTCCCCCCACCTGGACTTTCGAGCCGATGATGATCATGGCCACGCCGAAGAAGGCGGTCAGGCCGTAGGCCACGGACAGGTCGAGACGCGACTCCCTAACTCCCACCCGTCCGCTCCGCCTTTTCTCGCGGATCCAGTAGCCGTAGGACATGATGGTCACTGTGCCCCCCACTCCGCCCAGCAGGCCCAGGAGCCAGGCTTCCTGGCCGGGGGGGATGGAGGGAAGGAATAAGCCCTTGGCCACCAGCCCCCAGTCGGGAGACACCAAAATCACGCTCAGCAGCACGGTGACGACCATCAGGCCGGCCAGGGCGGACATGGCATACTCAAAGGCCTTGAACCCGCCGGCCCAGACCAGGGCGAATCCGATGAGGGAATGGACGATGCCCCAGATGATCTTCGAGGTATGAGGGTCGCCCAGGGGAACCATGCCGGCGCCGGCCACGCCGCAGGCGCTGATCAAAGCCCCGCCCACAGCATAAGCCCACAGAAGAAGGTAGAAGAGGAAGGCCCATTGGATCCATTTCCCCAGGTGAGCGACCCAGCCTTCCAGAAGCGTCCGGCCGGTGGCCATCTGCCAGCGGGCCAGCCCCTCGTTGAGGACCCATTTGAGCAGGGCGCCGGCAAAAGCCGCCCACAGCAGGACCAAGCCGGTCCGCAACCCGGCCAGGCTGGCGGTGACCATGTCCCCCGCCCCGACGCCGGTGGCCGCCACCAGCAGTCCCAGGACGATCTTGGAATAGAAGCCGCGTCCGCTCATACCGGCCTTTTGTTTTTCAACAGGAGCCGGCCGCGGTCAGCGCAGGTTGCGGATGCGGACCTCGATATCCTTGTCGGGTTTGAGCAGCTCCACCAGAAGCTGAGGGTCGGTCTGGCCGTAGTGATAGGGATAAAGGATTTTGGGGCGGAAAGCCCGGGCCGCTTCGGCCACCATCTCGGGGGTCATGGTGTAAGGCAAGTTCATGGGCAGGAAGGCGACATCGATTTTTTTGAGGGCCTTCATTTCCGGTATGTTCTCCGTGTCCCCGGCCACGTAAACCCGCTTGTCGCCGAAAGTGAGGACATAGCCGTTGCCCTCGCCCTGGGGATGATAGGGAGCCCCGGCGCTCCGCATGTGGACGATATTGCAGGCGGGAGCAGCCTCAATAAGTATCCCCTTGACCGTTTGGCTCTGGCCGTTGGCCAGGACCGTTCCGCCGGGCATCTTTTCGGCGCACTTGGCAGCATAGAGAATCTCCGTGCCCTGCTTCTTGAGCAATTCCACGGCCGCCGGGTCGAGATGGTCACCGTGCTCATGAGTGACGAGGATGAGGTCCGCCTTGGGCATTTTGGTGTAATCCGTCCCGCCCCGGGAGACGGGATCGACGTGGATGACAACGCCGTTCCACACAAACATCAAGGTCCCATGGGTAATGAAGGTCATCTCCAGGCTTCCCCGAGAAGTGAGGACTAGGTCTTTCTCCAAATCCGCCGCGCCGGCGCCCGCCGCCATGATCAGAAGCGCGCCGGCAAGCCCCACCAGGCCAAGGTTGTTCATTGTTAGGCCTCCTCTACGGTCCCCATTATCAACCTTGGGCTTGTTCCAGGCAAGAGAAAAAGGGGAGTGCAAGGCTGCCGCCGCCTCGCGTTCGCAGCGCACGGCCGGCGGTATAGCGAACCTGGCTTTGAGCCAGTCGAGCATGAGAGGGGGATAGCGGCGGCGAGCGTCCTTCCCTTCCCTCAATGATATTCCCAGACCAGCCCCGAGGGGTATAGGATCGATTGATAGAGAGAATTCCTAGCCACGACTCCCGGCCCCGCGGGAGGATACATAGGCCCCCCGTCGTTTAGGTTTTTTTCAAACTTGGGATAGGAGGATGAGGTGATGTCGAGGCGAAGCCTGTGTCCCGGGAGGAACGTCATGGCCAACTCGCCGAGGTCGACGGTGACCTCATACACCTGGCCCGGAGTCGCCAGTTGTGGTTGCGACAGGGAGTCCCGGTAGCGCAATCTATGGATGCCTTGGGCCATCTGCATGGACCGGCCGCCTGGATAGACATCACAGAGTCGGACGGAAAAATCGGTATCCGGACAGGAGGAGGAGACAAAAAGAACCGCGCGGACACCGCCCTGCATCTTCAGCGGCGCATTCAACACATCGGAGGAAAAGACCAGAACGTCACCTCTTTTTTCCGTGGATTCGCTGATATCCCAGGGACCGTCCTCGGAGGATGAAGCCGGATTTCCCGGGTCGTATTGAAATGAGCTTACCGCGGAGGTGGAGGGCCATGAGGTTCGCCTCAGTCGACCGCGCGGCTTTAAATACAGCCCACCCTCCCGGCCGCCATAGGCATACCAGTCATCGGTAGCGATCCACGCATTGTCTCCCATCTGGAAAAATTGAATGGGAGGATGGGATTCGTATCCGGTCGGGAGGCCGAGCAAGTAGAGGTCAAAGAACTCGTCGGTCATTTGATCCACTAACCCTACGGCTTGTGGAAATAGCAGTTGACCTTGGCGAATTTGATTGACTCCCGTGTGGGTCCATGGCCCGAAAACGAGTTTGTGCCTATTTCTAACGCCCGGGTCGCTGTTTGATTTCAGGTCGTGAAAATCCCTTATGACTTCGGCTGGGAAATGATCGAACCAGCCGCTGACGAGCAGCATGGGAACGGTGATTCGATCGGCGTAGTCATTCTCCGCTTCATAGCTCATCCAATAGTCGTCCTGGGAGGGGTGGCTCAGAACTGTGGGGATGTCGCAGAACTGAGAATGGGATTCCGTGTTCTCCTTGCGGTAATCTCCGCCGCAGTAAAAATTTGAGTACCCTCTTTTAAAATTGCCTATGGCGGGCATGGCGCAGACGAGGTGAGGGGGCGCATGTTTGGCCGTTTGAAACTGGATGACTCCCAGAGCCGACCCTCCGTAGGTCCCTATTTTTCCGTCCGACCAGGCCTGCTTGGCGATCCACTCCACGCAGTCGTAACCATCTAAGCCGAGGTCATATCCGGGGACGGCCGCGGCTAGGGAACCGTAGAATCCCCGCAAATCAACGATGACCACATGATACTTGTCGGGGCTGAAGAGAGGGTTCTGGCCGCGATACAAATTTTTGTTATAGGGCGTTTGTATGAGGATCGTCGGTTTCCTGGAAAACGGCCGCCCCGGATAAAAATCCGCGGCCAACTGTTGCCCGTCGCGCATGGGGATGCTGAGTTGCTGATAACTCAACTGCGCCGCGAGCGGAAAGAGCGCCCCCAACAACAAGACAAGCCTGGTCATTCTCTTCAATTTTCTAGCGGGCAAAGTACCATTTTCGGCCGCGCTGGTCCAGGGCGCATTTTCACTACGGTTTTCCCATCCAACCATCGTGAGGAAGTATAGATTGCGGCCCAAAGAGATGTCAAGGATAGGAGGGTGGAAATTGATCTACGAGCTTATTTTTTCTTGCGGAGGTAGATGTCGCCTTCCATGCTGTAGAATTTGTATTCCGGCCCGCCGCCGTTGATGGCCCCCTTCATGACCCTTTCCAAGTCGAGCCGGTAGGCATGTCCCCCTCGAACTGCGTCCCTCTCGACCGGCGTCCGGCCGGGCCGGCCTGCGGGCTCTTGGGGACGGCCGGATTCTTTCTTTTCCAGGACCTTTTGGAGGTCGATGGCGAAATCCGTGTAGAAGTCCCCTTCCTCGGTCTTGAGCCTGACGGTGGCCTTGACGTCGGCGGGCAGTGTGACGTCGACGTCTCCCTCCACCGTGCTGAACGACATGGGCATTCCGGGAGTAACGCTGTTCAGGACAACAGTCACGTCCCCATCGGCCGTGGAGGCGATGACCGAGCCGGAGACCCCGGTTAAAACCACGTCTCCGTCCGAGCTTTTTGCCTCCAGGTCACCGCTGATGTTTTCCACTAAGATATCGCCATCGACGGTGCCTGCGGTCAGCGAGCATTGGCGGGGCACCTTGATGATAATGTCGGAAATGTCGGCGGCGCGTCCGAAGTCGACCCACACCACGTTGTTCTCTTCCCCGATGCCCAGGCGTGAGCTGCCGCTCTTGACCAGGCGCAACCCCTCTGTTTTTCTCTTCGGCTCTCGCGTCCGTTCGGACGAGCTTTCTTCCCGAGCATAGGTCTCGATGATCACCTCCTGACCGTCCGTCCCGATAACCTTGACGTTTCCTATTTCCGGGCCGTTCACTTTGAGGGTCATCGGCTGGCCGGGTTTAGACAGGGGCACGGTCACCCGGTCAACCAGAGTTTTCTGGCCGTCGTTGGGCTGGGAAGAGAGGATCATTCCCAACCCGACTAAAATCGATAGAGCCAAAAAGCTGGCTGTTACGATTGCTTTTCTCATGTGAGTCTCCTTTCACGTTTCGAGTTAACTAATACACAAGCTGCTGGATGCCGGCCATCGCCTTCTTCTTGACGTAGGGGTTCAGCTTTTGATCCTGGAGGAGTTGGCGAAGCGCATTGACCGCCCGCTGCTCCCGCAGGCTGACCAGCAGGTCAATGAGCGCGGATTGGACGAGGGGGGAATCCTGGCGCCCCAGGGACAAAACGATCCTGTCCTTGACTTGCGGGTCGGCGCCGAACAGGTACAGGGCCTCTACAGCCGCCAGCCGGATATTGACGTTCGGGTCGCTGTTCAGCGCATCCAGCAAAGCGTTGAGCGTCGTCTCTCCTCGCGTGTCCGCATCCCGGATCAGGCTGATCCCCTGAAGCCGCTCGGAGGCCGAACCCTGCCGCAGGAGCGAGACGGCCATGGCTTGCTCCCGGTCCAAGATATTCTTTTGGAGTCGGGCCCCCTCGTAGCCGGCGGGTTTGCCTCCGCGAATGAGAAGGCCCGCGCCGAGCCCAACCACCAGGAAGGCCAGGGCCATGGCGAATTGGAGCACGGGCCGTCGGGGCCAGAATCTGGCGGTCAGGTCGCTCGACAATCGGCCGAAGAGCCCGCCGTTCCCTTCCCTGGCAAGCCCGTGCTGATAGGCTTCCAGCATTCCATAGAAGCGCTGTCTGAGGGCCGGGGAGGGCTGCTCCACGGGAAGGACTCCCAGTCGCGTCCAGGTCTGGCTGAGCAGCCGGACTTCTTCGGCGCAGGCTGCGCAGGAGGCGAGATGGAGGTTGCAGGCTTCCTTGTCCCGGGAATCCAGCTCTCCGCTCAGAAAATCGGCCATTTTACTGTTCAGGTCTTCACACTTCATGGCGGCACGCCTCCTTTGTCAGTCGGCCGTAGATGTCGGCCAATTCCCGGATGGCCCGGTGTACTGTAGCCTTGATCGTCCCTTCCGGATAGCCCGTTAGGTTAGCGATTTCCCGGTACTTCAGGTCGTGGAATCGGCTGAGGATGATGATTTCCTGCTTTTTGGCCGGGAGCCGGGAAAGGGCTTTGGCCATCAGGGCTGCCTCTGCCTTCCGTTCGGCCTTATCCGGGGGACTTTCCTGGATTCCTGGAACTTCGTCGTAGCTGTCCTCCAGGGAGAAAGTCTCCCGGCGTTTGCGCAGATGATCATGGTGGGCATTGTGGGCGATCTTGTACATCCAGACCGAGAACTTGGACTCTCCCTGGAAGGTCGTCCGGTACTTGAGGATGCGGGCAAAGACCTCCTGGACCAGGTCCTCGCTGTTCTGCCGGTTGCCCGACATCCTTAAGAAGAAGTTGTAGAGGAGCACGTGATAGCGTTCGAATAGAACGGCCAGTTTTTCAACCCGGCCGCGCTTGACTTCTTCCATCAGCTCGTTATCCGTCATCCTTTTCTCCCGGCCAGCTTGAAGATCGGCCTGGGGGCCGTAATCCCCCGGATCGGCTTTCTGCTCCACGGCTCATAGGATAAGACTTGATTCTTATGAATAGGTTACATCAACCCGGAAAATATCCAAAATTGTTCTAAAAATATCCTTGCATCCCGGTTTGAGATTGGATATGTATTAAAAACAGTCCAGATTAAAACCAGGGAGGGAAGATATCATGAAACGAAAGAAAAGCTTTTTAGTGGCGATGATCCTGTCCGCTATGCTGGCGGCCGGAATGATCCTGGCCAGCACTGCCCAGAAGCCGGAGCCTGCGGACCTGGTGTTGGTGGGGGGCAAAATCGTGACGATGGACGAGGCCAAGCCCCAGGCCGAAGCGCTGGCCGTGCGGGGGGACAGGATCGTGGCGGTCGGAACGTCCCAAGAAATCAAAGCCTATATCGGCGGCCAGACTCGGGTCCTCGACCTCCGGGGAAAGTTGGCCGTGCCGGGGCTCATCGACTCCCACGTTCATTTCATGGGCATCGGCGAGTCCAAACAGAGCCTGGACTTGACCAAGGCCCGCAGCTGGGAGGAAATTGTGGCCCTGGTGGCGGAGGCGGCCAAGCGGGCCCAGCCCGGCCAATGGATCATCGGCCGCGGCTGGCACCAGGAAAAATGGGACAAGACGCCCCAGCCGAATATCGCCGGCCTGCCCTTCCATGAAGGCCTGAGCCAAGTCTCGCCCGAAAATCCCGTCATCCTGGAGCATGCCAGCGGCCATTCTTCCCTGGCCAACGCCAAGGCCATGGAGCTGGCCAGGATCACCGCTCGAACACGCAACCTCCCCGGCGGGGAGATCATCAAGGACCAGGAAGGAAAACCGATCGGCGCTTTCCTGGAATCGGCCCAATGGCTATTGACCCAAGCCCACGCGTCCGCCCTCAGCCGGCGGACGGCGAAGCAGGTCGAAGCCGACAATCGCCTGACGGCCAAGCTGGCTTCCGAGGAATGCCTGTCCAAGGGATTGACTTCGGTCCATGACGCCGGAGCGTCTTTCGCCACCATCGACCTCTACAAGCGTCTGGCCGACGAGGGACGCCTGGGGGTTCGCCTCAATGCCATGCTCAGCGAACAGAACATCCGCCTTGGGGAACGGATCAAGGACTATTTCCTCGTCGGCTACCGCGACCACCAACTGAGCGTGCGCTCCATCAAACGATTGATTGACGGCGCCCTGGGCTCTCATGGCGCCTGGCTGCTCGAGCCCTATGCCGACCTGCCTTCCTCGACCGGCCTGAACATCCACCCGCCGGCCGACCTCCGGGAGACCGCCCGGATCGCCATCGAAAACGGCTTCCAGATCTGCACTCACGCCATCGGCGACCGGGCCAACCGGGAGACGCTGAACATCTATGAGGAAGCCTTTAAGGCGCACCCGGACAAGAGGGACCTGCGCTGGCGGATCGAGCACGCCCAGCATGTGAGCGCGGCGGATATTCCGCGCTTCGGCGGGCTGGGCGTCATCGCCAGCATGCAGGGCGTCCATGCCACCTCGGACGGTCCCTGGGTCCCCAAGCGGCTGGGCGAAAAAAGGGCGGAGGAGGGAGCCTATGTCTGGCGCAAGCTGCTGGACGCCGGCGCCTTGATGGCCAACGGCACGGACGCACCGGTCGAGGACGTGGACCCCATCCCCTGTTTCTACGCCTCGGTGACCAGAAGGATGAAGAACGGCCAGGTGTTCTTCGGCGACCAGCGGCTGAGCCGCGAAGAAGCCCTGCGGTCCTACACCCTTAACGGCGCCCACGCTTCCTTTGAGGAGGGGGTCAAGGGGTCCTTGACTCCCGGAAAGCTGGCCGACATCACCGTCCTCAGCCAGGACATCATGACCGTAGCCGAGGAGGATATCCTCAAGACCCGCGTCTTGGCCACTATCGTCGGCGGAAAGATCCTCTATAAAAATTGATTCAGCGCAAATGTGCCGATATATTCTGAGATCATTCTCCGGAGGTGAGACTTCCATGCCAACAAAAAACAAGTTTCTTTTTAAGGGGCTCATCGCTATTTTCGCTTCCTGCTTTTTAAGCGGGCTTCCCGTGGCGCAAAGCAGAGTTTCCGCGGCAACGCTCGTTGACTATCAGGCCGATGTTCAGTCCCAGGATTCAGTCCTCAAGGCTTTCTATGAGTCGCTGACCTTCCCCGAGGGGTCGGGCCCCGACTGGGGCCGTTTCCGGAATCTTTTTGCCTCGGCCACTGTCCCCTTGATCCGCACCACGCCTGGAGCGGTGCTGGTCACCGATCTCAACGGCTTCTTGGACAACTTCGGGCTGAGAATAAAGAGCGGCTCTCTGAATAGCTTCTTCGAGGGAGAGGTTTTCCGGAAGACAGAAATCTACGGGAATATCGCCCAAGTGGTCAGCACCTACCGGAAAGGCATGAACACAACCGACCCCCAGAAGTTCGTCCGGGGCGTAAACAGCCTCCAGATCTTCTTCAAGGACGGACGCTGGTGGATCGCCTCCCTGATGTGGGAGGATGAGAGCCCGGCGAACCCCATCCCTCAGAAGTACTTGAAGTGAGGGGAAGCCATGAGTAAAAAAGCGATTCAAACAATATCCCTGCTGGCGGGTTTTTTGACCCTGGCCGGGCTGGCCGGGACTGCGCCCATCCAGGGCGGGGCCTGGGTCGCCCCGCAGGACCAGGCCCAGAACCAGCCGGCCGCGACGGTCATCACCCACGTCCGAGTCTTTGACGGGGAAAAAATGATTCCGGCCGACACGGTCATTTTCAAAAACGGCCGAATCGAGGCCGTGGGCAAAAGCCTGCCAGCTCCCCCGGGAGCCGGGATCATCGACGGCCGCGGCCAAACGCTTCTCCCCGGACTCATCGACGCCCACATCCACACCCTGTCCCTCGATAACCTCAGACAGTGCCTCATCTTCGGCGTCACCTCGGCCGTCGATATGTTTACCGACGTGAAATTGATGCAGCAGATCAAGCAGCTCCAGGCCTCCGGCCAGGCTCCGGACCTGGCTTTTTTTGTCTCCTCGGGAACGCTGGCCACGGTGCCCAAGGGCCACGGCGCGGAATACGGCCTCCCCATTCCCACTCTGACTAAGCCTGATGAGGCGGCAGCTTGGGTCGAGGCCCGGCTGGCCGAAGGCTCGGACTTCATTAAGATCATCGTCGAGGACGGCCGCGGCCTCGGCTTCACCATGCCGACCCTTAGCCCGGATACGGTCCGGGCTTTAATCCAAGAGGCTCACCGGCATAACAAGATCGTCGTTGTCCATGCCACCATCCTCCGGGACTTCCTGGCTGCGGTTCAGGACGGTGCCGACGGCCTGGCTCATCTTTATTTCGAAAAGGCCGCGGACCCCGAGCTCGGCCGCATCTTGGCGCGACACAAAGTATTCGTCATCCCCACTTTGACAGTTTTGAACGGAATAGCCGGCCTGGCCAGCGGGAAAATTTTGCTCGAAGATCCAAGGCTCTCCCCTTGCCTGAAACCCGCCGACCTCAAAAACTTAAAGGCCGCATTTTCAGGAAAAACCAATGAGGCGGCCTATCGGGCTGCGGAAAAAGCCCTGCTCCAGATCAAAGCCGCCGGAGTCCCCATCCTGGCCGGCACGGATCTGGCCAATCCCAACACCACCGCCGGCGCCAGCCTGCACGACGAATTGGGCCTCCTGGTCAAGGCCGGCCTCAGCCCGATCGAAGCGCTTAGGGCGGCCACGGCCGCTCCTGCCGAAAAATTCTCCCTGGCTGGCCGCGGCCGGATCAGGCCGGGTTTTGTCGCCGACCTGCTCCTGGTCAAGGGCGACCCGACCAAGGATATTCAGGCCACCCGGGACATTGTCATGGTCTGGAAAGAGGGGAAGGCCGTGGACCGGGAATCCTATCGCCAGGCCGTCCGGAAGGAATGGGAAGCCATGAACACGCTCAAGAGCGCGCCGGCCCCGGCCAATTCCGAATCGGGCTGGATCAGCGATTTTGAGGGGGAAAAAATCGCCGCCAACTTCGGCGCGGGTTGGATCATCTCCACCGACGCTGTGATGTCGGGCAAATCGACGGCCCAATTCAAACTGACCGAAGGCGGCGCGGAGGGGAGCCGGCAATCCCTGCTCATCGCCGGAACGATCAAGGAAGGCGCGGCCTTCCGCTGGGCGGGCGCCATGTTCCTGCCGGGAAAGACGTTTGTCGACCCGGCCAACCTCTCCTCGGCCAAAGCCGTCAGCTTCTATGCTCGCGGCCAGGGAGCCGGGTTTGCCGTCCTCCTCTTCAGCCGCAGCGCGGGATTCATCCCGGCCGTCCAGGCCTTTGAAGCCGGCCCGGAATGGAAGGAATACGTCTTCCCCTGGGAAAATTTCAACACGGAGGGCTACGACATCACCGGCATCTTCATCGGCGCCTACCAGAAGACGGGGGACTTCAGCCTGCGGGTGGACAACCTGAGGCTAAAATAGCGTCTTCTACCGGCAAGGGCAATTGTCCGGGTAGCCGGCCATTTTTCGGACCAGTCACTTAGCTTGGTACGCATCTCCAATCCTGTGATACAGGACCCCTCCTCTTCTTGAACCCAGGATCACATAAATGGAGATGCTTACCTTAACTTGCCATTCAGCCGCGCTTTGCATAAAATGACCACTCCAATAAGGCCAAAGACCAAGCATGTCCAAGGAGCCAGCCGGCGAAGTCATCTATCGCTTCCCTTCTTCCCCGAACCTGAAAGACCTTCAGGTTGTCGTCACCAAAAAAAACAACGCTTTCCGGACGCGGCTCAAAGGCCGCTGGCCTTGGCAGGCCGTCCTCCTAGTCAAGCTGTATTTCGCCTATTTCAGCCGGATGAAGGCCGTTCTGGCCGCGGCCGAGAACAACGTCTACTCTCAGTATGTTCCGCCCATCCCGGGTTCGGCCCACGCCCGGCAACTGGAGACTTTCATCAACCGCTGGGTCTATAAAATACGCCGGCCCATGGCCGTGACCATCGCCGTCACCGACCGCTGCCAGCTCGACTGCTTCCACTGCAGCGCGGTCGCTCGGGACAGCTGCCGCTCTGAGCTGGCCGGCCGGGACATCCGGAAAATCGTGGAGGAAAGCCTGGACCTGGGAGTGAGCTGCGTGACCTTCACCGGCGGCGAGCCGTTGCTGCGGCCGGACCTGGAAGAGTTCGTGGCCCTCGTTCCGCCGGACAAGGCCAACAGCCTGGTCTTCACCAACGGCTTGGCCTTGGACGACCGGCGCGCCCGCCGGCTGAAAGAGGCCGGGGCCTTCGGCCTCCAGTTCAGCCTGGATTCTCCCGATCCGGCCGAGCACGATCGGTTGCGAGGCCGGCGGGGGACGTTCCGCGCCGTCCGGGAAGGCGTCCGCTGCGCCTTGCAGGCCGGGCTGACGGTCGGCCTATCCACCTATGCCACCCATGAGTCCGTGGCCCGGCAAGACCTCAGCCGGCTAGCCGGCCTGGCCCACGAATGGGGCGTCCATGAAGTCTCGGTCTTCGACGTCATCTCCACCGGAAAGCTCAAAGAGAACTCCTCCCTGTCCCTGAAGGCGGCCGACCGGCGGTGTCTGATCAAGGAAGCCTCCCGTGTCCAGAAAAGCCTTCGCTTCCGGCCGAGAATTCTGACCCAGTCCTGGACTAACAGCCGCCGGGGCTTCGCCCGGCGCCTGGGCTGCCTGGCGGCTAACTACCAGTTTCACATCACAGCCCGGGGCGAGTTCACGCCCTGCGATTTCACCCCGCTCAGCTTCGGCAGCGCTGTCCAAGAACCGCTCCAAAAACTCTGGGACAAACAGCTCCGCCACCCCGCCTACCGGGAGCATTGCTTCCATTGCCGGATGCAGTCCGGGCCTTTTCGCCGGAAATACATCGACCCTATTCCGGCCGGCGCCGCCCTGCCCTACCCCATTGAGAAGTTTGGATTTGACGAATGACAAGATATCCATGAGGCTCTTCGCCGAAATGCTCAAAGAGCTCTACGACAGCGGCGTCATCTCCGCCGAAGAATATCAGGGAAAACGCAAAAAATATCTCGACCGGCTCTAAGCGGGAATCGCCACTGTCCGGGCCTCAAATCCACAAAATCCCTGGGGGATATCAGCGGAACTCCGTGTTGATAATGGTCAGGCGGCCGGGATAGGTGATGGTCCCGTAGGGCGTCGACACCCGCGGCTGGGCGTCCAGGGCCAGCCGCGACCCATCCTTGTTGGCGCCGCCGATGGCCAAGGCCAGGTTAATGAGGTCTTCATACTGTTTATTGGCGAAGAATTGGAAAAGATCGAGGGACAGCCGGATGGGGATGACCGACTCCTGGCCTGTTCCAGGTATCTCCACGGCCCGCTCGATGTTCCCCGAGACAGTGGAGACATTGTCAATCAGCAGCCGGCATTCCAGGCTGCTCAGGGTGCTGACCGTCTTGGGCGAGCCGCCCGTCCCGTCGTTGGGGTTGACGGCCAGAACATTCAGTACAAAATCTGCCATCAGGCTTTTGGTTCGGAAGGCATTGAACAGACGAACACCGTCCAGGACCGAAAACTGATTGAGCCGGGTCTTGCCGCTCAGGCTGATGCCCAGCAGACGAAAATCATTGACCTCTCCCAGCTTGAAACGGAGGCGCTGAAGGTTGGTCAGGGCGGTGGCCATGTCTTGGAGCATGGCACAGCTTTGCAGGACCAGCATCGCCGAGGCGGCGAGGAAAATAAGAGCGAACGTCCTAGGTCGCTTGTTCATGGGTCCCTCCTAGATACACTCTCCCCTATATAACCGAGCCTTCAGACAAAAGTCAACTTGGCGGGGGCCTATTTTTTTTCGAAGAGAACCAGGGTGTTGCGGGGCAGGCTAAAGGCGTCCATGATCTTCTTGAATTCCTCATACTCGCCGGGAAGAATATCGCGTTTTTTGAGGGCAAACGACTTTTTAATCGTCAGCTCGGATTGGCCGGCATCAAAAGACGCTTTAAAATCGAAACGCCCGAAGTCCCTCTCAAATGAAAAGCTCTCCGGAAGATAGAGGAGATTGTAAGTGGAGGGGACCTTCGCTCTGAAAACCAGGGAGACGGCCGGCTCATCCGGCATTCTGAGAGGATACTGTCTCTTGGCCAGCCTGGGCACCAGCCCCTGGCCGGAAAACTCATAAGGGAGGTCGGGAACGTTGAGCAGCACGATCTTCCCCTGAGTGATCCCGAAGCGACGAATCAGAAACTCTTGGCCGACTTTAACCGGCGTCCTCAGGTCCTTAAGGTCGCTGACCTGGAAATCGCCCGCATCGGTATCCTCCTGGAGCTTGTTGAGGGCTTCGGCGAAGAAATCCCTTCGCTCCTTCTCCGTCCTGTCCATAAGGGCCTCGCGGGCCCACTGGTCGAAGAAGCCCGATACCTCCGAGACAATCCTTCCCCGCAAATCCCCCCGGCCGTCCAGTTGGCCGGTGATTTCATTCCGGGACACGCTCTCTGTGTCGGGAAGACCGCGGACCTCACAAAATTCGGAGGTCTCCGGTTTGATCAACAGGCCGCGCAACCCGAATGCTCCGGAAATGTAGCCATATTGAGATTTGTTGGCAAAAGGATTCAGGAAAACAAGATCATCGCCTTGGCGGACGGCGACCAGAACACAGTCGAACTGCTTGAGGGTGGGAACATCCTCCACAATCGGGATGGCCCGGCTGTTGGCCAGGACCGGATAGGCCTCCAGGCCGGCAGCCTGAAGCAGGGCCGCCAATAGAACACTCTTGTCCTTCCAGTCCCCGTAGCGGTTTTTGAGGACCGCCCCCGCCTCATGGACTTCAAGGCCTCCTTCCCCAAAGGGCAGGTTCACGTTCCGCACTTCTTTGGCCACAAAGTTGAAAAGACGATGGGCCCGCTCCTCCGGAGTGGCCGCCTCTTTGGTCAGGTCCAAGGCCAAGGCTTTGATTTCGGGCGTGGGGCGGAGGGCCTGCCCGAAAGAGCGGCTGAACATGCGGCAGGCCTCCTTCCAATCAGCGAAGGTGCTGAAAACGACCCGCGCCCCGATTTCTTCCAGAGAGGGCATGAATTCTTCGGGTTTGACTTGGGGCCTATCGGAGGCGGCCAGGGCATAGACCTTGCCCAGGCCAGAAGTTTCAACCTGAAATTCGGAATCCAGGCCGATAATCCTGTATTTGAGGCTTTTCTCGGCAGGAAGCATGATTTTTAACTCTTTGCTGAGGATAGGTTCTTCAAACTGAAAACGAACGAGGCCGTCGATTTGACCGGCATCCTGGTTCGACTCTTTGCGGTACCGGACGGCCAAACAGGAGCCCGGGTCCACGGCCGGAAAAGAGAGGATACGGTGAATGAGGTTGGAATACATGTCCGCCTCGCCCAGATAGGGTGGGGTGACGTCATTGATGGCCCCTTTTTCCACGTCCACCGATGTCAGATTGCCTTTGTAGGTCCGCGCCAGAAGCACCTCCACCTTGTCCAAATTCTTGTCCAGGGGGATGCGGAAATCGCTGAACTTTTCCCGGCCGGTCAAGTTGAAGACCTCCAGGACCAGGAAATAGTCCTCGCTCTTCTTGCCTGTCCGGTCAAGGCTGAAAACCTGCCTGGACTTGACTACGGCGGCGGTGGCCTCCGGATATTTCCCGCGGGACGGGGCGCTTTTGACGATCTCCTCAACGCTCTCTTGAGCGGGGAGGAGCGAAGCGAAGACCAGGCTCAGGATCAAGGCCGGCCATGCTCTGTTTCTCATTGGATACCACCTTTCTCCGGCGCTTCTTTTTTTTGCAGGATGACCATGGATTTCTGGAAGCGCCGCAAGGCTTTGACCACCTTCCTCAGGCTCTGGTAGCCCTGCGGGTCGAGGGTGGACTGCTCAATGCGAAAAT
>Ga0315295_10001708_pt1 | contig 18815 bp, 12 predicted proteins | sample YL17G14_0_MG_FD_204453 | JGI IMG/M metagenome (GOLD analysis project Ga0315295, IMG submission 204453) | Sediment microbial communities from Yellowstone Lake, YNP, Wyoming, USA - YL17G14_0 | ecosystem: Environmental > Aquatic > Freshwater > Lake > Sediment | place: USA: Wyoming | collected... | reverse complement strand
CTCATCAACCGGAAGAACAGTACCGTTGACCGTTACAACAGGAGTCTGGGTAGAATCTATTGCAGATATAAATACTTTTGCCTCGTAATCACCTCCCTGGGTAACATATCTTGCATTAGGGATTACAGTCGGAACGATCTTGTTAACTTTGAATGCTCCGGCATCAATCTGGGAATACAGATGATTTAATACTTCCGTCTCACCGTTTCTGACGTCAACCTGCATTTTTGATAATAAGGTCTCCACTGCTACAAGCGGCATGGTCTGGAAAGTCAGGTTTTCCCATGAAGAAGGCTGTCCGTCAGGATCTTTGCCATCATCAGTGTTCAGACTTGTGCGGAGTGCCTCTTCAGCGGAAGGATTTTTCCCGTCGAGTGTCGAAATAAGAAATTCCCGATAGTCGTTCATCAGGGCTTTAAGGGTATTAGCCTTGCCTTTTTCGTTGGAACCAATAAGGATCTGGGAAGGAACATTATTATCATCAATATGTTTCTTTACTTCATCAATTATGATCGTATTTCCCTGAACAGCCTTTGTGTCCTTTCCTTCCGAAGTTGTTATTATTTCAATTTTAAGATCCTGAATGAAGTTGAAAATTTCATCGGCACGGCTTTTAACCTCCATTGCAGTCGCTTTGAATTTCCCTGCTTTAGTAGGATTTTCTGCTGCTGCCTTGGCAAATTCCTCGTAAATAAGGTTATTTTTAATTACGTAGTTTGCAAGCGTAGTGGTCAGACTTTTATCAACTTTTTTAAATGCTTCAACGGCTTCCTTTGACACGTTAAGTGCAAGCATGGCGGTAAGTATCAGGTACATCATACCGATCATCTTTTGCCGTGGTGATAGCTTTTGTTGAGCCATTTTTAAGTTAGTTTAGTTTTTTTTAAAATGTCTCGTTATTTAACATTCATTGCAGCAAGCATATTTCCATATACATTATTCAATGCTGCCAGATTGTCGTTGAGTTTAGTGATCTGTTCACGATATTTTTTGGTGTCACCTGCTGACTCGGTGAGGTCTTTAACAATAGTCTGAACTCCTTTGAACAGGTTTTCAGATTCTTTCATATGATTATCTGTGTCCTTACGCTGCAGTTCATAGACGGCATTAAGTGCTGAAAGGTTTTTATTAAGTGATTCCAGCTGCTGCTGATACGACTTACCTCCTGATTCAATTAGCGAATATGATTCAGCAAGTTTACCATAATTGGAATTTGATTCATTTATTATTTTGGCGGTAGACTGATAAGTATCGGTCAATCGTCCAAGAGCATCATTAGCTGAATGGATCGTGTTCATGTATTTTGCAGAAGCGGCTGAAACATCGCCCATAACACTAATATTGGATGTTGATTCGCTGAATCTTTTCATTCCAACGCCAAGTTTCTGAAACAGATCGGGAGTAATTTCGGCCTTTTCAAGCATCTCGTCGAATTTTGAAAGTGCATAAGAACCGCTTCCTGCACCGCCTCCGCCGCCACCTATCATTCCTGCTGAATATTTACCGCCACTGACGCCTATTGCTGAACCTGGTTCTTCTTCCTGTATCCCTGCAAGTTCCGGATAGACTAATGTCCAGTCCACTTCTTCATGCAGTGGTTCGAAAGCCGAGAAGAAAAATATTATTGATTCTGTGATCAGACCCACGCTAAGCATGAGTCCTGCAAGGTTCCAGTGCTGTATTTTAAATAATGCACCAACGATTACGATAGAAGCGCCAATACCATAAAGTTTGGCCATGAAATTTTTCCATCCGCTGCTTTGTACTAATTCTGCTAGGCTCATATACCTGGTTGTTTTTAAGGTTATATTAATTATTGATTTACTCCAATATAGGATCTTACATTACGAAATCCTATGTAAGATTTTGTTGAATCCTGGAATTCATAATCCCTTGAGCTTGTCTGAAGAAAGTATGCAATATCCTTCCAGGAGCCACCTCTGATGACTTTGCGTTTCAGGACAGGAGGATCCTGAGGACGGGCATTATACTCATAATTCGGATTAAGATCATGCTGAAAGATATATGCTGAAGGATGATAGGCACAAAGTGTCCACTCAGCTACGTTCCCTGACATATCAAACAATCCGTATTCATTTGGTTCGTATGAACCTACTTTTGCTGTATAAACTGTACCATCATCTATGTAATTGCCACGCAACGGTTTAAAGTTAGCAAGGAAACAACCCTGATAGTTACGGGTATATGGACCTCCCCATGGGTACATCGAAAGATCGAGTCCTCCTCTTGACGCATATTCCCATTCAGTCTCGAGTGGCAGCCTGTAAGCCTGGACATCCGGAATGCCGTTCTTTCTGAGAGCAGTATTCATATAATCGGTTCTCCATCTGCTGAAAGCTGTTGCCTGTGGCCATGAAACTCCAACAACCGGATAGTCGTCAAAAGATGGGTGCCAGAAATAAAGGTCTGCCTGTGGATCATTAAATGAATAAGTAAAATCCCTAATCCAGCACAGCGTATCAGGATAAATATTAATGGTATCATGCCTTATGAAGGAAGAACGGTCCTTTACAGGAGTACTATTCCCGTTGCGGTCGATTACCTGTCCAATGTATTTCCAGGTATTATTGGCATAGTCATTAATATATTTTGCTTTTGCTGCCTGCTGATAATCAACATAGAAATAAGTATAATTTAGTTTTCTTACATCAATCTGTTTCTTCCCGTTGAATCTCTCTTCGGGAGGATAGTACATTTCTTCCAGTACGGTGGCGGTTGTCTCTTCTTCAGGATCAATTCTTTCATCCCAGTTTATCACATTGGGTTCGACAGGATTCCCTTCTTTATCGACAACAAAGTATTCACGATCCGGAATCTGTGCTTCACCGAGCTTTGTTCTGAGTATGGAATCGCGGACATAATAAACAAACTGACGGTATTTATTATTTGTGATTTCTGTCTGGTCCATCCAGAATGCTTCAACAGTGACCACTTTTGAGATACTGTTCTGCGCAAAGACAGCATCCTGATCGCTTGGTCCCATGGTGAAACTTCCTGCAGGGATGAAAGCCATTTCAAACGGTTCCGGTTCAAAGAAATTCTTTCTCCCGGCGACCCCTGTCAGTTCTCCGTTATTAGAAGACTTACACCCACTTAATAAAAGTACTATTACCAGAGCTGAAAGGATTACCTTTTTCATAATTCTTTAGAATTTTGTATTGCAAGTAAGATATTTTCAAATCATTCTATAAAAACCGTATGCTTTTGTATCTCATGGGACTCCTGCCCATGCTGAGATTGAAACAATAATTTACCATGAACTCGTGTGACCCGCTTGTGCTTTTCCTGATATCTGAAATCGGGAAGTCGTAAGCATAACCGATTCTGATACCATTAAACAATTCTAACCCAACAATTCCGACCAGTGCATCACCGGGTCTGTAAGAAACGCCCCCCCATGCCTTTTTATTGTACCTTAATAAAGAAGTTGCTGAAAATTGTATTGCCTTGCCATCGCTTAAAGCATAGAGTGAAGGCAGTAATTCAAGCGAAGGATTTGGCAGCTGAAGTATATAACCTGCTGTAATATAATAATGTCGGCTTATGTATGTAACTCCTTTAGTGAATTTCACTTTTGGCTGATTGATGTGAGTGACTGACAGACCGGCATAATATTTATCTGTACGGTAGTAAGCACCAAGGCCTGCATCAAAAGTTATGGAACTCTCTTTACTTTCAGGAATCAGGGGATCTCCTGAGGCAGGTGTAAAAGCGTCACCTGTGGGAATCACCCATTCAGGATCGAGGGTCATATTGAACATTCCTGCATTTATACCTATTCCCAGCTTCCCCTGTCCTATTTCAGCAATGTATGAATATATAAGAGTAAGGTTTATGTCTTTATCAAAGCCTACATTATCATTTTCAACCATTAATCCTATTCCGCTGTTTATTTTAAAAGGTGAAACAGGGGCATTGATATTGAAAAGGGTAGTTGAGGGAGATCCCTTAAATCCGATCCACTGCTGCCTGTTTATTGCAGTGGCACATATCATCCCTGATGTACCGGCATATCCCGGATTATAAGTCAGAGTGTTGAACATGTAATTACTTGTAATAGGATCCTGCTGGGAGAAGCAGGTATAAAACGATAATACTAAAAAAAGAGACGCAGAATATAATTTTTTCACTTCTTTTCTATAGAGGAATAAGCACATTTAATGAACGTCTAAAATAATTAAAAAACTTATAAGTATGCAAACTGAAAACCGAATAATCAAAACTTTTAAACATTCCCGTTCAATTATCCACAAAGAATGTTCCAAACATTTTATTAAACGCAGATATATAGAAAATATTTGAAGAATCAGGACTTTAATCTGTTTGAAGCTTTAACCCATTTGTCGGGAACTTCATTCCTGTTTGCCTGCAGATAATCGTCGTGTGAGCAAGCAACATAAATACTTGCATTATTCTCATCATTAAGCTCGATCCACCATCTTTCCGTGAGATTGCTTTTAACAAAGATCAGATCATCCTCCAGATCAGTCACTCTGACGTGATATTTTGTAAAACGTCCTGAACTGCCGCTGCTTAATGAGGGAGTCTCATATTGCTTCTGTGAGAAGCCTTCCAGAAAGAACCAGAGTATCTGTGCTCCAAGGCCTGTTGTCTGGAACTTTACGTCTAATCCGGGATTAATGTCAAAAAGCCCGAAAATCTTAAGGTTATCCGAAATCCCGGCATATCTTGCAAGCAGGCAGATCTCTTCACCATAGAATCCATTCGGTGACGGAATCGCTGTTCCCGGGGCATCAGATTGTCTGACAGCAGATATATCAAATATTGCAGAATCAGCATCTCTGAACAGAGGTTCCGTAAGGTAAATTGCCTGTCTGACGTCGCCTATCCTGATCAGTTCAGAGTGCCTCCTGATAAACCGGTTTAAAACCTGCTGATCATTCAGATATGTCTGATACCCTATATTAATATAGTGTTCCAGAGTGCTCTTGTGATTGCCGATAATGTTGTTAAGGTAATTAAATGAATCAGGACTATCGGAAGAATTGCTGTAATCGATCCTCGGATCGACAGCAATCATTGTATATCTGGTTTTCAAAAGCGAAAAAGAACGATCGATGGCAGAAACAAGTGCACTGCTTCCTCCGATTATAACCGGGAATATATTTTCTTTCAGAAGTTCACAAAGTACATCTGTAAAGCCAGCAATAGTATCGTTAAAAGCAACACCCTGTTTCATATTTCCCAGGTCGATGATCTTTATTTTTCCGGGGATCCTGGCCAGACTGTAAAGCTGGCGCCTTATTGCATCCGGAGCATCAGATGATCCCTGATTCGGAGAATTCCTTCCGTCAGGTACACCCAGGAGAGCAACCTTAAATCCGCCGATATCTTTCAGCGGATTATTTTCAGTATGTATCCTGATGTTGTGAGGGAAACCCGCATTACCGGCCAGATTCTCAAAATCAGGTCTTTCGATACTTACTGGATTAAAATAATCGTTAAGGTCGAGCATATGTTAATCAGTACTTTTTTTAGTTTTTTCACTCTCTTCAATGATCCTGATACAATCCTCCTTTGTAAGCTTTTCTGCCTGAGAGCCTTTAGGTAGCCGGTAGTTTTTCTTTTCCATTACCAGATAGGGTCCGTATCTCCCGTTCAGCAGGCGGATTTCACCAAAATCTTTTATTATCTTCTTTTTATCACTCTCCCCCTTTTCCTTAATTATTTCAGCAGCTCTTTCGATGGTTACTGAATATGGATCATCGACCCCTTTTTTCAGAGAATAAAACTTGCTCCTGTACCTTACATACGGGCCGAATTTCCCGATTCCCACAACCATTTCATCACCTTCGTACATGCCAAGCAACCGGGGAAGACGAAACAGATTAAGGGCTTCAGGGAGTGTAATGGTCTCCAGCAGCTGGTTTTTTGCCAGACTGGCGAATCTCGGCTTTCCTCCGTTTCCTGAATCACCGATCTGTGCCACAGGGCCGAACCGCCCCATTTTTACGGCAACCTGTTCGCCTGTTTCGGGATGAGCCCCAAGAATTCTGATCCCTGTTTTTATGTTTTTTTTCTCGAGAGACTTTTCAACTGTTTTATGAAATGAGGAATAAAACTTATCAAGCATCCCTGTCCATTTTAATTTGCCTTCAGCGATCTTATCAAACTGTTCTTCGACTTCCGCAGTAAAATTGTAATCGACTATTTCCGAAAAATTCTCTACAAGGAAATCATTAACGATCATTCCAATATCCTGCGGAAATAATTTTGATTTTTCTTTTCCTGCTGCTTCAGATTTTAAAGAAGAGGATAAAATACCCTTTGAAAGAGTGATGATTTTTAACTGGCGTTTTTCTCCCGGCCGGTCTTCTCTTAAAACATAACCTCTGTTCTGGATGGTCGATATGGTAGGAGCGTATGTTGAAGGCCGTCCGATACCCAGTTCTTCGAGTTTCTTTACAAGGCTGGCTTCGGTATATCTTGGCGGAGGTGATGTATACTTCTGAGTTGCTGAAATAGTGTCATAATGCAGGAGCATACCTTTTTTTAATGGCGGAATAATATACTTTTCTTCATCACCATTTTCAAGATCAGTTGATTCAGCATATACTTTAAGGAATCCGTCAAATTTTATTACCTCTCCGGTTGCCGAAAATATTACCGGAGAATTATTCATAGCAATTGATATAGTTGTTCTTTCCACTTCTGCATCGGCCATCTGCGAGGCGATAGTTCTTTTCCAGATAAGATCATAAAGTTTTTTCTCATTCTGGTTGCCGGTTACTGTCACCGTATCCGGATAAGCCGGCCTTATAGCTTCATGAGCCTCCTGTGCCCCTTTGGATTTTGTTTTAAACTGCCGGGTTTTTGAATATTTCTCGCCGTACTCCGAAATAATAACTTCCCTCGATTTTGCCAGCGCAAGTTTCGAAAGATTAGTCGAGTCAGTCCTCATGTACGTTATTTTACCGGCTTCATAAAGCTTCTGCGCAACTGCCATCGTCTGCGATACCGAGAAGCCAAGTTTCCTGTAAGCTTCCTGCTGAAGCGTTGAAGTAGTAAAAGGAGGCGCAGGCGATCTGGTCCCCGGCTTAACCGTAATGCCGGCTACTCTGAATTCTGAAGCGATACAAAGTTCAAGAAACTTTGAAGCTTCTTTTTCGTCAGGAAATTTTTTCCCGGCTTCTGCCCTTATTATATTGTTCTCTGCTTCACTGAGATCAGTTTTGAAAATCCCGTTTATCCGGAATGATGATTCAGCTTTAAACGCAATTATTTCCCTCTCCCTTTCAACAATCAGCCGTACGGCAACCGACTGAACTCTTCCTGCCGATTTGGCGGGCTGTACCTTTTTCCATAAAACAGGGGATATTTCAAAACCGACAAGCCTGTCAAGAATACGGCGCGCCTGCTGGGAATTGACAAGATTCAGGTCGACAAGCCTGGGATTCATCATAGCATTCGCAATTGCATCCTTTGTTATCTCATGAAATACTATTCTTTTTGTGGTGGGCAGATCGAGATTAAGGACACTCACAAGATGCCATGCAATGGCCTCACCCTCACGATCCTCATCAGATGCTATCCATATATTCTTAGATTCTGCAGCGGCTTTCTTCAGCGCTCCTACTACTTTTGCTTTTTCTTTAGGGATTTCATATTCAGGAGCGAAATCATTTTTAATATCAATACCAAGATTCTTTTTTGCCAGATCACGGATATGACCGAAACTTGATATGACACGGAAATCTTTTCCCAGGTATTTCTCAATGGTTTTTGCTTTTGCGGGCGATTCAACAATTACAAGATTTTCGATCATATCATATGGATTTTTCATTTTTAAAAAACACGACAAAGTAAATCATTTAGGTTCCAAACTTCAAAATAAACAGTTAAGATTCTTTATTAATTACTATTTTTGCGCCAAACTCCCGAAGCTAATGAAAGGCAATTCATCAAACAGGAAGTACCTTATCTGGTTCTGGTCATTGTTCATCCTCCCGTTTATTGTGGTTGTTGTTCTGTTCATCCTGATCTCCAAAGGCAAGCTTGGTCCAATGCCATCGTTCAGGGAGCTGGAAAATCCTGAATATAACCTGGCTGCTGAAGTCTATTCCGAAGACGGAGTAATCCTGGGGAAAATTAGTATTGAAAACAGGACATGGACTGATTACAATGATCTCTCTCCTTATCTTATCAATGCCCTTATCGCAACTGAGGATATCAGATACTACAGGCACTCCGGAATTGATATTCGCGGATTGGGCAGGGCTCTTGTCCGGACGGTTGTTCTCGGGCAAAAAACCGGAGGTGGCAGCACAATTACTCAGCAGCTTGCAAAACAGCTTTATCCCCGCGACACGGCAAGAACATCAACATTTGTGAGAAAAATCCGGATTGGGGTTTCAAAGTTTAAGGAATGGCAGACGGCTGTTAAACTTGAAAACAGGTATACCAAGGAGGAGATAATTGCCATGTATCTTAATAAGTATGATTTTCTCTATCAGGCGATAGGGATAAAATCAGCAGCAAGAGTTTATTTCAATACGACCCCTGATTCATTGAACATTCAGCAGGCAGCGGTAATTGTGGGTATGCTGAAGAATTCCAGCGCATATAATCCTTACAAATATCCTGATCGAATGCTGCAGCGGCGGAATATTGTCCTGTCGCAAATGGCAAAATACGGATATCTTCATCCTGATGTTGCGGATTCAGTAAAACAGCTTCCGATTGAACTTGATTTTCAGCCGGAAGATCATAATACAGGACTTGCGACATATCTGAGGGAATACCTGAGAAATACAATGAGACGACCGGAACCTGACAAGAGTAAATATTTAAAGGAATCTTCATATGAAGATGCATTGTGGGAATGGGAAAATAATCCCCTGTACGGCTGGTGCAGCAAAAACAAAAAACCTGACGGATCCGATTATGATATTTACAAGGATGGATTAAAAATTTATACAACAATTAATTCCCGGATGCAACAATATGCCGAAGAAGCTGTTGCAGAGCATCTTTCAAAAGAAGTCCAGCCTGATTTTTACAAACGGGCAAAAAGCTTCAGGAATCCTCCTTATTCAAATGATCTTTCAAAGAAGGAGGTTGAAGAGCTTTTGATGAGATCGGTCAAGGAGAGTGACAGGTACTATATTATGAAGGCAAGAGGTGTCCCGGAGGATTCAATAATGCTTGCATTCAACACAAAAGTCCCGATGAAAGTTTTTACCTGGAAAGGAGACAGGGAAAAGGATACTGTAATGACCCCTTTTGATTCAGTCAGGTATTATAAATTCTTTGTGCGTTCTTCCTTCCTTGTTGAAGATCCTCACAATGGTTATGTTAAAGCTTATGTAGGTGGCCCGGATTTCAGATTTTTCAAATGGGATGCAGTAACACAACAAAGAAAACAGGTTGGAAGCACCATCAAACCTTTCCTGTACACTATTGCTATGCAGAACGGTTATACCCCTTGCGACGAAGTTGAAAATATTCCCAGGTCATTTGATCTGCCTGGTGACTCAGTTCCATGGATCCCAAGAAGTTCCGGCCCAAAAGAATATCACGGGAAGATGGTCACTCTGAAATGGGGACTGGCGCAATCGGAAAATTATATTTCAGCATGGCTGATGCAGCAATTCAGGCCGGCCCTGGTAACTGACCTCATGAAAAAGATGGGGGTAAGAAGCTTTATTGATCCGGTTCCATCAATATTTTTAGGAACATCGGATATTAGGCTTGAGGAGATGGTGGGGGCATACGGAACTTTCGCCAATAAAGGGGTATATACAAGACCAATGTATGTTACGCGGATAGAGGATAAAAACGGGAATGTTATCTCGAAATTCACTCCCAGGATAGAAGAGGTTCTCAGTGAAGAGCAGGCTTATCTTATGCTTGACCTGCTCCAGGGAGTCATACTGACAGGATCCGGGAACAGATTGAGAAGAGAGCCTTATCTCCTGCTTAACCAGATCGGAGGTAAAACCGGAACGACTCAGAATCATTCAAACGGATGGTTCATGGGTGTGACACCCAATCTAATAGGCGGTGTCTGGAGCGGATGGGAGGATCAGTCTATTCATTTTGAAACCCTCAATGAAGGACAGGGAGCACAGATGGCACTTCCTGTATTAGGTATCTTTCTCAGGAAGGTTTATAACGATCCTCAGTTTGGAATAATGGAGGCAGATGAGTTTGAACGTCCCTCAAATTTCAGTATCGAAGTTGATTGTGATAAAGTAAAAGGGGAGAACTCCAGGAGGCGGAACTATATAAGGGAGAAGTATTAGGACGGTTTGCGGTATGCGGCATGAGGTCAGCGGTAAATAATTTTTTAGACCGCAGGACCACAAGACTGCACGACACTATTTGCTTAAGCTGAACAGCGAGCGCACAAGGACCTCAACCTTACCGACAGGCATCACTTCAATATCAGCTCCTTTATGCGATATATTCCTGTGGAATTTGGAGATATAGATCTTTTTAAATCCCATTTTGGAAGCTTCCTTAATCCTCTGCTCTATCCGGGATACGGGCCTGATCTCACCCGACAAACCAACTTCACCTGAAAAACAGACATCTCTTCCGACCGGGATATCAAGATTTGAAGATAACACTGCTGCAATAATTGCAAGATCAATAGCCGGATCATCAACCTTTATTCCGCCTGCAATATTCAGAAATACATCTTTTACTGCCAGCCGGAAACCTGCCCTTTTTTCAAGGACCGCCAGCAGCATATTAAGCCTCCTTATATCAAATCCTGTTGAACTCCTTTGAGGTGTGCCATAAACTGCACTGCTTACAAGAGCCTGGGTTTCGATAAGAAAAGGCCTTAGTCCGTCGACTGTCGCAGCAATTGATATTCCGCTAATGGATTCATCATGCTGGTTAATAAACATTTCTGACGGATTCGCAACTTCCCTCAGCCCGCTTTCAACCATTTCGAAAATAGCAAGCTCGGAGGTTGAACCGAACCTGTTCTTTACTGATCTGAGAAGACGATAGACATAATTGTTGTCACCTTCAAAATAGAGTACAATATCGACTATATGTTCAAGAACTTTGGGCCCTGCAAGGGTTCCATCCTTGGTAATATGACCAATCAGGAAAACAGGAACTCCGGTTATTTTTGAAAACTTAAGAAGCTGGGCAGCACACTCTCTTACCTGTGATACTGAACCTGCAGAAGATTCCAGGATTCCTGTGTGAATAGTCTGAATGGAATCGATTATTATTAATCCGGGCTTAAGGTTGTCAGCCTGGACAAGTATATTTTCCAGATCAGTTTCACTGTAGATATAACATAAAGGGTTTGATTTCTTAAGCCTTTTTGCCCTGAGGCTTATCTGTTCCTCACTCTCTTCGCCAGAAACATACAGCACACATTTTTCATTCAGTGCAAGGGCCAGTTGCAATGCAAGAGTCGATTTCCCCACACCTGGTTCTCCTCCAAGTAGTATTAATGATCCGGGAACCATCCCTCCGCCAAGTATCCTGTCGAGTTCAGGGACGCCTGTTTTTTGCCTGTGATGTTCGTCCGACTTTATTTCATCAAGAAGTTCCGGCTTTCTCTTCTCCCTGCCTGATGCATAAATGCTTTCACGGGGTGAAGCTGCCGCGATGATCTCTTCATGATAAGTATTCCATTCCTTGCAGGAAGGGCATCTTCCTATCCATTTTGGAGATTCAACTCCGCAATTCTGACAAACGAAGACTGTTTTGGTTTTTGCCATGATATTTTTGCCCCCTGCCCCCTAAAGGGGGTTTTAAAGGTTGTAATTTTTTAGCCCCCCTTCAGGGGGGTTGGGGGGCAAATCCTCCTTCAGGAAGAATAAGGAAAGATAGTTCAAACAAATATAATTAATCCATGGAGATTTTTTCTTCATGATTTTTCCTGAAAATCATGAAAAATGAAACCGCCCCGATGATAATTACAAACAGCATCTGCGATTCGTGAGTAATAAACGCAAATATAAGACCATCCTCAATTTTTACTCCTCCGATAAAAGCAATCGCACGGGAAATAAAGTAGTGATATGCACCGAGACCACTCTGGACCGGTGCCGACATTGCGAGACCACCGATTACAAGAAGAAAGATGCCATCCCCGAAAGTAATATGGGATGTGGATTCAATAGCAAATACCACTACCCAGGTCATAAGTGCATAGTTTATCCAGATAAATACTGTATGAAAAATGAACTCCCATTTTCTGTCGAGGGAAGTAATAGCCTTCATCCCGTTGATAACTCCTTTAATAACATCGAATATTTTTGCAATTAACCGGATCTTACGAAGTTTTCTTCTGTATTTTATTAAAAGAAGAATCATAAGGGAGAAAGTCACAAAGATAATTACCCAGATTATCCATGTAAACCCGAACAGGGAAAGTACCTTCTGCTGCAGTGGTATAAATATGCTCTCCTTCAGGAATTCGTTTATCTCTTTTCCTCTGGAGACGATCAGGATAATCATTATTGAAAGCAACGAAATAAAATCAATTGCCCGTTCCACCACAACCGTACCGATCAGCTGGTCGACCGGTATCTTCTCCTTTTTCCCAAGAGTTACACAACGTGTTATTTCCCCGATTCTTGGCAAGGCAAGGTTTGCCAGATATCCTGTCATCAGGGAATAGAATGTGTTTAAAAGGGAAGGCTTATAGCCAAGGGGATGAATCAGTAGCACCCAGCGGCGGGCTCTGCTTGCATATGCAAGTAATGCAAAAATCAAGGAAAGGAAAACCCAGCTGTAATCAGCCTTTTCTAATCCCTCGATCAGTTTTTGATATTCAACATTCCTGAATGCAATCCAGAGTAGAAATACTCCGACAATAAAAAATGCGAGAAACTTTAAGGTTTGATTTAAGCCTTTTCTCAATTATATAAGTTTATTCGTTTTTGTATCAGGGAAAATAATGACAGGTCTGAATGATTTTGCTTCCTGAAAGTCGACTGACGCATACGACATAATTATTACTACATCACCGACAGTTACTTTTCTGGCAGCAGGTCCGTTCAGACAAATTTCACCCGAACCTCTTTTCCCTTTGATCACATAGGTTTCGAGGCGTTCGCCGTTATTTATATTGAGGACCTGAACTTTTTCATTCTCAATTAAATTGGATGCATCCATCAGGTCCTCATCAATTGTGACACTTCCCACATAATTCAGATTTGCCTCTGTGACGGCTACTTTATGGATTTTTGATTTTAATACTTCTATAAGCATTTTGAACAGGGTAAAATTTAATACGCCGCAAATTTAAGTATCCTTTTGATTGATTACAAAGGAATTTCAATATTATCTATAAGTCTTATCTTTCCGGCTTTTACAGCGATGCAGCCAAAATATTTTCTACCCTTTTTCATTTCTGCTCTTGAGCCAACCGGCTTTAATTCCAGGTCATCAACTATTTCAAAATATTCCACTCCAAAGCCTTTTACTTTTTCGATAATCTTTTTGACAAAAGCAGTCAGGTAAGGTATATCATGGTTGTTTGACATAACCGCAGCGGCTGAAATTGTTGCATAGATTATTCCTGCTTTCTTCCTTATTACCGGGTCGAGAAGCTGGTTTCTGCTGCTCATTGCCAGACCATCATCTTCGCGGATTATCGCATTGCCAATAATTTTAACCTTGCTTCCGGTTTGGTTTACAAGCTCTTTGATTACAGCAAGCTGCTGAAAATCTTTCTGTCCGAAAAATGCAAAATCGGGGTTTACTATTTCAAACAACCTGCTGACAACCTGACCAACACCGTTGAAATGTCCCGGCCTGTGCAATGCTTCCATAACATTGTCAAGATTTCCGAAATGAAAGACACTTTTATCTTCAACAGGGTAGATCTCTTTATCATCAGGGGTGAATACAAGGTCTTTATCTCTCAGGACTTCCTGAAGCAGGTTCAGATCGTCACTCAGGCACCGCGGGTAATTCTTAAGATCGTTTTTATCATTGAACTGAGTGGGATTTACATAAATGCTCACAACTACAAGAGGACAATTGGATATTGCATTTTGAACAAGTGAAAGATGACCCCTGTGAAGGGCACCCATTGTAGGCACAAATCCGATGGGTGAAAGTTGACTGCTCCTAATGGCTTTTTGCAGATCTTTAATAGTACGGGTTACTTTCATAATTCATTTTTAATGCAAACCTAAATGAAATTAAAAGATCTGCATCTACACTGACAGAAATAAAAAAATGCGAAAATGAAACAGAGTTACCAATAATTAAGTATTGATATTATTGTCATTTTTTATTATTATCTTTGCAAATTGGTACGGAATGGTATATCCAGGCATGTAAATGGAAAGCAAAAAAGTATTATTCATCTCTCAGGAGATCACTCCATATTTAAACGAAACGAAATTATCAAAGATAGGCAGATATCTCCCGCAGGGTATTCAGGAAAGAGGAAAGGAGATCCGTACTTTCATGCCACGGTATGGGAGTATTAATGAAAGGAGAAACCAGCTCCATGAAGTGATAAGGCTATCGGGGATGAATCTTATAATTGACGATACCGATCATCCTCTCATTATTAAAGTTGCTTCCATTCAGTCGGCGCGCATGCAGGTTTATTTTATCGACAATGATGATTATTTTCAAAGGAAGCACACAGTGTCCGACGCGTCAGGAAAGGAATTTGAAGATAATGATGAACGTGCACTCTTTTTTGCAAGGGGGGTAATTGAAACCGTAAAAAAGCTGAGATGGGCTCCTGACATAGTTCATTGTCATGGATGGATGACATCACTCGTTCCGGTTTATCTGCGCAGTATTTATAATGATGATCCGTTGTTCCATAATTACAAAATTGTCTATTCTGTATATGACAACGATTTCAAAACTCCTTTCAGGCCAACATTTGCCGACAAGCTAAGGTACGACGGAATTGATGGTGAAAGTCTTAAGCTGGTAAAGATTCCCGATTTTATTAATGTTTCAAAACTGGCCATTAAGTATTCCGATGCTGTTATAATCGGGAGTGATGAGATTAATGGTGAATTGTCGAAGTATATTAAAACACTAAACAAGCCGGTACTGGTATTCCAGGATGAGTCAGGGTATATTGATGCCTATAATGATTTTTATGACGAAATACTTTCCTGACAGCCTTCTTTTCATATCACTGCAATATTTGATTTCACTTCTCCGTTTTTTCAGCTAATAAGCACTGAATTAAACATCTTCTTTCTACTTTACTAAAAATAATAAATTATGTGCGGAATAGTTGGTTATATTGGATCAAAGCCAGCCCGGGGAATTGTAATTAAAGGTCTTAAACGGCTGGAATACCGCGGATATGATTCTGCAGGTCTTGCCATAGTTAATGGAGAGACAAAGATCTTCAAGTGCAAGGGAAGAGTCTCTGATCTGGAGGAAATGGTGAACAAAACTGATTTTAACGGAACAATCGGAATGGGACATACCAGGTGGGCAACGCATGGTGAACCAAATGAATTAAACGCTCATCCGCAGGTTTCATATAAAAGCAATTTCATTGTTGTCCATAACGGGATCATTGAGAATTATGCTATTATAAAAAAGCATTTGCAAAGCAGAGGAATTCAGTTTAACAGCCAGACTGACACTGAAGTTCTCGCCAATCTGATCGAACACCTCTACCTTGAGGGAGATCTTACTGCAGAACAGGCAATTACGCTTGCTCTTAACAGGGTTGAGGGAGCATATGGACTGGTAATAATATGTACAAAGGAGACTGACAGGCTCTTTGCAGCCAGGAAAGGCAGTCCCCTGGTAATCGGAGTAGGTGATGGAGAAAACTTCATTGCTTCCGACGCTACACCAATAGTAGAGTACACCCAAAGGGTAATCTACCTGAAAGATGATGATATCGCCATTATAAAAAGGGATGAACTAATCCTCAGGAATATACGACCCAGTAAAATAGAGCCTGAAGTAAAGGAAGTTGATCTTAAAATGGGAGAGATCGACAAGGAAGGATTTGCTCACTTTATGCTGAAGGAAATTTATGAACAGCCAAGAGCTATTCACGACACTTTCAGGGGCAGGGTACTTCCCGATCACAGCGGTATAATGCTCGGCGGCCTTCATAATGAACTGGAATCGATTTCAAAATCAGAAAGGATAATTATTGTTGCATGCGGAACTTCATGGCATGCCGGCTTGCTTGGTGAATATATTTTTGAAGAGTACACCAGAATCCCTGTCGAGGTGGAATATGCTTCTGAATTCCGCTACAGGGACCCGATAATAAGAAAGGGAGATATAGTCATTGCGATAAGCCAGAGCGGTGAGACAGCCGATACCCTTGCTGCTGTGAAACTTGCCAGAGAAAAGGGAGCGAAGGTAATTGGAATATGCAATGTTGTAGGTTCCAGCATACCCCGCGAAACTGATGCCGGCGTTTATACTCATGCAGGACCTGAAATAGGCGTTGCATCAACAAAAGCATTTACGACCCAGGTAACGGTTCTTGCAATGATGGCATTTGAGATCGGTTATCTGAAAGGCGTAATCTCAGCTGAAACCTATAAAGAGCTTATAGACGAACTGGTTTCCATCCCGGATAAAATAGAAAGAGCCCTTAAGGTCAATGAACAGGCTCTTGAACTTGCGAAAATATACCAGCAGACACATAATGCCCTGTATCTGGGAAGAGGATTTCTTTTTCCGGTCGCTCTGGAAGGTGCGTTAAAACTTAAGGAGATTTCATATATCCATGCCGAAGGTTATCCTGCGGCTGAAATGAAACATGGCCCCATTGCATTGATAGATGAGAATATGCCGATTGTTGTTGTAGCCACAAAAGACGATACTTACGAAAAAATAATAAGCAATATCCAGGAAATTAAAGCCAGAAAAGGGAGTGTTATTGCCATCGTCACTGAGGGAGATGAATTAATCAGAAAGATGGCCGACTTTGTACTTGAAGTCCCTGAAACGATTCCGGCTTTTTCGGGTATCCTGGCAGTGATTCCCCTTCAGCTGTTATCGTACCACATTGCTGTTTTGAGAGGCTGTAATGTTGATCAGCCCAGGAATCTTGCCAAATCCGTAACTGTCGAATAGAAATCTGCAAAATCTTATGATATGAAATCCAATAAAAAATTCAGAAAACTTACCTCAGCTGAGATTAAGGCACTGACATCAAATGGCTGTAAGTGTGATGACTGGAGTAAAGTTCAGGTAACGGAAGGATTTGATCCTTCAAGATGCCAGAATGTGCTTTTTTCAGGTGAGATCAAACTGGGAAGCTTTAACAAATCGCATACAGATGAGTCGGGGGTAACCATCAGATGCGGTATCTCCAATGCTCATATCCATAACTGTGAAATCGGTTCGGATGTTTTGATAAGCAATATCGGCGATTATATAGCAAACTACTGCATTGATGATGATGTAGTAATTAAAAACTGCGGAAAGATCCATACTGAAGGTGTCTCAACTTTCGGAAACGGAACAGAGGTTGCAGTATTGAATGAAGCGGGTGGACGGTCGGTGAGGATCTGGGACCAGCTTTCAGCTCACCAGGCTTATATAATTGCTCTTTACCGGCACCGTGTAAATGCTATTAAAAAGATGGACCAGATGATAAATGAATACTCCAGATCGAAAAGTTCGGATACAGGAACGATCGGTTCTGGTTCCCGTATTCTGAGCTGCCGGTATATCAGGAATGTGAAAATCGGTCCATTCAGCCATGTTGAGGGAGCTATAAGCCTGGATGAAGGTTCACTGAACAGCTGTAAAGAAGATCCGATACTTATCGGGCCCGGAGTGATTATGGAACACTTTATTGTCTGTTCCGGTTCAATTATAACAGAGTCGACACTGATCGACAAATGTTTTGTCGGGCAGGGATGCGTCCTGGGGAAACATTATTCAGCAGAAAATTCACTATTCTTTGCAAATTGCGGGGGTTATCACGGCGAAGCGTGTTCAATATTTGCAGGACCCTATACAGTTACACATCATAAGTCAACGCTTCTTATTGCCGGTATTTTCTCATTCATGAATGCAGGGAGCGGATCGAATCAGAGCAACCATATGTACAAGCTTGGACCTATCCATCAGGGGATTATGGAAAGGGGATCAAAAACAACAAGTGATTCATATGTCTTGTGGCCAGCCCGTATAGGACCGTACACCCTAGTTATGGGCCGCCATTACAAGAATATGGATACTTCATCGCTTCCCTTTTCCTATCTGATCGAAAGCAACGATGAAAGCATTCTTGTTCCGGGAGTAAATCTGAGAAGTGTCGGCACAATAAGGGATGCACAGAAATGGCCCGTCCGTGACAGAAGAAAAGATCCTGTCAAACACGATCAGGTGAACTTCAATCTTTTAAGCCCCTTTACTATCCGTAAAATGATTGAAGGCAGGGAGCTTCTTCACAGGCTGAAGTCTGTATCGGGTCCGGTTTCAGGATCATATAGTTACAATAATATGGTGATAAAGGGATCATCGCTTGAAAGAGGCATAGAACTGTACCAGACAGGGATCAATAAATTCCTTGGCAACTCACTTATAAAACGTCTGGAGAACGTTATTTTCAAATCGAACAAAGAATTGCAAAAAAGATTAAATCCCGATCAGTCAATGGGTAAAGGTGAATGGGTTGATCTTGCCGGATTGATTGCACCAAAGCAGGCTGTCAGCGGACTTCTTGATGACATTGAATCGGATAAGGTAAATACAATTGAAGGTGTCGCAGAAGCTTTCAGACAGATGCACAAATCATACTATAATTGGGAATGGACATGGGCCTGCGAAAGAATTGAGGAAGAAGCAGGGAAGAGTATTAAAGATTTCACAGCTTC
>Ga0315295_10001707_pt1 | contig 18821 bp, 15 predicted proteins | sample YL17G14_0_MG_FD_204453 | JGI IMG/M metagenome (GOLD analysis project Ga0315295, IMG submission 204453) | Sediment microbial communities from Yellowstone Lake, YNP, Wyoming, USA - YL17G14_0 | ecosystem: Environmental > Aquatic > Freshwater > Lake > Sediment | place: USA: Wyoming | collected... | reverse complement strand
GGGAAGTTCAACGAAATCGCGTGCTACATTTGTGCCTGAAAGACTTTCATATGTACATTGTGAAAGCATTCCGTGAAGTGCATGACCGAATTCATGCAGAAATGTTGTCAGTTCATTGAATGTCAGTAAGGAAGGTTTTGACTCAGTTTGTCGTACAAAATTTGTTACAATCGATACTAAGGGTATAATCCTTACGTTTTTAGTTCTTTTCTGGTCCCTGAAGCTTGTCATCCAGGCTCCGCCGTTTTTCCCGTTCCTGGGATGAAAATCAAGGTAGAGAACTGCTATCAGGAAGTTTTCATTATCATGTACTTCATATGCATTTACTTCATTATGGTAAACCGGGATCTGGTCATTCCTGTTAAACTTCAGCCCATATAACCGTGAAGCCAGTCCGAAAATAGCGTCCCTGACCCTGTCAAGCATGAAATATGGTTTAAGTATTTCATCATCAATATTATACTTTGCCTTTTTTAGTTTTTCAGCATAGTATGACCAATCCCAACGTTCTATTTTGGAAGTATGTCCGAGTCCATAAGCAAAATTCTCTAGGTTTTCAAAATCACGTAATGCTGCAGGCCGGGAAGCATTAAACAATTCTTTGAGGAAAGAATCCACTTTTGAGGGATTTTCTGCCATACGGTCGCCGAGAACCATTTCTGCATAGTTTCTGAAACCAAGCACCTTTGCTGTTTCCAGTCGGAGATTAACAATCCTCGAAACCAGTATTCTATTGTCCCTTTCATCATTATGGAAAGCCCTTGAGAGGTATGCTTTAAGCATTTTTTCGCGAAGGTCCCTTTTTTCAGAATATTGCATGAACGGAATATAGCTTGGATAGTTAAGTGTAAAAACCCATCCCTCTTTATTACGTTTTTTAGCTTCCATCGCGGCCGCCTCAATTATATCTGCATACAACCCTGCCAGATCCTGATAATCAATGAGATGTAATTCGAAGGAATTGGTCTCTTCAAGGACATTCTCCTCAAACCTGAGTGTGAGTTTTGACAGCTCTTCTGATATTTCACGGAACCTTAACCTGTCTTTTGCGCTTAATCCAGCGCCTCCTATTATAAAACTCCTGTACCTTTTTTTCAGGAGCATTTGTTGTTCCAGGGTAAGACCCAGGGAATCCATTGAATCAAAAACTGATCTGATCCTCAAAAACAACTTTTCATTCAGGGTAATATCATTTGAAAATCGTGCCAGCAGTGGTGAAATTTCCTGAGCTGCTGACTGAAGTTCTTTTGAGGTTTCAGCACTATTAAGATTAAAAAGTACTGCAGATATCAGACCAAGCTTTTCACCGCATCTCTCAAGGGCTTCGACAGTATTTTCAAATGTCGGTGGTTCTTTGTTTTCAGTGATCAGGTTTATTTCGTCAGCAGCTGATCTGATAGCTTCACCGATTGCGGGCTTGAAATGTCTTACTTCAATAAGGTTAAACGGAGGAGTCCCGTAAGGTGTATTCCACCGTTCAAGTAACGGATTTAGCATAGCGGAGCTGTTTTTAATACCGGATTAATCGTCAGGATCTTGCTCACTCTGCGCTTTATTGACTGCTCCTGCATATTTTGCAGGATAAGGAGTATTCCCTTTCTCAGCAAACCATAATATCCTGTTCAGGAGATCATCGTTCCCAGAATCAATCCCGTCGAATTCCGGAAGAAGGCTTTTTTTAGCATAATTAAGTGCTCTGCCTTTTAAAGAAGTTAACCCGGGATTCATTTCATTCAGGGGGATATTGCTCGTAAGTGCTTTATATGGAGTTTTATCCGGGATAGATGTGAAGCAATCAGTCATTGGATTTGCAATTGCATCCTGAATATTCATTGGGGGAAGGCCAAGAACCTGTTCAATTGTCCTTACCATTGAAGGCTGGGTATAATAGGTGTGGATTGTTTTTTTCAATCTTGAGTAGGGACTTATAACAATAGCGACAGTCCGGTAAGCAGAAACATGATCCCACCCGCTCTGGGAGTCATCTTCTATAACAAATATTACAGTACTTTCCCAAAAACGGCTTTTTGTGAATGCCTCCACTATTCGTCCAAGTGCTGCATCGTTATCTGCAATCATTGCCCTCGGGGTAGGAGATCCCGGTCTGACTCCTGCAGTGTGATCATTTGGTAATGCAACTATCATAAGTTCAGGAAGCTGATCACCCGGCAGACTTTCGTAATTGTTTAATTCCTTGATCAGGGCATCCGCCCTCATAGCATCGCTGAATTCATGATTGCCATAAGATGGATATGACCGGGAAAGAATGCTTTTTACAGATTCAATTGTGGTTTTATTGTAGAATTCGACTTTCTCCCCGTTTTTATATTTTTCATATATATCAGCCCATTTCAGATTATTTTCCACGACAGGGATAGCTGCTTCTCCAAAAATCCTTACTGATTTTCTGTGGGTTAATGCATTGTCCCACAGGAATCCGGATGGTGCATACGCCAGAGCATCATCCAGTACATGAGTATAGCTTCTGAACCATGCCCTCATATTCTTTTCAATATAGTCTGTAACTATTGAGGCATCAGTCCACATATGTCCCTCAGCTGAACATTTACCTGATACATGAAAATTATCAAGAAGCATAAATTCCTCACATAGTTTATGTGTGTTTGGGGTTATTTTAGATCCATACGTGCATAAAGCAGGATCGCCGTCTCCCTGTTTCATATCGCCGAGAATCTGATCGTAGGTCCGGTTTTCTTTAATGATATAAACAACATGTTTAAAGACAGATGGTTCTCCGATTCTGTCAGGGACAGGTTTAGGCTGAATTCCAACCCTCGGTGTTTCCCTTGCCAGAGTTGCCCTTGAAAGATCATTAACAGCAACAACTGTATCGGTATATGCTTTCAGATTCTTTGCATCGGGAACCCTAATCGCCGATACGGATGCCTGCATATTGTGAGAATTGTAAATAAGGTTCTTGGTGGTGGAATAATTCAGTCCAAGCTTGGCTCCTGACGCTTCAAGATTTGTCACGTACAGAATGCCTGCCGGCGAAAGGCAAATACCTGAAGGATAGGCTCCTGTCGGAATAAACCCTATAATAGTGCTCTTATCTCCTGACCCTTTCCTGGCAGCTCTTTTTGATAATCTTATGACAGCGAGCGCATTATCCATTCCATTGGCGACATAAAGATATTTTTCATCCCCGGAGAGACATAATCCATTAGGTGAATCGCCGAAAAAAGGATTAATTTCAGGCTGTAATCTGACACTTATGGTTTCAGTGATCTCATCAATCAGGGTATTTATAACTGTTACATTATCACTGTTTGAATTTGTCAGGTAAACATATCTTCCTCTGATATCGCTGGTTATCTCGTTGGGATGCAATCCGACAATAATTTCCTTAATGATGGTTCCTGTTTTCGGATCGATAATGGTTACTGTTCCTTCGCGTGTACCACCACCGGTCTTATTATTGACCTTCGCCTTTCCCCATGGAACACCTGCAACCTCCGTGTCGCTTTCTATCGGGTGCATGCCGGCCCAGTTTGTTACGTATAATTTTCCTGATGCCATGGTAAGGCCGTAAGGAGCAACTCCAGGATCAGTCACCCAAATAGTATCTCCGGTGATCAGATCCTGTTTGATAACTTTGTTGTTCCCATTAAGTACAACATACAGGTAATCATTATTTGATTCAGTCCTGATCAGTATTTCATTTGGTAAAGCCATTTCAGCAGGAGGGATTGCTTTGTACTCGATTACCCTCACAAATTCTGCCTTTGTTCCATCCCATTTCGCGCAAGCAACAAACGATCTGCTATCTATTCCAACTACACTCCAGTAAACTTCAGGAATGCCGTTATTGTCATGCCATATAATTCCTGAATAAGTATTCATTCCACCTCTTAAGGGCATGAAAAAACTGTTTCTGAGCACGTGTTTGGGCGTATTATCAGATGTGCTGATAAATACTATGCTTGATCTTTCTTCTACTGCAAGCCATTTCCGGTCAGGTGAAAGGGCAGCATCAAGGGCATGACTCTCAACTGATGCATCTCCAAAAGGTATCAGAGTGCCGGCTGGCTGGATAATCCTGTTATACGGAAGCTGAACCCGATGCAAATCAGTTATTACTTCTGCTTCCTGGGTAACCTGCGATTTACAGGTTAATGAAAGAATCAGGAGGAGCGTTGTCACAAAATATTTTATGCTTATCAGGGGATTATGTTTATTCATCATTAATTCAGTTAATTGCAGGAAAGAAATATGATATGCTGTCAGCTAACTAAGATAATAGAAAAAAATAAAAAAAGACTGAAAGTTTTTTCAGTCTTTTGGTTTCTTCAGAACGGAAGATCACTTAATTCTTCATTTTCAGGTGGTATGTCTTCCAAGGTACTATGCGGCTGAATATTCTGATTTTTGCCCGATTCGGAAGATTTCTCAATTTTCCATGCATCGAGATTAGTAAAATAATTGATTTTACCATCGCGTTCCCATTTGTTGCCTTTCAGATTAAACCAGATCTTAACTTCTTCATTCAGAAATGATTCATTGATAAGGTCACATTTATCCTGGACAAGCTGAAATTTGATATAATCTATGAAAACGGCTGCACCTCCGGTATCTTTCTTCTCAATAACAAATTCGCGTTTTTTAAATTTATCGCTTACCTGGTTGACAGGCAAGATATCAATTACTTTACCGGTAATTTCGAAAGCCATATTATTCCTCGTTTATAATTATTTTCTCAATCTTATCGCCCTGACGGATCTTATCAATGAGATCAAGGCCATTAATTACTTTTCCAAAACATGTATGCTGTCTGTCAAGATGTTTGGTATTAGTTCTGCTGTGGCAAATGAAAAACTGGGATCCGCCTGTATTCCTTCCCGCATGAGCCATCGACATTACGCCCGTGTCGTGGTACTGATTACCGCCTGTGAGTTCGCATTTTATTTTATAACCAGGACCGCCGGTTCCAACACGTGGATCGCTCATATCCTTCGAATAGGGACAGCCTCCCTGAATTACAAAATCAGGTATTACCCTGTGAAAAGACAATCCGTCGTAAAAGCCCTCTTTGGCAAGCTTGATAAAATTTTCGACAGTGCCGGGAGCATCCTTTTCAAAAAAGGTTACTTCCATTACTCCTTTAGGTGTATGAATCTCGGCAGTTCTCATTTTATTGAACAATCTCCAGAAGTTCAACTTCAAAGATGAGTGTTGAAAATGGTTTTATAACATCTCCGGCCTGATTTGATCCGTAAGCAAGGTTTTCAGGGATGTATAATTTGAATTTTGAACCTACGGGCATAAGCTGTAAAGCTTCGGTCCAGCCGGGGATCACTCCGGAAACAGGAAACTGAGCTGGTTCATTTCTTTTCACTGAAGAGTCGAATTCCGTACCGTCAATCAGGGTCCCTGTATAGTGTACCTTAACCGTGCTATTCTGCATTGGTTTCGGACCGGTTCCCATCTTAATTACCTCATACTGAAGGCCGCTTGGTGTTACTGATACACCTGTTTTTTCTTTGTTCTTGGCAAGAAATGCCTCGTTTTCTGCAATGTAATCTTTAAAGAGGAGTTTATCCTGGTCAGCCTTTTGTGCAGCCTGTGCAGCCTGACGTTCACTTACAAATGACATAATAAAGCCTCTGGCTATTTCATCTGACATTTCCGGTTTCCCTTTTTCTCCATCAAGCATAGCTTTTGCTACTATCCTTGCATCCAGCTTAAGACTATCACTCTGAAGCGCGTTATAATTTACGATCCCAAATGCATAAGAAAGAGAATCTTCTCTGGTTTTGATTTTTACATTTGAAACAGAGTTCTTTGAGCAGGAGCCAAGCATTATAGCAACAACACCTGTCAGAACAATTAATCCCTTGATTTTCATTTGATATAGTTTTTAATTTTAAAATTTCCGCAAAGATAATACTTTGACCCTAGTAAAAAAGTACAAAAAAGAATATTTTTCAATTTTTTACAGCCATTAATAAATGTTACATCTTTTCTGCTTCGTCCATCTCAGCAGGCCATTTCACCAGCATTTTTCTTTGCTGACAGCAGGTTGTAAGCACCACTGATGACAACTTTTGCACTCCTGATATCAAACCCAACAGGCAGGATAATTTCAGTGTACCCGCCGTCGGTCATCCCTTTATGAACCTCAACTATCCTGTACTCGGTAAATGCATTTCCATTTTCTACCTTGTTCCTGTCGAATAAGAAAATATAGTCTTTATCATCGAAGCTGACAACAGCATCGGAAGGCAAAGAGGGAACCTTGTTACCTGAAATCTCAATAATTGCATTAACATACATGCCTGGCAGAATATTCTTACAGGCTTTTGTGACCTTCGCATATACCTTGTAAGCTTTATCAGTATCTACTGATCTGCCAGTCTGAGTTATAACAGCGCTATGCTCCTCGGTTTCGTTATTAATAAAGAAAGTGATGATCTGTCCTGCTGATACTTTTCCGGCATCTTTTTCAAACAAACTAAGTTCAAGAAAAAGATTGTCTGTATTGACGATCTCAAACAATATATCAGTTGGTGATATAGACTTTCCGATATTTACATTTACACTTTTAATATATCCTGCTATAGGCGAGACAAGCATGACTGAACTCTTTATATTATCCTCATGAAGTTCTGCCGGATTAATCCCAATCAGGGCAAGCTTTTGCTTAAGAGCCGTCACATGTGCTTTAAGACTTTTGAAATCTGCTGTCACCTGCTGCAGGTTTTTTTCCGAATAAACATCTTCATTATAAAGATCGGAATGTCGTTTATACTCCGCCTCAGCAAACTCCATCCGGGTCCTGGCTTCAAGAAAATTTTCCTGAATATCCACAAACTCCTGGTTCTCAATAAGTGCAAGAGACTGTCCTTTTAAAACTTTGTCACCAGGCAATAGATTAGTGTTTTTCACAAATCCGCCGAGAGGAGCACTGACAGTGGCAAAACTCCCGGGAGCAACAGATACTTTCCCGCTGGCTTTTAAGGTACCGGAGAGTGACCGGAATTCGACTGATCCGGTATCGATGCTGGCCATCTTTACCTGATCGTTTCGCATCTCGACAATATCATCAGGAATTATTTCTGCTTCGTTTTCACTGCTATTTGCCTGTTTCTTTTCACTGCACGAAATACAAAGAATAAAAGCCAAAGCATAATACGCATTTTGTATAAATCTATTTCTGGACATGATAATTATATTTAAAATGTTTGACCTGTTATATATTCAATATTAATTATTGTCTGGTTGAGGTTTTTAAGGGCATCGAGATAATTCTGTCTTATTTCAAGAGCCCTGGTCAGGCTAAGAACATAGTCGAGATAATCGAGCGCCCCGGCTTTATAGCTTCTTGTTGACTGATCAATTATCAGATCAGCTTCAGGAACAGCCTGCACTTCATAAAAATCAACACTTCCAGAATATTTATTGTACTCATCGAGCAATGATTTATATGTCGATGATAAATGCCTGGAATAGTATTCTGCATCTGATGCAGCAATCTCCTGATTGATCTTGGCTGCCCTGATCTTTGAGGTATATGGAACGATCCATAGCGGCAATGAAATTCCAGCCTGTATTCCGGTAAACCTGTCACCTGATCCGAAGGTCACAGGAATATTGTTTACATCCTGTATCCCCTTGATTGTCTGGCTGAAATAGCCAAAACTAAAATCAGGCATCATTCTGCTTTGTTCCAGGTTCTTCTCTCGTCGTGATACCTCAACCTGATGCTGAATAAATCCGAGAGTAGGGTTCTTACCGATTCCGGAACTGTCAATGTCCGGAAGATTACCAGCCTTCTTTAATATCGTATCAGAGGGCATAAAATAAATATCCGTATTTAAAAGATTTTGAAAGCTGCGTGAGTATATCGCGATATCTGAGGTGTTCTGGTGCAGCTGATTTTTAACTTCAAGGTTTTGTGATCGGGCTGTTATCATCTCCAGCCTGTTTGTTTCACCCGATTTTGCTCTAAGTTCTGCTGCCCTCAGAAACCGGTTATAAAGGCTGTCCTGATATATCAAAAGCTTCTGTTTTGAGTATAGATATGCCAGATGCCAGTAAATCTGCTTTACCTGGCTTGAAACCTCAAGCTGCGATTTTTTTAACTGCCATTCGCTGCTGGTTACTTTTGCTCCTGCAAGTTTATTCTGATTAATATAAACTGTTGGAAATGACACTGACTGTATTACAGCCACACTGTTATCTTTAAGAATTGAATTCATTTGACCATATTCAATATCAATATTGGTTTTACCGAGATCCCAGGATGCCGCCTTTAAAGCTTTTTGAGCATTTACTGATAAAGCTGATGATTTTATCTGCAGATTGTTATCAAGTGCGATTCTGACAGCATCCTGCAACATTATATGTTTTGCCTCCTGTGCACAAATTATATTGGAAACTAATGATCCTGAAAAGATCAGCAATACTAATAAAAGTACCCTGGAGGAGTTCTTATTAAACGGACGCCTTAGCTTGTCAGATGAGAATGCAATATAAAATACCGGAAGTATTATGAGTGTAAGGATCGTTGCTGTTATAAGACCACCGATTACAACTGTTGCAAGTGGTTTTTGTACTTCTGCTCCTGCTGATGTTGACAATGCCATAGGCAGGAATCCCAGAGAGGCTACTGCAGCGGTCATTACCACAGGGCGCAGACGGGTATGAAGTCCCTTGATAACTCTTTCTCTGATATCTGTTACACCCTCTTTTTTAAGCCGGTTGAATTCGGCGATAAGAACAATGCCATTTAATACTGCAACGCCAAAAAGGGCTATGAATCCGACTCCTGCAGAGATTGAGAAATTCATCCCGCGAATCCAGAGAGCAAAAACACCCCCAATCGCTGCCATCGGAACTGCCGTATATATAAGCAACGCCTGCTTAACCGAGTGGAAAGTAAAATAGAGCAGTACAAAAATCAGAAGCAATGCAACCGGAACAGCGACTGACAATCGTGCTTTAGCAGCTTCAAGGTTCTGGAATTGTCCTCCATAGGTTATGTAATATCCTGTCGGTAGTTTCATATTCTTATCAATTTTTTCAGAGACTTCAGAGATAACACTCTGCACGTCCCTGCTTCTTACGTTAAATCCTATTGTAATTCTTCTTTTGGTGTTTTCGCGTGAGACCTGGGCCGGACCTGATTTGATCTCAATTTCAGCCAGATTATCAAAAGGTATCTGTCCGCCGGAGGGAAGGGCAACCAGAAGATTTTTTACATCGTCGAGGTTTTGCCTGTAGTCTTTATCGAGCCTGACTACTAAACCAAACCTTTTTTCTTCATCAAAAACAACACCTGCCTGACTTCCTGCAAAAGCAGACCTGAGCACATCATTCATCTCAGCAACTGACAGCCCGTACTGCGCCAGGCGATCGCGATTGAATGCCACCTGGATTTGAGCAAGACCTGTAACCTTTTCGACATTAACATCCTGTACGCCAACGATATTTTGTATTAATTTCTCAACTTTGCTGGCTTCTCCTGCAAGAGTATTCAGATCATCACCAAATATTTTAATGGCGACATCCTGTTTTGTGCCGGTCATAAGTTCATTAAAACGCATCTGGATCGGCTGCTGAAATTCGAATTTGACGCCAGCAAGAGGAATTAGTTTTTCTTCCATTCTTGCGACAAGTTCTTCTGTGGTTTTTGCAGAGGTCCATTCACTTTTATCCTTAAGCGTGATTATATAGTCACCTGTCTCCATGGGAGTAGGATCTGTAGGTATTTCCGCTGCACCAATTTTACAGACTGCATGTTTTACTTCAGGGAAACTGTCAAGAAGGATTTTATTGGCTTTTATAACTGTTTCAATAGTATGAGACAGAGATCCCCCCTGCAATGTCATAACACCCGCTGCCAGGTCGCCTTCCTCAAGCTGCGGAATAAATTCGCCACCCAGTCTTGTAAACATAAACAGACTGAATATAAAGAGTGCAACAGCTGATAACGAAACCATCAGCTTATGACGCAATGTATAATTTATTAAAGGACTAAATCCCTTATGCAACTTATCCATCATCCTGTCTGAAAAATTTCGCTTATGTTCAGTTTTTTTATTCAGAAACAGAGCCGAAGCCATAGGAACCCAGGTCAGAGAGAGAATTGCAGCTCCTGTGAGCGCAAATGTCACAACCTGAGCCATCGGCCTGAACATTTTTCCTTCTGTACCAATCAGGGCAATTATCGGAAGATAAACTATAAGTATTATTATTTGCCCAAAGGTAGCCGTGCCCATCATGCGTTTTGATGATTCAAGAACATTTTCATCCATCTGCTGCTGAGTAAGCAGCTGAACCCTTGTGAGATGATGCCTGCTCATAAAAATCCGATGCACAACACTTTCAACAATGATTACGGCACCATCTACGATCAGTCCGAAATCAATAGCTCCAAGACTCATCAGGTTTCCTGACACACCAAAAATATTCATCACTGAAATTGCAAACAGCATCGACAGCGGGATGACCGATGCCACAATAAGTCCTGCCCTTATATTTCCAAGAAACAGGACAAGAATAAAAATAACTATCAGGGCGCCTTCGATAAGGTTCCTTGACACAGTTCCTATTGCCCTTCCCACAAGATCTGAACGGTTCAGGTATGGTTCAATAGTTACTCCGTCAGGTAAAGACTTTTGTACTGAGGCTATCCGGACCTGGACATTATCGATCACTTTATGTGCATTTTCACCCTTAAGCATCATGACGACGCCTCCGACAGCTTCAGATGTATCTACAACAAATGCGCCGTACCGGGTTGCATTTCCAAACTGTACTGTTGCTATATCCCTTATAAGGACTGGAATTCCTGATGCATTGTTCTTAACTACTATCTTTTCAATATCCTCGAGCGATTTTATAAGGCCTATCCCACGGATAAAATATGCATTTGGATTCTTATCAATGTAGGCGCTTCCTGTGTTTTCATTGTTTTTTCCCAGTGCATCAAATATGTCAGGAAGAGTAAGGTTCATTCCTCTGAGTCTTTCAGGATTAATTGCTATCTCATACTGCTTCACATAACCTCCGTAGCTATTGATATCTGCAACACCAGGAGTTCCAAGCATTTCACGTCTCACTACCCAGTCCTGAAGGGTTCTGAGCTCCATCGGATCATATTTGGCCTCGTAGCCTTTCTTTACAGCCAGACGGTATTGAAAAATCTCACCAAGGCCTGTTGAGACAGGGGCCAGTTCAATGCTGGCCAGTCCTTCCGGTATTGCATTTTCAGCTTCTTTTAACCGCTCCGTTAGCTGCTGGCGGGCCCAGTATATATCAACGCCATCTTTGAAAACTACCGTTACTACCGACAAGCCCAGCCTTGATATTGAGCGGAGCTCAATTATGTCCGGAATATTTGCGACTGCTATCTCAATGGGAGCAGTTATGGAACTTTCAACTTCCTGGACTGCAAGGGAAGGAGAAAGTGATATCACCTGCACCTGGTTGTTAGTGATATCCGGTATTGCATCAATCGGCAGTTGTGTAAGAGAATAAGTGCCCCAGCCAATAAGTGCAACTACAAATAAGCCGATTATGAACTTATTTTTTATTGAGAATTGGATAATGCGTTCAATCATAATGTGTTGTAATAAATAGTTGACAATCAATTGATTATCAATAAGAATAAAAATTTTGGATTTAGGAACTTCCGGAGAATATTACAGGGTAGGAGGGGCCCTCAGGCAGGTTGTGCCTTTAAGATGATCTGAAATGCAGGAATGATCTCTTTCAGAGAAAATATTGGTTCCCTTGCTATCCGGATTAAAATTTATATCTCTTTGGGAATAAGCCGGAAATGCCTCAGGACTTAAATTATGGAAAAGGAAGTTTGAAAGATGACAGACTTTCTGATCTGAATGTACATTATCAATTATTATTGAAATGTCTCTGTCAGACTGGCATGGAACTGAATTATGGGAAAGTTCATCACAAACTGAAAAATTTTCATCAGCATGATTATGCGGAATAACATTATGAGCAAAGATTGTCGCCCAGGCGATTAGGAAAATATAAGCTTTAAATTTAAGAGCTCTTCTCAACAGTAAGCAAATTTTGACAAAGTTAATTAATTATCTGTAACAAAATTATCAGTAATTCTGTTCATCCCTTAGCTGTCAGCTTTCAGCTATCAGCCCTCAGATTTTAGCCTTCAACCTGTTGCCTGTAGCCCGTCGCTCGTCGCCTTGAACATCACCAGTTTGAATCGTACCACGATCTGACATCTGTTACATTCATCCCGGCTTTTTTTGCTGCCTCTATTCCGAGATCAGCATCTTCAAACACCTCAACGAATTCAGGTTCAACATGCATTAGTTCTGCACACCTGAGGAAAGTTTCAGGGTGAGGTTTAAAGGAGTTTACATCATTGGCTGTTACAATGATTTCGAAGTATTTCCGCAGATCAGTTATTTCAAGTGTGCGCTCCACTGCTTCCCTGTGCCCTCCTGTTCCAACTGCCATGGGTAGTTTGCCAAAATATTTTTTAACTATGTCAACTACAGGTTCTATCGGTTTAATCAGATGCTGAAGCTTGAAGAATTCGTGCATCTTTTCTTTCATTATCTGTTCAATTGTCACACTTCCGTTGAGTCCGCAGTTTTTAATAATCTCCTCAGCAATTATCCAGCCCGGACTGCCGGTATGTTTGCGGAGGAAATTGTTGTCAATATCTGCTCCGTATTTCATGCATGCCTTTTTCCATCCTTGAAAATGATAAGGCATTGTATCGGCAAGCGTGCCATCAAGATCAAATATTAATCCTTGTACCCCCAGGCGAATATCATACTTCATAAGAGTAAAATAAGGGTCAAAGATACACAAAATGGTAAAATCAACTATTTGCTGGAAAACCTGCTGTTATCGGACCCTGAGGTTTGCCTGTTCTTCGAACCAGCGGCAGTCATTAAGCAATTCCTGTACAATGGTATTTCGTTTGTCAAATTCATTAAAAAAACCATCAAGGAAGGATATCATATCTTTTTTTGATCTCGCCTTCAGGTATGGGAAGTCATTAATGACCCGGTAAAATTCCCCCTTCTTATCGGAAAATTCTTTGAGAGTATTATTATAACTTTCTTCGCTTCTGCAAACCGCCAGGTAAAGCCGTTCTCGTACCGTTGTTATCGGCAAGGTTGGAAAAGGAATAGCATACTCAGTATTTACCAGACCAGCATAGTCAAAATCAAAAGGTACTATCATCGCAAGATCTGGTTGTTCTGAAAATGGCTGTGACAAAATGAGGGTATTGTGAAGACTTGGAACAGCCCAGTCAGTGTTTCCGATCATATAATTAAAAATTGCAAATCTGTCCATCATCTCCGGTTTGATATTTCTCTGAGTCAGTTTCATTGATTTTACTTCTATAGAATTTGTCCTTTTCTCAAACAACTTTACAGGCTCTATTGCAAATCCGTATTGACTGAGAGGTTTGCTTTTCTTGGCAGTATTTATGAAGTTTATTCTTAATAGTCTTACTCTTAAGCTATTATCGGTTAGAACGTTGTATAGTTTATAAATAAGATATTCTCTTAATATGTAATCTTCGTATCCTAATTTACAGTATGGAACAAGCTTCATCTTATTTATTCCGATAAATTCTCCCGCGACGGAATCTTTCATACTAAAATTTAAAGCTAAAGGCGGAAAATCGCATATCTGCGTACGTCGAATTTCTCCCCTGGCTTTAAGCTTAATGTTTTTATTTACAGAATCTTTATCGCCTAAATAATATGTCAGAACCGCATCCATATAGGCTGTATCAGGTTTTTTCCTTTTATAATATGAGATATCGAACCTGAGAGCTATCTCGATCAAGTCATCACTTTCGAAGAGTTTGATATTTACATTCTGAGTATCAGTAACTGCGTATCTGATATTAACTGAATCATTTTGGCCCATTGCAGGTTGTATAAGAAAACCTGACAGGAAGATTAAAAGCGGGATTATTTTTTTCATATTGTCGGAAAAAATTAGAAAACGTAAATAGAAATATTAGTCTAATTTACGAAAGAGAAATCAATTGAGGAAAAAAAAATAGGCCGCTGATGAGGCGGCCTAAACGAATGATCATAATGTTTATCTTTTATATTGAGCCAGGTAATCTTTCACCTGGCGATAAACATTCTCTGCTGTAAAGCCAAATTTTTCGTCAAGGACCTTATATGGGGCTGAATAACCAAAGCTTTTCACGCCCCAGACTTTCCCTTTCGGTCCTGCAAGTCCCTGAAGTGCAACGGGCAACCCGGCTGTCATACCAAAAACCGGAACATTTTCAGGAAGAACAGATTCCTGGTACTCTTCGGTCTGATTCCTGAAAAGACCTTCCGATGGAGCTGAGACAATACTGATTTTCAGATTGTCTTTTTTCAGCAACTCCGCTCCCTCAACAAGGGTTGCGACCTCTGAACCGCTGGCAATAAGGATGATATCCGGTCTGCCTTTGCAGTTCTGAACTACATAGGCACCTTTTTCCGACTTCAGCGAATCGGAATATCTGTCATTGTTATCTGAAGGTAGGTCTTTTATGTTTTGCCTCGATAATATCAGTGCTGTTGGAGAATTTCTGTTTTCGAGAGCAAGCTTCCATGCGACCGTAGTCTCATTCGAATCAGCCGGCCGCAGGACCAGCATGCTGTTTTCCCCACGATGATTTTTTAATTGTTCCATCAGTCTTATCTGGGCTTCCTGTTCTACCGGCTGATGAGTGGGACCGTCCTCTCCGACACGGAAAGCATCATGAGTCCAGATATATTTTACCGGAAGTCCCATCAGACAGGCCAGCCTTACTGCGGGTTTCATATAATCTGAAAACACAAAGAATGTACCGCACGCCGGAATTATGCCGCCATGGAGTGCCATACCATTCATTACTGCAGCCATTGTGAGCTCAGCAACTCCAGCCTGCAGGAATGCCCCAGAGAAGTCTCCCTTCGCAAATGGTTTTGTTTTCTTAAGAAACCCATCAGTTTTGTCAGAATTTGAGAGATCTGCAGAAGCTACTACCATATTTTCGATAGTTGATGCGAGAGCACCAAGGACTGCAGCTGATGCAGCTCTTGTAGCAGAATTTTCCTTCTGTTGTACTCCTTTAAAATCGATTTCAGGTATTGATCCTGAATAAAACATACGCAGTTTCTTGTCCAGTTCGCCATTCTTTGCTGCCCATTCACTTTTCTTCTTCTTCCAGTCAGCAGCCTTTTCCTTTTTATCAGCTAGAATTTCTGAATATAATTGTTTTACGTCATCAAAGACTTTAAATGGGTCGGAAATGTCTCCTCCAAGGTTAATAAGTGATTTTTCAAATGATCCGCCTGCCTCACTCACAGGCATTCCATGCGTTGATGTTTTTCTTTCAAAGCTGTTTCCTTCATTATCAAGGAGCCCTTTCCCCATTATTGTTTTTCCGATAATAATTGTCGGTTTTCCTTGTTCATTAAGAGCTTCCCTGAGAGCATTTCTTATCTGATCCTGATTATTACCGTTAATACTTATCACATTCCATCCCCACGATCGGTATTTCATGCCGGTATCTTCGGCAGTGACAGCTTTTGTTTCAGTTGAAAGCTGAATATCGTTGGAATCATAGAACATTATAAGGTTATGAAGTCCAAGAAAGCCGGCGAGCCGTCCTGCTCCCTGCGAAATTTCTTCCTGCACTCCACCATCCGAAATAAATGCAAATGTTTTATGTGAAAAAAGTTCACCAAAACGGGCAACAAGGAATCTTTCTGCTATTGCGGCTCCTACTGCCATTGTATGGCCCTGTCCCAGGGGACCAGATGTATTTTCAATTCCACGCATTACTTCAATTTCCGGATGTCCAGGAGTAGGGCTGCCCCATTGACGGAAGCTTTTCAATTCTTCCACTTTGAAGTGCCCGGTCAATGTAAGTACAGAGTAAAGCATTGGTGACATATGTCCCGGATCGAGAAAAAATCTGTCACGGTTGATCCAGGACGGATCATCAGGATCAAACCTCAGGAAATCGGAAAAAAGTATATGTATGAAATCAGCACCTCCCATAGCTCCTCCGGGATGCCCTGATTTAGCCTTTTCAACCATCGACATTGCAAGTATCCGGATATTATCGGCTGCTCTTTTGTGTACGTCACTATTCATAAAAACAATTATTTACCATTTGAATATTGAACGGTAACAAAAATATAATATATTAATGACAGAACTAAGCAGGAGTGAACAGGTTCCTGCTAAATTGATTACAGATATTTTCTGTCTTCTTCAGGGACATCAAAGTATTTGTCATACTTCACCGAATCAGGCCCTATTTTTTCAACACCCGATCCGCTGAGTTTGAAAGTACATTTTTCACCTGCGATGTCAGAAAAGTAAATATCGAACTCCGTGCCTTTTTCATCGATCATTATGATCCTGACAAGGTGATCGTATTTAAGACTGTTAAGGTGAGCATGACAGATAGGACAGTTAATTATGTACTCTTCACCTTCTTCCATCGTGAAGGTAGGATGTGTAGTAACTGTGTAATTTCCAAGCTCAGGATTCAGGTAAACGAGTCCCTTTTTAGAACTGTTGATCTTTGATGCGGCAAGGATAATGGAAGTTTTTGCATTCAATACCCCCCTGCAGGCTTTGCATAGATATTCAGTTGCCATAAAGTACCTCCTGTTAGTTTAGTATGAATTGATAATATTAATAATTTTATCGGCTTCTTCCTTTACAAGATAGGAAATATTTTCACCAAAATCAACTTTTTCCGGTTGTATTCCCAGTAAATAAACCGGCATTTTAAAAAATTCCGATAACTTCTTTAACGATATATTATGTGTATTAAAGGTCAGGTCATTTACCTGGTTGATTGACATTAGTTTACAGGTGCCGGGGGTTGATCCGGAATCAACGCAATCAATAAGCACAAGTATATCCGGGTTAAGTGAATTTATCTTTCCGATATAGTTTTCGATGCTTACCTCTACCGTAAGCGTTGATACTCCGGGAGTGTTTTTTATGTTCGAGCTTATGTAAACTCCTGCACCATCATCCTTTTTAAGGAGATTCCCGATTCCGACAAAAAGTATCTTCTTGTCTTTCTGCTGCAGTAGTTTCTTGAGATCTTCAGGCACCTTTTATTAAGTATTTCACCAGAACTTGTCTCAGGCAGTTCGGACAAATAATATTGAACATATCCTTCCTTTTCAGCCCATCCCTGATTTCAATATCTAAATTCTGACCTTCAGCAAGTTTTAGCTTCTGATTTAAAAGGTTCAGGTTAAGGATTGAAGAGAATGCCTTTGGGCCAAGCTTCCTGTGCATATAATGGAGATGTTCTTTTGTTGTAATAACCGCTCCGCAGTTTTCACAGATAAGAAGCTCTTTTTTCTGGCATTCAATGTTCTTTTCTCTGTCAAAAACAGCCATATCGAAGATCTTGTCAGACAAAACCACCCCTTTCCCGGTAATGCAATGATCCTGGCATTGTCCGCAGAATATGCATTTTCCGTAGTCTCTTTTGATAATTCTTACCAACTTCTCTTTATCGTCTGTGAAAGTTATCGCCTGAGGCGGACACACATTTGCGCATGTTTCGCATCCAACACAATTTTCATCATCGACAACCGGTTTGCCCCTGAATTTTTCAAAAGGTACATGAGGCTCAGCAGGAAATTTTGAGGTATAAGCAGGAGAAAAAAGTGAAATCACTGCCTCTTTTAATTCTCGTATCTTAGGGTATTTCATTTTATTGTCTCCTTATAATCATCTTTCACGCTTTTCTTACCCAGCTTAATACCAAAATGGTAAGTTCCCCTAATAAGTGCGTGTGCTCCAACGGTAGAAGCCAAGAACAGAACAGGGATAGCAATCAGTGCTTTGGTACTGGCATCACTGAATCCAAAATGGAATACAACCCCCAGAAGGATGCTGCAACAACCCAGTGTAACACATTTTGTAGCTGCCTGAAGTCTGTTATAAGTATCAGGAAGCCTGATAATCCCAATGCAACCTAACAGATTGAAAAGTACTCCTATAGTTATGAATATCAAGCTTATCATATTATTCATTTAATTTTTTCCCGGTCAGGTATTTAGCCAGGGTTAAAGTCCCGATGAAGCTCAGGATAATCCAGGCAATTCCAATATCAAGGATAAATGATTTTTCAGTCTGAATAGCAATTATGGCACAGATTCCTACAACAAGAATTCCGAAAATATCTGCTCCTACCATTCGGTCAGGAATTGTCGGTCCCCTTATTATCCTGTACATGCAGACTACACTTAAACCTATCTGGATGTACAGCAGTAAATTCAGGTAGTTGGTCATTCTATTATTCTTTTAATATACTTTTCAAATGCTCCTGTTATTATTTCTGTATAGACTTCGGGATCTTCGGACCTGATATAGATCCAATGGATATATAGATAGTCATCAATAATATCAACAGAGATCGTTCCAGGTGTCATAGTAATTGAATTTGCAAGAAGCATTTTTGCAAGATCTGACTTTAAGGTAGTTTTTACTTTCACTATTCCGGGCCGGATCGGCATAGCAGGATGAAGTACACGGTATGCGACATCAAAATTAGCTTTTATACATTCCCAGATAAAAATGAAGAGGTATACTATAAACCAGAAATATCGCTGGGGCTGCAGAAGCTTATAAACATTTGTTATAAAAACCCTGCCAAAGAACAAAGCGCAGATTATTGAAGAGACCGTTCCTACAATAAGATTAGGAACCGCAAAATCAAAGGTGAGAAGCAGCCAGAATATCAGGGATAATATGAACAAAGTGACATATCTCATTTTACTGTCCGATAATTGTTGATGTGTATTTTAACTGGT
>Ga0315295_10001704_pt1 | contig 18833 bp, 14 predicted proteins | sample YL17G14_0_MG_FD_204453 | JGI IMG/M metagenome (GOLD analysis project Ga0315295, IMG submission 204453) | Sediment microbial communities from Yellowstone Lake, YNP, Wyoming, USA - YL17G14_0 | ecosystem: Environmental > Aquatic > Freshwater > Lake > Sediment | place: USA: Wyoming | collected... | reverse complement strand
AAAAGGGAGTCGCTGAAATATTCTTCCCTTGATATTCAAAAGATCGGAGATACCACTGAAACCGTGGTAATTTCCTCCCGAGCTCCAAGACCCTCCAGTTCTTTTCCGCGATTCGTGGGGAAAGATGATGGGGCTTCGAGGGAAAAAGATTCTTTAAGAGGGGGAGAAAAAATCACAAAAGAAAAAGCCCCGAAGGATGCAGGAGAAGATTTTTTGTCAGAAACGATAGCCCTTAATACGAAAATGATTAGAGACAAGAAGGAGAAAAAGAATTAATCCCGTGAATGTGGAGAATCTAGCCGATGAAATCAGGACTCTTTATCGAGCTGATCCTTCAAAGGCTGAAACGTTCATTGAAAGCTTTCTGCAAAAGACATTCCAAAGCTATCCGCCCTCCATAGGGCCAGGTATGCTGGATAAGCTGGTCAACTACTTCCACCTTTTGATTCCAGACAGGGATGGAAAAGGAAGCCCTGAAACTGGAGAACTACCCCACCTCTTATCTCTGCTCTTGGGGAAGAGGGTTTCCAAATTGGACCTATCCTCCGAAGAATTTCTGGAAAAGCTTAGCTATTCCTTGAATACGATCTTTGACACTCTAAACCAAATCATCAGCTTGATTCATACGACTCTTCTAGGCAAAAAAAATGAACTGAAGACTATTCGCCAGATCATTGGTTCTACTCTAAAAGGAGAGGAGCAGTCTGACTCCTTACAAAATTACTTGAATCAGATCCGGGAGGCTTTTTTGATCTCCCACCGCGCTTTTCGCCACGCCGCCCAAAAAAAGATCCGCGATATACTCAGCGAACTAGACCCGGACCGCATTTCCCGATTGGGGGAAGGCACCTTCGGTTTCAGCCCTTTTCATAAAGGGAAGCTCTTTGAAATTTATAAAGAGGAATTCATGAAGTGCAAAGGCTGGGTAGAGTCCGGTCGTCTTATGGAGGAAGTATTGAGAGAATTCGAGAAAAATTGTCAAAAACAATACCAAGCTGGGCACGGGAGATCCTCATGAAAAAAATCGTGGTTACCCTCTTTCTCCTCGGAGCGGCTTTGTTTCTCTATTCTTGTGCCTCCAAACCGGCCCCCGTTCCACCGAAACCCTATCCGGAAACGGTTACCCCCCCGCCCGTCATCGTGATGCCCACGGAGTGGTCCTTCGGGAAAGATGCCATCCGTCTTCACCTAAAAAGCGATCCGCGGCTGAACCTCTATGATGGAGTTCCCCACACCCTTCTTCTGTGTATCTATCAGATGTCGGATCCCAATGCTTTCAATCAGCTCCGGGAGGAGAAAGACGGATTGCCCAAACTCCTGGAGTGTACGCGTTTCGATTCCAGTGTGGCCAGTTCCCGGAGAAACATTATGCAGCCTGCCAAGGAATTGACCTTAGCTTTAGACCGAGCCGAGGGAGCCAAATATGTAGGAATCGTGGGGGGATATTATCAGCTCGAAAAAGAAAATTCCGTACGCCTTTTCCGTATTCCCGTCAAGGAAGAATTCCTCGATGAGAAAAAACAAACGAAAACCATGAAACCCGATATTCTGAACATTCGACTCTATTTGGGTCCCCAGTTGATCCTAGAAATCAAGGGAAAATGATGGATATTTACAGACCCCTTTTTTGGCATCAGGGCCTTTTCTTACAGCCTCAACATTTTCAATTATCTGATCTGCACGCCCGTTCCTTGCTGGCCCCCTTTCTTGAATTCGGGTTGCCCCATTTTTGGGGCGTCGGGGAGACGGAAATCCAGAAAGCGGCTCTGGAAAACCGGACTTTTAGCCCTCTGAGAGGAGAATTTATTTTTCCCGATGGAACCCATGCGGTTTTCCCGGGAAATGCTTTGCTGGAGGCCCGGTCTTTTGATGAAGGATGGATCGATGGAGGGAAACCGCTCACCGTATTTATCGGTCTTAAAAAATGGAATTATGGAGGGGAAAACGTCACCGTTCTCCCGAAACTGGAGCATCTGACGGAGGTCCCCACTCGCTTTGTGGCCTCGGCCGATCCAGAAGAGGTGAAAGATTTGCATGCCGGGGGTCCGAACGGCCAGGTCAAGAGGCTTTATTACGTGCTCAAAATTTTCTGGGAGACGGAAATAGCCCAATTGGGCGATTATGTTCTCATCCCCACCGCTCAACTGGAGAGAAGCGGCAGTGCCATTCGCCTTTCGGAAGACTTTATTCCGCCCTGCTTAGCGATTGCCGGCTCCGGTCCCTTACTGAAAATCATCACCGAGATCCGGGACCAGATCTCGGCCCGGGGACGTAACCTGGAAGAATATAAGAGCCAGCGGGGGATTCAAACCGCGGAGTTTGGCACTCGCGATATGGTATATTTCTTGGCCCTGAGATCCCTGAACCGCTATATCCCCCTTCTTTTTCATTATACAGAGACCACTCGGATTCACCCCTGGCTCGTTTACGGAGTCTTGAGGCAGATCGTTGGGGAACTATCGTCTTTTTCGGAGAGGGTGAATGCGATCGGAGAATCAAAAGCCGGAGAGCGAATCCTCCCCCCTTATGACCACCGGAATCTGCATGAATGCTTCGCCGCGGCCCGGACCCTGATTTCGCAGCTGTTGGATGAAATCACCGCCGGACCCGAATATATCATTCCTCTCCTCTATGATGGAACGTATTTTGCCGCCGATCTTCCTCCGGCGGTTTTTGAGGGGCGGAACCGATTTTATCTGGTTCTCAAAACCGAGGAGGATCTAAAGGCCTTGCTTCCTTCTCTGGCGACGGCCGCGAAGCTGAGTTCCCGGGAGTTCCTCCCTTTGGTTATCGCCCGGGCTTTACCCGGGATCGGGCTCGAACATCTTCCGGTTCCGCCCCAGGAGTTACCCCGGAGAGCCTCCTGCTTGTATTTTCAGGTCGATCATCATCATGAACAGTGGGGCTCGGTAAAAAAAGGAAATAATTTAGCCCTTTATTGGGACCGGGCTCCCGAGGACCTGGAAGCAGAATTAATGGTGGTGGGAAAATGAGAACCCGGCATTTGAGCGATTGTTTCATGGAGGCCATCGCGTACGTGATTTTTTTTCTGAAGACGCTGGGCACCCGGCAAGCGTCCTACGATCAGGTGAAAGCGAGCGTTTTGCGGCTCCTCGCCCAAAGCGATGAGGGGGTGAAAAAAGGGCTTTTCTCGCAGGAGGATTATGAGGCCGGCCGCTTCGCGGTTTGCGCGTGGATTGACGAAGCGATTCTGAATTCCTCCTGGAATCAGAAGCAACTGTGGCAGCGGGAACAACTGCAGCGGTTTTTTTATGGGACCACGGAAGCGGGGGAAGAATTCTTTGAACGATTGAACAACTTGGGACCGCACCAGAGAGAGGTTCGGGAGGTTTATTTCTTGTGTCTCGCCCTGGGATTTTCAGGGCGCTACTGTCATCCGGGAGACGAACCCCTTTTAGAGCACTTGAAGATTTCCAATTTACGGCTCCTGGTGGGGAGCTCCGTGGGAGTCCCCTCTTTGGGGGGAAGAGAACTCTTCCCCGAAGCCTATCCGACTGAATCGATGCCGATCAGTCCGTCCCAGAGGAGGCGAGGCGTCTTTTTCTTGACGGGATTGGCCCTCGCCGGGCCGGTCATTCTCTTTGGAGCTCTTTTTCTTATTTTTCGGGCGATTTTGAACGGCGCGGGGGGGAAATTTTTAGGGTAGGGTCCCTTTATGAAAGAATCTTTCTTTACATTCCTGAAAATCATTCTGGGTTCCCTTTTGGTTCTTTTATTGATCCTGCTTCTGGTGGTAGGAGCCCGCTACCTCATGGGATGGTCTTGGGGAGTGGTGGGCTTTCTGCTTCTGGGATTTTTGGGTATTGCGGTGGGGGCCCTTTTTTTCCGCAAACTCTGGCTTCGACGCCAGGAGCAACGTTTTGTACAGCAGGTGATCGCCCAGGATGAAGCCCAGGTGCAGAGTCTGGCCGGCAAGGAAAAAGAAACCTACCGGGGACTCCAGGACCGCTGGAAAGAGGCGGTGGAGACCCTGCAGCGTTCCTATCTGCGCAAGCAGGGAAATCCTCTTTATGTTCTTCCCTGGTATTTGGTGATTGGGGAAAGCGGTTCGGGCAAGACGACCGCCATTGAGAGCGCGCGTCTCTCCTCCCCGTTTGCCGAGTTCCGGCGGACTTCCGGCCTCGCCGGCACCCGAAATTGCGACTGGTGGTTTTTCGAGCAGGCGGTCATCCTGGACACGGCGGGCCGGTATGCCATCCCGGTGGATGAAGGGCGGGATAAAGAGGAATGGCAGAAGTTTTTGAACCTCCTGGTCAAATACCGCAAGAAAGAGCCCCTGAACGGCCTCATCGTCACCATCGCCGCCGACAAATTGCTGGCGGCCCCTCCGGAGTCCTTGGACGAAGAAGGCCGGAACATCCACCGCCGAATTGACGAATTAATGCGGGTCTTGGGCACCAAAGTTCCGATTTACGTTCTGGTTACCAAGTGCGACCTGATTCAGGGAATGTCCCCGTTCAGCGATCAACTTCCCGTCAATAGCCTCGATCAGGCCATGGGGGTCCTAAAAAAAGATTTTTCCTCCACCCCCGCTTCGTTTCTCGATCAGGTTTTCGAAATCATCGGGGAGCGTTTGCGCCACTTCCGGATCCTCCTCTTTCAGCAACCCGTTTCCAAGACCTTGGAGCCAGGGATTTTTCTTTTCCCCGAAGAGTTTGAGCATGTACGGCAGGGGCTGGGGCACTTTATGGAGGCTGCCTTTCGGGAAAACCCCTATCAGGAGACGCCGACTTTACGGGGGCTCTATTTCAGCAGCGGGCGCCAAGAGGGGACCCCGTATTCCCATTTTTTAAAGAATCTCGGTTTGATCGGGGAAAAAGAGGTACTGCCCGGAACCGATAAAGGCCTCTTCCTCCACGATTTCTTCGGGAAGATTTTACCCCGGGAGCGAGGGCTTCTAACTCCCACCAAGCGGGTGATGGAATGGCGGACCATTACGCGGAATCTGGGTTTGGTCGCCTGGATGATCGTGGGTATCGCCTTTTGCGGCCTCCTCCTTTTCTCTTTTTTGAATAACCTGGAGATCCTCCGGGGAATTCCTTCCCGATTTACCCAGTCTGTTCCCCTGTCCGGGGAGAGGATGGCTAACCTCGAGAGCATGAGAGAATTCCGCGATGCCATTCTTGAGGTAGAAGAGAAGAATCGAGCCTGGAAGCTGCCTCGGTTCGGATTGGATGAAAGCGTAAAAGCGGAGCGTTCTTTAAAAGATCGATACTGCCTCGAGTTTCGAAAGGGGTTCCTGGACCCCCATGAGCTCAGAATGGCCAACCTCTTTGCTAGACTTCCGGATTCCATCCCCGATGGCGCGGTCGCTTTTTACGTAAATCACCTGGTGAAGCGCATCCATCTTCTGAAGGAACGACTGGCCGGAAAAGACTTGACTTTTCTCAAAGAAAAAGGGGCAGGCGAGAAAAATTTGCCTTTTTATGAGCTGCCCCTGAGAGGCGCCCATCCGGGAACGCCCTCCGAAGCGAGAGAAAGATTTATCAGCCTATACCTTTCTTACCAGATCTGGCGCTCCGATCGCGACGCCATGGAAAAAGAAGTCTCCGGGTTGCAGAGCTCATTGGATCGCCTCCTTTCCGTGAAAGGAGGCCAGCTCAGGTGGCTGATCGCGTATGCCAATGAGCAGGATCTTCCGTCGATCACCCTGGGAGATTTTTGGAAAGGCACTTCCGCCAAAGCCGGAGAGCCGACGATTGCTCCCGGTTTCACCCGTGACGGGAAAAAAGTGATCGACAATTTTTTGCCCGACGCGAAATTCGGAGACCATGCCGCCTTTGCCAGCCGGAAAGAGGAGTTTGAAAAATATTACCAAAAAGAATGTTCTCAAGCATGGTATCAATTCGCCAGCCAATTCTCCAAGGGGATGGATCGAATCCGGGGACAGAAAGAATGGCAGAAGATGGCGGAAAAAATGGGAACCCCGCAAAGCCCCTACTTTGAATTTTTGACCCGCTTGGAAAAGGAATTGGGACCCCTTCTGGGAATGGAAAATATGCCTCTTTGGCTCCGCCAAGTGTATCAATTGCAACTCAGTCAAACTTCCGAGGCCGCCAAACAAGCGGTTCCCCCGTCGGGCGGCACGGTGGCGAAAGCAGCCGAAGAAGTGAAAAAGTACTTGGCGCTGGGGAAGAAAGAAGTCACCAAAGAGGGGGAGGAGAAGATTGAATCTTTCCTGGCGGTGGCCAAAGCCTATCAGGAGTACCGGAATGCGCTGACGAGTCTCGTTCCCATCGCGGCTTCCCGAAATCAGGCCTTCGAGCAAACCGCCAGGGTATTTGGGGATGACCCCGCCACCAGCAAGGCCCCCTTGTATGTCGCCTCCGGAGCCTTGTCTAGAATGAAGGAGGGGTTGAGAGAGGGCAAGCCGGGAGAAGAGATCCTGGGAACGCTTCTCGCCGGACCGCTGAATTTCTATGAGATTTTCATGCGTTTGGAAGCCAGCTGCTACCTCCAGAGCCAGTGGGATAGCCTGGTCCTGTCGGAAATGAAGGCCTACCAGGATCTGCAGGGCACCCAGCTTCTCCTTTCGCCCGAGGGCCCGGTCGAGAAATTTTTAAAGGGCCCCGCCAGCCCCTTTCTCGTCCGGAGCGCGGATAGGGGATATTATGCCAAAAAGGCTTTGGGGGAAAGCATTTCCTTTGACCCTTCGTTCTTTTCTTTTCTGCAGCAGCGAGAAACCAGCAAAGCCGCATTGATGAAAAGCAACTACCTTCTGCCCATCCGGGGCTTCCCCGGAGAAGCCAATCCCGGGGCCCGCTCCTTACCCCAACGAACGCTCCTGCAGCTTCATTGCGGGCCGAATGTCCAGGCGCTGGAGATTTTCAGCTATCCCAAACCCCCACAGAATTTTCAATGGACCCCCCAAACCTGCAGCGATGTCATTTTCCAGGTTGATATTGGAGACCTCGCCTTGAAAAAGAAATATTCCGGCCCGAACGCTTTCCCGGAGTTTTTGCAGGACTTTCAGGGAGGCTTGCGCACTTTTTATCCCCATGAATTTCCAGGGGAGAAAAATGCTTTGGAGCGCATGGGCATCCAGTACATCCGCATCCGGTACGAAATTGCCGGCGACCAGCAATCGGTGAGAAGGTTTACCACCCTGCCGAAACAGGCGCCAAGGACGATTGTTCCGTGTTGGGAGTAATAAGATTCACAAGTCCCTGGGACTGGACCGCTTTTGGGAAACATCCCGCCCTAAAAGATTATTTCCGGTCCGGCGCCCGGGAGCGACTGGTGAAGAGCTTCGCGGAATGGGTGAGGACGGGCTTCCAAATGGCAGCCGCCCAGAAAGAACCTCTCTCCAGCCTTTGTTCCTGGAGATTCTGGGTGCGAGGTCCGCAAAAGGAGATGCTCGCCTGTGGTTTGCTGAGAGACAGCAGCGATAGCCTGGGACGGCGATATCCGATCTTTGTCCTGGGGAGTGGGGCCCTCCAGGACTGGGAGGAACACTGGGATCTTTTGCCTCTGGCCTGCGAAACCTCATGGGTGCAGATGGAGTACCTCTCCATTCGGCCTTTTTCAAGCCTGAAAGAGCTGGAGAAGGAGTTGCGGCAGATTCAACCTCCCCGGGCCGAGTGGACGGAAATGATCGGACGCAGAGGAAGCCTGGAGGATTCCTTGGGACTGCCTGCCTCTCAGGGGGCGATCCCAAACTGGGAAGATTGGGAAAGCCGGTCGGCTTTGGGAATTCAGGATCCAAATTTTTTCCTTCCTCTGAATCAAGAGCCGGCGGTTGATGATGCCGCGAAGGTTAATGTTGGGCATTTTTTTTTGAAGAAGAAGTTGAAGGAAATTCCAAACGCCGTCTTTATGGGAGGGACGCTGGAGAAAACCTTCTTAGGAGTCTTTAACCGACCCCTCCTTCCAGCGGATTTCAAGGAAATGTGGACGATCGCTTCGAAGAAGGGCTAGGAAATATGGACCTACGGTCATTGGGAAAGGAGCCGATTCAGCCGGACCAGCCCACGGGTTCCGATATACGGTACGCTCCTGAATTCGAAGAGCTGCAAGCTGAAATTGACAAGCTATCGCTACCCTCCGCTTCCGGGGGGGCGGACTGGAAAAAGGTCGAAACGCTCGCTGCGGACATTCTCTCCCTGAAATCGAAAGACCTGCTGGCGGCCAGTTACTTATCCGTCTCCTTGGTCTACAACCGGCAGATCGAGGGACTGGCCCTGGGGATTCAAATCGTTCGGGATCTCTTGGAAAACTTTTGGGAAAATCTTTACCCGGCGAAAACGCGAATGCGCGGCCGAATTATGGCGATCGAGTGGTGGTTGGAGAAATTGGAGGCTTCCCTGCGGCAAGCGGAACCGATTTCCGCTTCTTCCGATTTGTTGCAATCCGTCCAAAAATATCTCGACGAGGTCGACCGGCTCCTGAGCCAGAAGATCGAGGAGGCCCCTTCGACCCGAGGCCTTCAGGAATTTGTGAATATTCTTTTAACCCAAACAACGGAGCAACCTCCTTCGGGGCAGGCTGTTTCCACCTCCACGGGAAAACCGGCGGAATCCTCACTTCCTTCCCCTCCCCGGATGGCTCGAACGGAAGGGAGGATTGAGGAACCTGAAACCTTTGCTTCAAAACGGGACGCCGAGAGAGGTTTAGAACAGGCTTTGCGAAAGATCCAGGAAGTCACGGGCTTCCTTTGGAAGGAAGACCTTCCCTCTCCCCAGGCCTACCGCCTGGCGAGAATGGCAGCTTGGTCGGGAGTGGATTCCCTTCCTCCGGCCACAAATGGTCGCACGCGGATTCCTCCCCCTGCGGCCCAAGTGCAAAGCGTTCTAACGGATCTGAAGGAGAGAGGGGAGTTTGAATCCCTGTTGAAATCAGCGGAAGAAAGGCTTCCCCAATTCATTTTTTGGATTGATTTGAATCGGTGGGTCGCTGAGGCTCTAAGCCATTTGGGAAAGCGCTATCACGAAGCCCGGGAGGCGGTCTGTCAGGAAACGGCCTTTTTCCTGCAACGATTTCCCGGGCTGGAAGATCTTCGTTTTGCGGACGGGACTCCCTTCGCCGACTCGGAAACCAGAGCGTGGCTGAAGGAGGCGAGTTGGAAAAGTTCCCTTCCTCCAGCGGGTGCAGCCTTGAACGTCGTTTCGGCATCCCCTTCGCCGGACGCGATGGAGGAGGAAATCCAAAAGGCCCGGCAGTTGCTGCGGGAGGACAAAATCCTCGAGGCGGTCGAAGGAATCCAGCAAAAACTCCACAGCAGCTTTTCCCAAAGGGAGAAGTGGCTCTGGCGCTTGATGCTTGCCCAGCTGTTCATGGAAATGAAAAAACCCCGCACCGCCCAGCCCTACTTGGAACAACTCCTGAAAGACATCGACTGCTATCGCCTGGAAGAATGGGATCCCCCCTTGGCCTTACGAGGGCTGCGGATGGTTTGGGTCGGTTTGGAGGCCTCTTCGGACTCTGGCCTCAGAGAAACGGCAAGGGGGGTTTTAAATCGGATTGCTAAGATCGACCTGCCGGAGGCCATCCGCCTGGGCCTAAATTGAGAATCCGGGCTTGCTTGGCCAGGTTAAGAAATTGATGATCTCGTGAAAAGTCACTGAAACGATGGTTTCGTAAAAGGCTCCAGATGCAAGGCGCGCAAAAACTGAGGAGTGGGGCGCACTTTCAGGTGCGCCGCAACGACGAAGTTGCAGCGCAACGCCGCAGATGGAATTTTTACGAAACCATCAAAATTGATTCTTTATCATTATCCAAGAAAGTGCTAAACTATACGCGCAAAGGAGGATGCCATGGCCAAAGAAGCATCTGTTGCCCCCAAGGAGAGAGTGAACATCGTCTACCGTCCCGCTACGGGGGATGCGAAAGAGGAGGTGGAGCTTCCTCTGAAACTCCTAATCATGGGAGATTTTTCCGGGGCCCCCGATGATCGACCGCTGGAGAATCGAGAGCCTATCAATATTGATAAAGACAACTTCAACGCGGTCTTGAAAGCTCAAGACATCCGCTTGAACCTTACCGTACCCAACAAACTCTCCGGCAAGCCTGACGAGGAAATGGGTGTCAAACTCCAGGTCGATTCCATCAAGGATTTTGAACCAGAGTCGATTGTCAGGCAAGTTCCGGAGCTCAATCGCCTTCTGGAGCTGAGGGAAGCCCTGCGATCCCTCAAGGGGCCGCTGAGCAACGTTCCGGAGTTCCGGAAGAAGATCCAGGAACTGGTAAAAGACGAATCCGCCCGCAAGCAGCTTCTCAAAGAGATGGGGGTCGAGGAATAAGGAGGGAGAGGTATGAAGGAAGAGCAGAAAAAGGCCGTTGCCGTTGAAACAAAAGAAGTCGAACAGGTTTCTCTTTTAGACGAGATTGCCCAGGCGACGAAGCTCAAACCATCGGACGAGGCCTACTCCCTCGCGAAGAAGGGCATTGAGGCTTTGATTTCCCAGCTCCTGGAACCGGGAAAGGAAGGGCTTAGGGTCTCCAAAGCGGTCCTGGACAGCATGATCGCCGATATCGACAAAAAGCTCAGCCTCCAGCTGGACGCCATCCTTCACCAGAAGGAATTCCAAAAGTTAGAATCGGCATGGCGATCCCTCAAGTTCCTCGTCGACGGGACGGATTTCCGGGAAAATGTGAAGCTTGAAATTCTGCAAGTGACGAAAGAGCAACTCCTGGAAGATTTTGAGGACGCGCCGGAAGTTCCCAAATCCGGCCTTTATAAAACCGTTTACACCAGCGAGTATGGCACGTTCGGTGGGAAACCCTACGCCGCCTTGATCGGGAATTATGAGTTTTCCGCCGGTCCGCAGGATATCAAACTTCTCCAGTATGTAGCCAGTGTGGCCGGCATGGCCCACACGCCGTTCCTCACGGCCGCCAGCCCGGCGTTTTTTGGAATCGAGGATTTCAAAGAGCTCCCGAATCTGAAAGACCTGAAATCCATCTTCGAAGGTCCCCAATATGCCAAATGGCAATCTTTCCGAGAGTCCGAGGATGCCCGATATGTAGGCCTGACGATCCCCCGGTTCCTTCTCCGCCTGCCCTATGGTCCGGCTACGCAGCCGGTCAAGAGTTTCAACTATCAGGAAAATGTAGCCCGGAGCCATGATCACTATTTGTGGGGGACTACGGCTTTTGCCTTTGCCTCCCGGGTCACGGACAGCTTTGCCAAGTACCGCTGGTGTGCCAACATCATCGGCCCTGCGGGAGGAGGGGCGGTGGAAGATCTTCCGCTACACCAGTATGAAGCCATGGGGGCCATTCAGACGAAGATTCCCACGGAAGTTCTCGTTTCCGAAAGACGGGAATTTGAACTGGCAGAGGAAGGTTTTATTGGGTTAACGATGCGGAAAGGGACGGACAATGCGGCTTTCTTCTCCGCGAATTCCGTCCAGAAACCGAAGTTTTTCGGGATCAGCAAGGAAGGAAAGGAGGCGGAGCTGAATTACAAATTGGGGCTGCAGCTGCCCTACATGTTTATCATCAGCCGGCTGGCGCACTATTTGAAAGTGATCCAAAGGGAGAACATCGGGACCTGGAAAGAACGGGCCGACCTGGAAAAGGAGCTCAACAATTGGATTCGGCAATATGTCGCCGATATGGACAGCCCTTTGCCAGGCGTCCGGAGCCGGAGACCCCTTCGGCAGGCAGAGGTCACCGTGGAGGAAGTGGAGGGAGAGCCGGGCTGGTACCGGGTGTCTTTGAAGGTAAGGCCGCATTTCAAATACATGGGGGCATTTTTTACCCTCTCCCTTGTTGGGAAATTGGACAAAAAATAAAAAAGGAAGGAGGAAACGACGATGCCAATGCCCGCTCATATGAACCTAACGGGAGAAAAACAAGGGAAAATCGACGGATCGTGCGATATGAAAGGGCGTGAAAAAACGATCCTGGTTTATTCGATGAATCATGATATTCACATTCCTCGAGACCCTCAATCCGGGCTTGCCAGCGGCAAAAGGATTCATGGCCCCCTTTCCATTGTTAAGGAATACGACAAAAGCTCTCCCAAGCTTTATCAGGCCCTCTGCACCGGGGAGCATATGAAGGAAGTAAAAATAAAATGGTACCGGATCGATCCGAAGGGGGCCGAGGAGCATTATTTCACGCACACCTTGCAGGACGCGATTGTTGTTTCCATGAAACCTTATATGCCCATGGCTTTTCTCGCGGAGAACGAACCTTACCGCCACATGGAAGAGGTCGCCTTCACCTATAAAAAAATCAAATGGACCTGGGAGATCGACGGGATTGAATCCGAAGATTCCTGGGCCGTACCCCGCTAAGGCTTGGGCCGGTCCTCATGAAGGAGGAAAGACTTCTCGACCGAATTCGGAGCTGGGAAAAGAGACCGATCTTGCGCAATCGGGAGGACCCGCGAAGAGTCACCGATTCTGTTTTGCGACACCTGCAGCGGCTCCTGAACACGAAAGAAGGAAACGTTCCGATTGCGGAGGACTACGGGGTTCCCGATTTCACGGATTTTCTCCACTCCTATCCGGATTCGGTGCGGGAGATGGAAAGAACCCTGCGGCTGGTCATTCAGAAATATGAGCCGCGACTGAAGGCGGTGCGGGTGAGCTTTGTTCCGCAAGATGAGAGCGCCCTTTCCTTGAGTTTTCAAATTACAGCCAGACTCTCCACCGAAGAGAAAACCCAGGTTCTTTTCGAGACCCGAGTGGACTCGGAAGGGAAAATCGAGGTGAGAGGGTAGGCCACGACGGGATGGCCTGACGTGGGGAGGGGAGGGGTGCTCTCGATCCGAGCCCGCCTTTGGGCGGTAAGAAGAACCTTTCCCTGGGCTGATTACCATCCGATACGGATGATCCGGAAAGGGAATATCTATGGTGGATCGTTATTACCAGCAAGAGCTCCATTCTCTTAAAGATCTAGCCGTAGAATTTTCCCGGGCCCATCCGGCGTTGGCCCCGATGTTGAGCGGTCCGGCAACGGATCCGGATGTGGAGCGCTTGCTGGAAGGCGTGGCCTTCCTCACCGCCCTTTTGAGACGAAAGCTCGATGATGAATTTCCGGAACTCATCCATGACCTGATTCACCTGATCTGGCCCCATTATTTGCGGCCCCTTCCCTCCACGACCCAGATCGCTTTCACACCCAAACCGGGTCTCAAACAATCCCTGACGATCCCGGCAGGGATCCAGGTTGGCTCCACTCCCGTGGAGGGGACATCCTGCCTTTTTCGAACGGCCTATGGGGTCGATATCCATCCCCTCTCTCTTCTGGAGGCGTCTTTTCAACAGCCTTCCGGGCAACCCCCCGCGATTCGGCTTCTTTTGGAATTGGAAGGCCTAAAGGTTTCCGACTGGCATCCTCAGTCCCTGCGGTTTTATTTGGCTGGCGACTATCCGAACGCCTCCGATCTCTATCTCCTTCTGCGCCAGCACTTGAAACGAATCGTGATTGCCCCCCAGGATAAAGGAACGCCCGTCGTCCTTTCTCCTGACCTTCTCCGGCCCGTTGGATTCTCCAGCCAGGACGCCCTGATTCCTTACCCTTCTCATTCTTATCCTGGGTACCAGATCATCCAGGAGTATTTCACTTGTCCCCAAAAGTTCCTCTATTTAGATTTGACCGGTTGGGAACGCTGGCAAAATCGAGGGCAGGGATCAAGGTTTGAAATTCGTTTCGAGTTGGGGGACCTTCCCTTTTCCCCTCCTCGGGTGCGGAGAGAAAATTTTGTGTTCTCTGTGACCCCGGCTATCAATATATTTCCGCTGGATGCCGACCCCATCCTCCTTGATCACCGCAAGACGGAATACTTAGTCCGGCCCTCCGGGACCACTCCTGCCCACTACCTCGTTTATGCGGTCGACCGGGTGGTGGGGTTTGTCCAGGGAACCGCGGAAGAGAGAAGGTACGTACCCTTCGAACTTTTCAACCCCGAGCCGCAAGCCACCCCGGTGTACCATCTTTCTTTCCGGCCTTCTCCCGTGGGTCGCGGGGCGAATGTCTATCTGTCTGTCGCCTATCCGGCCAATGGCGGCAGCCCCGTTTTGGAGACCCTTTCTATTTCCCTAACTTGCACAAATGGTTCTCTGCCCGAAAGCCTCCGGCTGGGAGATATCTCCCTGCCCACCAACACCTCTCCCGAATATCTGGAATTCCGCAATCTCCAGCCGCCGACCCCCTGTATCCTCCTTCCTTTGGGTTCCAATCTGTTGTGGCGTCTTTTATCCCATCTTTCTTTGAATTACCTTTCTTTGGCGCGGACGGAGAACTTGAAGGCCCTGCTCGAGCTCTATATTTTTCCCGATAGCCGCGATCAGGCAGCCGTCATGGCCAACCGCAAGCGGATCAGCGGAATCGAAAAAATCGAGGCCAAAGCTTCCGACCGCCTGGTCGCGGGTGTTCTGATGAGGGGGCAGGAGCTCCAGCTGCGAATGCGTCAAGACCACTTTGCCGGTCTGGGAGATCTATTCCTTTTTGGAAGTGTTTTGGATTGTTTCCTCGGGGGATACGCCACCATCAACACGTACACCCAGTTGCATGTCCAGGAAGTCTTGAAGGGAGATCGGTATCGATGGCCGGCGAGGATCGGGGATCATCCTCTAATTTAAAGATTGATTTGCTTAAAAACGGGCCGGAATTTTCCTTTTTCCAGGTGATGCGGCTCTTGCGCCTTCTGGGATCCGGGTCGGAAAAACCGGAGGAGGCGGGCGCTTCCGAAAAAGGAAGAATCACGATCCGTCCCGAACTCTCCTTGGCCTTTCCGGCCGCAGATGTGACGGGCGTCGAGGAAAAAGCCGGGGAGGAGCCTGGCTTTTTGGTTGGCGCCACTTTTTTAGGCTTGTACGGCCCGTCCTCCCCGCTGCCCACCTTTTATACCGAAGATCTCCTGGAAGAGGCGGGCGAAGATGATTCGGTGGCCCGAGATTTCGTCGACATCATCAACCATCGCCTTTTTTCGCTGTTTTTTCGCTGCTGGAGTAAATACCGCCAATTTGTAAAGGTGGTGGATGAGGGGGATCCGAGAGATCTGGAGAGGCTTTTCTGTTTGATCGGCCTTGGCGAAAGGGAGGTTCGCGAAGGCGTTCCTGAGCCTTATGCCCTCCTTCGGTACCTGGGACTTTTCACGCAATTTCCTCGATCCGCCTTAGGGCTGAAAGCTCTTCTCCAGGACGCCCTAAGAGGACTGCCGGTACACATCCTTCCCTGTGTGCGGCGTAAGGTGAAAATCCCCGTGGATCAGAGATTCACGGTGGGCGCTTCCGGTTTTTCTCTGGGGGAAAATACTTTTCTCGGGGAGGAGATCGAGGATCGCATGGGAAAATTCAACCTGCAGATCGGCCCCCTCACCGATGACCAGTTTCATTCTCTTCTGCCCGGAAGCAGAGGCCACCAAACGGTTGCATTTCTAACCAAATTTTATGTCGTCGAGCCGCTGGAATATTTTGTCGAGCTGATTTTAAGCGCGGGGGAAGTAAGACCAGCGTGTCTGGGAGCAAAAAAATGGTCTGCCCTGGGGTGGGATTCCTGGGTCTATGCAGGAGATTTATCCTCCGAATCAAGAATAAGCTTTCCTCCCCATTACGCTAAGGAGATGCCATTATGATCATGGTCGATATCAAATCCCTTCTGAGCCGCCTCAATTCTTACTGCACCCGCTCGTTGGAGGGGGCCGCGGGCCTGTGTGTCTCCCGAACGCATTATGAAGTAACCGTAGAACATATGATGGCCAAGCTCCTGGAGGAACCCCAGTCCGACGTTCCTTTGATCCTGCGGCACTTTGACATCGACCCGGGCCGCTTGAAAAAAATGGTGGACCAGACCATCGAGGAGTTCCGGACGGGCAATGCGGGGAAACCCGTTTTCTCCCCTCTGCTCCTGGATTGGTTCCAGGAGGCCTGGCTCATCGCTTCGATTGATCTCATGGAAAATCGGATCCGATCGGCGGCCCTTCTTTTGGGGCTCTTGGCAAAATCCGTTCAATTCACAACGGGCCGGTATTTTGATCTGATCCGCCCCATCGGGCGGGAAGCCCTCCTTTCGCAGATCGGGAATATCGTCAAGGGGTCGGTGGAACAGGCGGCTCCGGGAGAGAAGATTGCGGAAGAGGCCCTGCCGGCAGGGGACGGAACCGCCCTGGCCCGTTTCTGCACCGACTTTACCAAGAAGGCAGCGGCCGGAGAAATTGACCCGGTCTTTGGCCGGGATCGGGAAATCCACCAGATGATCGACATCCTCGCCCGGAGGCGAAAGAACAATCCCATTGCCGTCGGCGAGGCCGGGGTCGGGAAGACGGCGGTGGTGGAGGGACTGGCATTACGAATTGTCGAAGGAGACGTGCCGGATATCCTTAAAGGGGTTTCGATCCTGGGTTTGGATATGGGGTTGCTCCAGGCCGGAGCCGGGGTCAGAGGGGAATTCGAAAACCGCCTTAAGTCCGTGATCAATGAAATTAAGGCCTCTTCCAAGCCGATCATCCTTTTTATCGACGAAGCCCACACCCTGATCGGGGCCGGCGGACCCTCCGGAGGGAGTGATGCCGCAAACCTCCTGAAACCGGCTTTGGCCAGAGGAGAACTGCGGACCGTTGCGGCCACCACCTGGTCCGAATATAAGAAATACTTTGAGAGAGATGCGGCCCTGGCCCGGCGATTCCAGCTGGTAAAGCTCGAAGAACCAACCATAGAAACCGCAACCCTAATCCTCCGAGGACTGAAAAGCAAATACGAGGAGGCCCACGGCGTGGTCGTCCGGGATGATGCCATTGTGGCCGCGGCAGAGCTCTCGAGCCGCTATATCTCAGGGCGGCAGCTACCCGATAAGGCGGTTGATTTACTCGACACAAGTGCGGCCCGGGTGAAGATTCTCCTCACGGCCAAGCCCGATGTGGTGGAAGACAAGGAGCGGACCATCCAGGCCCTGGAGCGGGAGAAAAAAGCCCTGGAGCGGGATCAGCTCCACGGGATCGAGATCGATTCGAATCGACCCAAGGAACTCGAGGAGCAAATCGCGAAATTGAATCAGGAGGTCGTTGAGCTCAAGGAGCGCTGGCAAAAGGAGAAAGACCTTGCCCACCAAATGGTGAATATGAGAAAGGAGCTTTATGCGCTGAAGAATCAGGGTGGGCAAGAAGAGAAAATCTCGGAGCTGAAAAAGAAAATTGATGCGGTGGCGAAGGATCTGGAGGCCGTCCAGAAAGGCTCGCCCCTGATCAAAATCGAGGTCGATCCGGATGTGGTTGCCAAGGTCGTTTCCGATTGGACCGGGATCCCTCTGGGAAAGGTCATGCGCGAGGAGGCCCAGGCCGTCATCAACTTAGAAGAGAATCTGAAACAGAAGATCAAAGGTCAGGATGAGCCCATTAAAATCATCAGCCAGGTGGTCAAATCCGCCAAGGCGGGATTGAAGGATCCGGCCCAACCCCTCGGGGTTTTCCTCCTCGTCGGCCCAAGCGGGGTGGGCAAGACGGAAACAGGACTCGTCATTGCCGATCTCCTCTTTGGGGGGGAGCGGTTCATGGTGACGGTCAACATGAGCGAGTTTCAGGAAGGGCATACGGTCAGCCGTTTGATCGGCTCTCCTCCCGGCTATGTGGGCTATGGAGAGGGCGGGGTCCTGACCGAGGCCGTGCGCCAGCGTCCCTACTCCGTAGTCTTGATTGATGAAACCGAGAAGGCCCATATCGATGTCATGAACCTTTTCTATCAGGTCTTTGACAAAGGCATGCTCTCGGATGGCGAGGGGCGGGTCATCGATTTCAAAAACACGGTAATCCTTTTGACAAGTAATTTGGGTACCGATGTCATAACCCAGCTTTGCGCCGATGGAGCCAGGCCCCCCGTCGAGACAATCTCTGCGGCCATCCGGCCCATTTTAAGTCATCATTTCAAACCGGCCCTGCTGGCCCGCATGACCGTGGTCCCGTTTTATATTCTCGACCCCAAATTCATCAAAGAGATCGTCGTCCTCAAACTCGAAAAGCTTTCCCGCAGAATGGCCGAAAGCCACAAGATGAAATTGGCCTATTCCCAGGATGTGGTGGACCAGATTGCCACCCGCTGTACTGAGGTTGAAACCGGTGCCCGGAACATCGACCACATCCTCAATGGAACCATCCTCCCGCAGATGTCCCGGGAAATTCTGAACCGTTTGAGTGAAGGGGCAATGCCTTCGGAGGCCTCTCTGGGCATGGCCGCAGACGGGTCTTTCACCATCGGGTTTGGAGGTTGACATGGCCTGGCAGGAAGCGGCGCACGAGGCGAAGTTCCTGTTCACCATCGCGGGCACGTCCCATGAGACGGGGGTGGTGGACTTCAGGGCCCATGAGCGGCTCTCGGCACCCTATGAGGTGAACCTGAACATCGCCTGCGAGGACGAGATCGTTTTCGACGATGTCATCGGCAAAGAGGCCGTGCTTACCATCGTGGGCGACGTGAAAGACCGTTTTATCCACGGCATCGTAAGCGAGTTCATGCAGACCGGGAGCAAAGGACGATTTTTTCTCTACGAAACGCGGGTGGTCCCGTCGCTCTGGCTTCTCTCCCTGGAACAGGACTGCCGCATATTCCAGAATAAGACCGTGCAGGATATCATCACCCAAGTGCTGAAGGATGGGGGAATTACCACCGACCGGTTCGCGTTTCGCCTGCAAGGGCAGTACCAGCCCCGGGAATACTGTGTGCAATACCGCGAGACGGACCTGAACTTCATCTCCCGCTTGCTCGAGGAGGAAGGCATCTTCTACTTCTTCGAACACGAAGAGAACCACCACGTTGTCGTCTTCGCCGACAGCACCGTGGCCTACAAACCGATCGCGGGCGATCCGAACGTCACCTTCAACCCCTCCGAAGGGACCGTCCCCGAAGAGGAGTGCATCATCGGCTTCGCTT
>Ga0315295_10001703_pt1 | contig 18836 bp, 19 predicted proteins | sample YL17G14_0_MG_FD_204453 | JGI IMG/M metagenome (GOLD analysis project Ga0315295, IMG submission 204453) | Sediment microbial communities from Yellowstone Lake, YNP, Wyoming, USA - YL17G14_0 | ecosystem: Environmental > Aquatic > Freshwater > Lake > Sediment | place: USA: Wyoming | collected... | reverse complement strand
ATTATGTAATGGAATTTGATGGCGTAATCAACAATTCCTAACCACGTCATCGATTAATATTTTGTCGTTCGAGCCCACAAACCTGAAATCTTTATATAATAGTATCGGACAAACAATTTCCAGAAGAAATGATTATTTTTTATACGAGAATCTAGAAGGATCTATTTTGAATCTGTTAATACATTGATGAGTTTTTCGAGTGCTTTAGCTCTATGTGAGAATTGATTTTTTTCTTCAACGGTCATTTCCCCAAAGGTTTTTTGTGCGCCTTCTGGAATAAATATGGGGTCATAACCAAATCCATAGGTTCCTTGTTTTTTCATCGATACGATTCCTTTGCATTCACCAAAAACTATTATTGGTTTTTTTCTTGGTTCACTATATGCATAGACCGATCGAAACACAGCTTTTCTGCTCCTTACTTCACTGAGCAATCGTAGGATTCCTGGTAATCCTATTGTAAAGAACACATATTTTGAATACACACCAGGAAACCCATGTAACGCCTCAATGAACAATCCTGCATCCTCAAGCATAAACGGTTCATTAAAACCCTTCCGAACATGTGTAATTCCCTGCAGTGCGACGTCCTCTAGACTTTCTGCCTGTATCTCAGGATATCCTAAATCCTTTTGTACCACTGTAAAACCCAATGGTCGAAGTTTCTCCTTTGCTTCAACGAATTTTCCCTTATTGCTAGTGATAAAATACAGCATTCTCATCGATATCTACCTCGTTGTACAATATCCTCAATTTTTTTCATAACTGCGGATGCATCCCCCTGAAACTGTTTTTTATAACCTTCAAATACATACATAAAACAATGTGAATACTTTGAATGAGTTGAATCAAACGCCTCCATTAACACATGCAAATCTACCCCTTTTGCTTCCATCTCACCATTTTTACAACCAAGTCCAAAATCGATGAAATAAATACGATTATCAAGAAGAATCATATTCGAAGTGGTGATATCTCCATGAATGATATCATGATTATGGAGATGTGCGATACTCTCCCCTATTTTTTGACAGATATGTTTTCGTTCTGTTTCCTCTAATGAATTTAGAATATCTTTTACGCGTTTACCTGCTAAATATTCCATGATGATGATCCCATGAGCGAGGTCAACATCATAAAGAATAGGAACTGAAACACCATGTGTTCGTGATTCTGCTATCAATTTTGCTTCTTCTTTGGTTCGTGATGCAATAAGGAGTGTATCGATTTCCCGGATTCGATATGCTTTTTTGATACGCCGTTTCTGAACAACAGTTTTTCCCATATACTTTGACAAGCATATCTCTGCTTCAGCGCCACGGTAGAGTATCGTTTTAATCACGCCAGTACACCTCCACCATATCGGTTCTGAATCGTTGATTAATGATACTTTCATCGATATTCATCCTTAGACCGCTCTCATACATCAGGAATCCAAGCCACGCGATCATCGCACCGTTATCAACACACAAGTCTCGTGAAGGAACATAAAATTTTGCACTACGATCTCTAGCCATTCTTCGGATCATCTCTTGAAGTCGTTTGTTGGATGCAACTCCACCACCAAGTAGTACTTCTTGTTTTTCCGTATGAGCCATCGCTCGCTCTGTTACTTCGGTCAGCATTGCGAAGGTCGTCTCTTGTAGAGAATAGCAGATATCCGCTAACAGTTCTCCTTTTCGTAGATAATTTTCGGAAGTAGTAAGCAAACCGGAAAATGCGATGTCCATGCCTTTAATGGAATAGGGAAGCGGAAGGTATTGTGAACTATTTTTTGCAATCTCCTCTATTTTTGGTCCACACGGGAATTCTAGACCAATAGTTCTTCCGAATTTATCAAGGCAATTCCCAATACCAACATCAAGTGTTTCACCAAAAACACGATATTTCCCTTCTGCAAACGCGATGACTTGCGTGTTCGCACCAGAGACATAAAGTAACATCGGGTCTGAACATCCTTTCACGGTGCCACGGCCTATCTCTAAGTGAGCTACGCAATGGTTTACTCCCATGAGTGGTTTTTCGAGCGTTAAGCTAAGTGCACGTGCGGCGGTTGCTGCTGTGCGTAAACAGGGACCAAGTCCAGGACCTTGAGAAAACGCGATGAGATCAATATCACTAAAATCAATCTTGGCTTTCTGAACAGAATCATGGATGAGCTCTGCGATATATGTTGCATGATGATTCGCGGCTTCACGAGGATGAATACCTCCTTTCTCAGGTTTATATGTCTTGATGAGGTTGGAAAGAACTCTACATGTCTTGTTTACGTCTTTGATAAGACCGACACCAATCGAATGAGCTGTGCCTTCAATACCTAGACAAATCATCAACAGTGGGTATTAAAAGTACTATAAAATACATTTGGTTCACCCGAAGAAACCGGTTTCTATTTTCGTATACCGATGTCGACAGACAGTTCATCAATCATCCATTTCTTCAAAAGAGTTCCTGTCGGTTTGTCGACAAATGAAAAGGTTTTTGACCGTGTTTCTTCTTTGATATGATCCATCCAATCCTGGAGTGCGGTTGTCTTAGGTTTATCAAGAGCGATTTCTGTTTGTATCTGATCCTCAACATTAAGATTCAATTCTTTGCGCATGGATTGGATTCGACGTATAATCTCCCGTGCCAATCCTTCTGCTTCAAGCATTGGAGTCAGGGTTATATCTAAAAACAATATGATGTCTTGTGTTGTAGCTTTTGCAAACTGTTCTTTCTCATGCTCCACAATCTCAAAATCTTCAGCAGTTAAACGTATTTTTTCAGCACCAACAGTAAGCATTACTTCTTTTTTCTTTTGGAGTTGTTCATATAATTGATGTGTATCCTGTGTATTAAGCACTTGCACAATGCTCTTTGCTTTCTCCTTATATTTAGGACCAAGATGAGCGTATTTTGGCTTAACGTTCTTTGTCATAAACTCAGTGCTGTCCTGTGCGTAAGTGATGGTTTTTACATTGAGTTCTTCCTTTAAAAGATCGAGTAATGGTTTAGTTGATTTTTCAATTTTCTTGGAGCAGACAATCGATGCGGACTGTAGTGGATATCTTCCTTTGATGTTAACTTTCGAGCGGAGAGCACGACCGGATTCAACAAGAGCACGAATCTGGTTCATCCCTTCCTCAAGATTCTCATCGATTGCTTTAGTATCAACAGTCAGGTAATTACAGAGATGCACACTTTCCGGCATATCGGTTGTTTTTAAATTCTGATAGATTTCCTCACAAATAAACGGAACAAAGGGGGCAAGAAGCTGTGATAAACCAATAAAAATCTCATACATCGTGAAATATCCCGAAAGCTTATCATCAGTTCGCTCCTCAACCCAGAGGCGTTTCCGAGAACGCCTCAGATACCAATTACTAAAATCATCGATCATAAAGTTTTCGATAGCTCGAGCAGCTTTATGGGTCTCGAAATCCTTCATATACACCAGGATATCTCGTATCAGTTTGTTGAATCGACTCCAGATCCATTGATCAAGAAGTTCTCTTTTTGCGGTAGGGATATTTTCCTTTTTTGGATTGAATTTATCAAGTAATGCATAGGTTGTAAAGAAGATATACGAGTTCCAAAACGTAAGTAGAAATTTCCCAAGTGTATCTTTTACTGCTTCTTCATAGAATCGGGTGGACATCCATGGCGCATTCGCAGAAATAAGATACCATCGTAATGCATCTGCACCCTCATGGTCAAGGATAATCGTTGGATCTACATAGTTCTTCTTACTCTTACTCATCTTCTGGTTGTCTTTATCAAGAACTAACCCTAAGGTAAGTACAGTTTTATACGGATTTTTATCAAATAAAAACGTGGAAATCGCAAGCAGGGAATAGAACCAGCCTCGAGTTTGATCTAGTGCCTCGGAGATGAAATCGATGGGGAAGTTTTCTTTAAAGAGTTCCTTATTTTCAAACGGGTAATGCCATTGAGCAAAAAACGATGAACCAGAATCATACCAACAGTCTATAACTTCATTTTCTCGAATCATGCGAGCATCGCATTTCGGGCATTTAACGATAAGTTCATCAACAAATGGTTTATGTAAATCATAGTTCTCGGGAAAAGACTCGCTGAGTTCGCGGAGTTCCTGTACACTCCCAATACAAAGAATATGATGACATTTTTTATTTGTACAGGTCCATATCGGCAAGGGTGTACCCCAATATCGATCTCGTGAGAGCGCCCAATCTTTAACGTCACGAATGAAATCACCAAACCGTCCTTGCTGTAAATGAGGGGGATACCAGGTTATTTGATTGTTATTTTTTACTAAAGATTCTTGGATTTTTGACATCGCAATGAACCAGGATTCCATTGCATAATAGATGAGGGGTGAATCGCATCGCCAGCAGAATGGGTACTCATGTGAATGTTTCTTTGTGCCAGCAAGTAGACCATGTTCCTCTAGATATTGTATTATATTTGGATCTGCGTCTTTTACAAATTGTCCACGCCAGAGAGTTACTTCTTGAGGAAATGTCCCGTCTAATTTCACTAGTTGAACAACAGGTAAATCATAGGCGCGTCCTACATCGTAATCATCTTCACCAAAAGCAGGTGCAATATGAACAATGCCAGTACCGTCCTCCATAGTGACAAAATCAGCCAAAACAACATACCAGGCTTTTTTGTCAGGTGATGCATAATGGAAGAGAGGTTCGTATTCTTTATATTCGAGTTCTTTTCCCATGAATCGATCAAGTATCTTATATTCCTGGTCTTTGAGTAAGATTGTTGCTCGTTGCTCTGCGAGGATTAGCACTTCTCCGTTTAATTGTATTTTAATATAGGGTTCCTTGGGATGAACCGCGAGCGCAACATTGGAAATGAGTGTCCAAGGCGTGGTTGTCCATGCAAGGAAATATCCTTCGCCGTTTTTCATTTTGAATTTCACAAAAATAGATGGATCCTCTATGACTTTGTATCCCTGCGAGATCTCATGGGTTGAGAGGGCAGTACCGCAACGAGGACAATACGGAACAACCTTATGACCTCGATACAGTAATTTTTTTTTCCATGCTTGTTGTAATGACCACCAGACTGATTCAATATACTCGTTCTTTAATGTGATATATGGGTTGTCCATATCAAGCCAGAATGCGATACGTTGGGTCATGTCTACCCAAGCGTGTTCATACCGAAATACGCTTTTCTTGCATTCTTCGTTAAATTTTGCGACACCATACGTCTCAATAGCTTGTTTATCCTCAAGACCAAGTTTTTTCTCCACCTCTATTTCGACAGGTAACCCATGGGTATCCCATCCTGCCTTTCGTAAAATATAATTTCCATTCATCGTCTCATACCGAAGGATTAAATCCTTCATAACTCTCGTAAGGACATGACCTGGATGAGGAAGCCCATTTGCTGTAGGTGGTCCTTCTAAAAACACGTAAGGTTTGCAGCCTTTTCGGTTTTCAATCGATTTTTTAAAAATGTTATTATCTTGCCAGAATCTTTGAATACGTTCTTCTACTTCCTTTGGGTTGTATTTCTGTTGAGGAGATTGAATCATTTATATACACCAAACAAGGTTACGATAAGTCAAAGTTGTCAGGTAATCGCACAACATCGTTAAAACCGTTTCCCTTCGAAAGAACCTAATAATTTCTTGAATTATTTGATTTCATTATTTCTCGTAGAAGAGAGGTCGCGTAACATCCTTTTGGTAGTTCAAAATGCAGGCTAAGTGTTTGATGATCTTGAGATAATTCATCATTATCTAATGCCCATTCGAGAAAAGGCATTAAGGCAAGTAATGACCGCCTCGATCCTGAGGAGGAAAGAAACGGAATCTCCGGGATAATAAAATCTCCTAGGTTAATTTTTTGCGAGTCAATAACCGAATGTTCGATTTCCCCCATTTCACCATCTGCGAAAACTGTATCATATCCAACGAGAAGACCGGTTACAACTGCTTTTTTTTTGGTGATTTGTATATTGACTTTAGCTATGTTTGATTCTTTAACCGGGATGAATTCATTGATGATAAGGTTTTTTCTCACAGGAAAGATGATATCTCCAACTATTGCTTGATGAATTGGGATTTTTCGTCGTATTCGTTCACTGAGTATTTTATTAAATAAAAATGATTCATAAGCATTTATAAACATTATCAGAAGGTTCTTTGGAAGTTCTTTGATCGCACTTATAAAATCATGAGGATTTTGGATGAGTTTATTCAAAATCGCTTTTTCAAAATTCAAAGTATCAGGATATAAATTGAGTGCTTTTGCATAATTTCTTGTTTTTTCAAGTTCTTCTCGTAGCGCATAAGTCACCTCATTCTCTTTATCTATTGGATGTGCAATGTAAGTCATAACTGCGTTTTCAAAATCTCCCTGGATAATATGTTTTCCTACAAGATGAGTAATTGGTCGAATTACACCAAATCGTTGTATTCCGTAAAAATTCGGAAACCCACCCCAATTTTCAAAAGGTGATAGTATTTTCTTGATTTGTTCTGGAACTATTTCTACATCAATATTCCGTACTATTATATCGAAGCGATTCCCCAATAAATCCCCGATTCTCACAGGAATGTTAGATTGATAAATATTTTCAAAAAAGACATCTTTAATATGTAACTGAGACAAATGTTCAGCAGATATACGCTCAAACGACATCAACTGAGTACTCCATGCTCTTTTATCTTTATTCCCAGCAAAACTTATTCGCCTCTTAGAGACATGTAATCTATCTGCTATTTCATGAATCAGAGTGTTGGTCTCCCAGTTCCGAGCGGAAACTTCAGCGATAGTAAAATGTCCATCGTCTTTTTTAGATGGATACAAAAACAGTTCGGTTACATGAAAATCATCTATATAAACACGAAGTTTCCCACCAATACCTGACTCGTTTATGCAGTAAGTATCGATGCCTATCTGCTGTTCAAAATCAGGAGTTTTCATCGATGTGCTGCTCTTTGCTATTCAAAATTCTTCCCGAATTGCTTAATTTCATCCTCAAGATATTTTACTGCTTTTTTTAAAATCTCTTCAGGAGACCCTTTTTTAACACGGAGGAACAATTGTTTCTTTGATGCAAGTGGGTTATCTGCCATACAAGCAGCATATTCGACATCCTCATTCTGCATTAAAATATGGGTGATTGGATGAAGGATTGTCTCATCTTCACCTATGATTTCAAGTTCAAGTTCCGTTTTTGTCTTTCGAATCGTTTTTAACTTCATCTTTTCACAGTTCCTCTTGTTTATATTTTTTTTTATAACTTTTTTAGGTCTAATGATCCATAGTCGTCTGCGATGCGTCGGTATTCTTTATTACCACAATTTTCGCATTCAAGTCCATGACTCTTTTTTACTAATAAATGTCTACATTTTGAACAGCGTGCTTTAATAGCACCCAAACTTCGATCTTTTGTTTCAAGCTGTACGCTTGGTTTTACTTGAATGACTTTTGCGCGAATGTAATCCTCAGGTTTGTATTCAGTGGAAGCGTCTTTTATAAACCCTTGGGCAATTTCTTTGACATAGACAGTCGCATCAGTTTCACTCGAGATAGATCTGTTTTTTCCTGCGACATGAATTACTTCAGCGATAATCATTGTTGGTTTTGCCATAATTACCTTTGCGAGGACAATATCTCCTTTCTTAAGAATTACAGGTGTGCTTGTTACTGGTTTTACCTCCGCAGTGCGATGTTTTTCATCAATAACATAGGTTCCTATCCGTGTTGCCCGAATAATTCCATTTTCTTCAAATGTCCCATCTCCCGGTAATAACTCTTCGGAAGTGGAGAGTTGATCGCCAGGTATGACTAATTTATGTTTCATATTTTTTTCACAAATCCAAATAGGCAAGCTAATCTATGTTTTAAAGGTTATGGTTAGGATGTCCTCCTGAAAAGATGTTACTGGCTCGGGAGTAAAAAGTGTTATAAATGGTATGCATATTTCGATTTTCTTAGCGAAGCTTTTTACGGCTAGGTGAAAACTATGTCACGAAAACCAGCGAGAATGATTCGACAAATACGAGGTCAGGCAACGACTAGAAGAGAGTACATAGGTGGTGTTCCACTATCTCGTCTTACGCAGTTTGTTATAGGGAATAAAACAGCAAAGTTCCCTGTTCAATTGTCATTAACTGCAAATGAGAAATGTCAGTTGCGGCACAATGCATTAGAATCCGCACGTATTTCAGCGAACAAAGCTCTTGAGAAAAATATAGGATCTGCTAACTATTGTTTATATATCAAAGTCTATCCTCATATTGTTATTCGTGAAAATAAACAGGCAAGTGGAGCGGGAGCAGACCGTGTATCAATGGGCATGCGACGAGCTTATGGGAAACCGGTAGGGACTGCTGCTCGGGTTAAAGTGAATCAGGTTTTAATGACTCTTGATACAACAGAACAATTCTTTACCCCTGCAAAAGATGCCTTGCGGAAAGCAAGTATGAAGTTGTCCGGATCGTGTACTATTAATATTGTAAAAGGCGCTGAGCTTCTCCATTAAAAAACCTTGTTACACATATTTGACAACAAAGGGGAGAAGGATTAATCCCAAGATCATCAGTGAAATCGCAAGAGAAACGTTTTTTACGATTTTTTCTTTTGTTTCTTCCTTGATTCCTTTTTTCAGTCGGATAATAACCGCTCGTACGCCATCATTGAAGAGAAAGCCACCATCGAGGGGAACCATAGGAAGCACGTTAAATAAGGAAACTGCAAGATTCAACCAGAAAATCCAGTAGATTGCATTGATGATTATCCAAAAAAGAGGACTCGGGAGAACGCCAAGGGGACCAGTGATAATATAGGCATCGGTAAATGGCGCGATAATTGGATTGTAACCTGCGAAATACCCTAACAAAGGAAGGCTATAAAACGTAAGTAAACCCTGTGGAAAATTAAAAAATGGGTTTTTCAAAATAGCAAGATACTCTTGAAAGACCGAGTCGCGAAGCAGTGATTGGACGCCAAGATATCCTTTTTCCTTATATGATTCATTATTCACATATATTGTAGTTCGTTTTGCATATTCAATATACTTATCTCCAAGTGACACTTTTGTTGTGTGCAGATTACCGCTTTTCATATACGTAATACTGACGGTCTGATTTGCATTAGTGTTATTCCATGCATTGAAATAATCTTGTCCTGTGTGAATCACTGTGTCGTTAACCCCGGTTATGATGACACCTGTTTGAAGCCCGATTTGTGAAGCAGGAGAATTAACATCAACTGTAAAAACAATTGCTCCTTCAGTCACAGGTTGTACTGCTGGCATGAATACAACAGAGAATAATAAGACGCACAAGATGACAACAACGAAATTGGCGGTAGGACCTGCTGCAAAAATCCTCATACGTGACAAAATCCGTGCTTTTTTCACCTCCTCATCATCCGGTTCACAGAATGCCCCAATGGGTACAATCAAATAAAGAATACCTAATGATTTTACCTTGATTTTATCAGTTAATGCAAGGATTCCATGGGAGAACTCATGGACCATAATTGCGATGATTAAACCAAGAAGAATATACCCAAGGTATTCAAGAGGTAAAATCGGGTTAATACCAGGAAGAACTAATGCAACCTCTGGACCAGGTAACGCATTTCGCTGCGCGGTGGTAAATCCAAAAACCAACCAAGCAGTCATTATCATTAAAGCCGTCATTAAGACCATTGTTATGAAACTAAAGATGATGCTTGTGTTTCCATATATCTTCCAAAATCGTTCATGTTTTGCACGGTTTTTCAGGAATTGTATTCCTTTTTCAGTGCGCCACATAAGTGCAGGTCCATAAAAGGAAATGTTGTGTTTTTTTAACACTCCTTTTTTATAAAAAAGAAATACAATCCCAGCGTAGATGAGAATAACCGTAATAAAAATCAAAATGCTCTCAATAATCGACATAGTTACCAGCGCTGAATACAACAACAGTTTTTAAAGTAATTGAATAAAGTTCACTTTGCTTGCTCCCTCAACATTTTTTGTGTTTGTTCTTCAATATCAACTTCATATTTCTCGTGAATGAATTCATCTTTTATATAGTGATAACTGATAGATCCGATAAAAACAATGATAATACCTGCTATGATGTAACCCCAGAAAGATAGCGTGTAAAATGGATCTATTAGAAATCCATTACCTTTGGAATATTCCCAAATTACTTGACTAAAGGTATCAAAAAGAATTGATCCGATGAAACCAAATGCAAATAATGAAAACGGAAGTATCCAGTATGACCAGAGGACTTTTTTTTGTCTGATGTAGAGGTCGGTTATTCTTCCAAATACAGTCAGTAATCCAGCTGCAACAATTCCCCAGGTGATAGAACCAAAGCACTTTAATATCATAACAACGAGGGGCATATCCTGATAAAATATATTATTGTAGGCGTAAAACACACTCACTGCAATTATTACAATGGAAAGAATGAATGTGTAAAATGACGGTCGTCCTGTTAGTAGACCCGCTCGGAATTCATGCCATATAACTGCGACTTTTTTCTCTGAGTTGAATGTTCGTATCAGAAGATAGATTCCAAGGGTAAATAAGATCGCGCCAAATCCACTTGCGGCCATACCAAATATAGCAAAGATAGCCCAAATGATTAAGATTAGTGCTATAGGGAAAAAAAATTGTTTTTTTACTTTATCCTCATCAAGGAGTTTGATGATTCGATAATAGGTATCCTCAATTTGTTTGCTTTGTTTTACGTTCACTCGTTGAATCGAGGTGATCTTTAATCGTGATTGGATAATCGGAAGTATGTATTCATCCTCAGCACCATCACTTATAAGGATTGCGTCTTGTGCATTGGTCTCTTTTATAACAGATTCAAGCTGGTCTGCGAGTTTTTGATCTGATTTTACCCCAACATTGATATCCCCACATAAAGTTGCTATCTCGATATCGTTTGTTTCTTTTTTTAAAGATTTATAAATAGAGATCGCAAAAAAAATCGCATTCAAATCTGAATCCTCAGCATCAACAAATCCAAGTTTATTCGCAGCATCTATGTTATTTTGGACTCCAATGATCGGGCTTTTAACCTGAGCCTTTCTACCAAAATCATCGTCACGATCAATATTAAGGATGAGTGTTTTCGCCATCGTTTTCAAAAATAAAAACAATTACTGTATATAAACTTTTATTAGACCTAAATCGTACTCTATTGGCTCACCAAAATCAAATATACCTCCATCCTATTCACATGGTTATATGCCACTTGTGACCTTCAAATATAGCGATTTTATCAAGTTACTTGGTTATAATATCACAAAGGAAAAACTCATTGAAAAACTTCCGATGATAGGGGGTGATTTCAGCCATGTTACGGGTGATGAAATAAATATTGAATTCTTCCCGAACAGACCAGATCTTACCTCAGTTGAAGGTATTGCACGTGCATCACGGGCGTTCTTCGAATTTAAGACAGGATTAGAATCATATGAATCTGCGACTTCTAATATTATATTAACCGTTGATCCATCTGTAAAAAAAATCAGACCATTTGTCACCACTGCTTTAGTAAAAAATATTACCATAACTGATGAATTGATAACTTCACTTATGGGGTTACAAGAAAAACTTCACGTTGGATTAGGCCGAAACAGAAAGAAGATCGCTATTGGTATCCATAACGCAGAGGCAGTCACACCGCCTTTTCTCTATAAAGCTGTTGACCCAGATGATGTCTCATTTGTTCCTCTGGCAAAGAATGAAGAGATGACTCTGCGCGAAATCCTTAAAAAACATGAGAAAGGAGTTGATTATGCTCATCTCCTAGATGGTTTTGACAAATATCCTTTGATTATCGATGTTAATAGCAATGTACTGTCATTTCCCCCAATTATTAATGGTAGTTTAACTGAGGTTACTCCGCACACAAAAGAGGTTTTTATCGACGTGACTGGGACGGATAAAAAAGCGATTAATTATGCGCTTAATATCGTAACGACTGCGCTTGCAGAACGGGGAGGGACAATCTATCAAACCATGGTACTAGAAGATGGAAATAAAATTATTTCTCCTGATTTTACTACGATGAAGAAAAACGTATCGGTTGCTTATATCAATACAATTCTTGGGACAAAATTTAAGGAAAAAGACATCGTGACTTTTTTAAAAAAAATGGGTCACAATGCGGTTGATTCTGGGGATGGTCAAATCGCGGTAGAAATAGCTGCGTGGCGATCTGATATCCTTCATGAAGTTGATCTGGTTGAAGATGTCGCGGTTGGATTTGGATTTGATTTGTTTGAGACCGATTTCCCAAAAGCATTGACGTTTGGAAAAACAATCCAGCGTCATAATCTCCTAGAAAATTTACGAGATATTATGATTGGTGTTGGATTCAATGAGGTTACTACTTTCGTTATCTCAAACGAAGAAGATGAATTTCAGCGTATGGGACTCATAAACGGAGAAATGGTCAAGATTGAAAATCCTATTGGCGAAGAGTATAATGGATTACGAATGAGTCTTTTGCCCTCTTTATTGAAACTTCTTCGAGAGAATAGACATCATCCATTACCGCAACAAATTTTCGAGGTCGGAGTCGTAGTCAATAACCAGGCGAAGAACAGATATAATTTAGCCAGCATAAAAATTGACGCAAAAGCAAACTTCACAGAATGCAAATCACTTGTCGAAACAGTGCTTCGAGAGTGTGGATCTAGATTAGTAATTAAGGAAAAATCACATGCTTCATTTATTGAAGGACGATGCGCTTGCGTATTAAAAAATGATACAGAGATTGGGGTATTTGGAGAGTTGCATCCAAAGACGATTCAGGCGTTTCATCTTGAACACCCAATGATTGCATTTGAACTCGCAGCAGATCTCCTACTTTGAAAGAATTACATTGAGGAAACAATGCAGTCGAAATATCGAGTCAATGCAGAAGAAACTTGGGATACGATAGCGGAAAGTTTCGATACTACACGACAAAAACCCTGGAAATTCTGCCTAGATTTTATCTATTCTATAAAAAACCATGACATTGTGGCCGATATCGGATGTGGGAACGGCCGTCATCTTTTAGCTTGCACGGAATACTGTTATCATGTTATCGGAATAGATATTTCACAGCAGTTACTCAAAATTGTTAAAAATAAACTCGCTAAGAAAAACATCGTTAATGTATCGTTAGTTCATGCGGATGTTGTTGAACTTCCATTTATAGATAATAGTCTTGATAGGGTTTTGTTTATCGCGTCATTGCATAATATAAAAGGAAAAGAAAATCGTCGTCGTGCATTAAAACAGATTGCTCGCGTTCTAAAACCAAAGGGTGTTGCTTTAATCAGTGTCTGGTCTCGTTGGCAAAGAAAATATATGAAATATTTTATGAAACAATTAATTGTGCGTACAAGAGAGTTTGGTGATATTGAAATATTCTGGAGGCAACATAATCTTAACGTCCCTCGATTCTATCATCTCTATACCAAAGAAGAATTTAAACGAGAATTACGTGAAGCACGTTTTGATATTCAGAACCTTCAAAGTGTGAAAATCCATTCAAAATACCTTCCTGATAATTATTTTGCAGTGGTCGAAAAAAGATAATTTATCGAAGAAAAATAGAGTAAAAAATCATATTTTTTTTTTACTTACATTGAATTATTTTCAATTATGTAAAAAGAGCAAGTGAATGACCAAAAAAATCCTCTATTGTATCATATACTGTGAGGAGCTTTTGCATTTCAGTTCAACTCGTTTCAATACTTGTCAGATAAGCACTTGGAACTGTTGAATTTATCACATCATTTCTTAAAAACTCTACTATGGAAATAATAGTGGCAACAAATAGTAAACACTTAAATAAACCAAGTATCTTTTTTTCATATACTTTTCCTCCACTCTACTATTTAATTGAATCTTCTTCTATAAAAAAATATTTTTAGAAAACCTATTTTTTTCTGTAAAAAAATTGATTAATTTTCATTTGGGTTAAACATTGCATATATAAGATAATGGTCGCTCTGACTGACAAATACATCATTCATGATTCCGACACTGATAAAGTTATTCTCAGTAGCATCATTAATAATGATACGGTCGTAGGCGTTACTGCTTTTAGCTACTGTAGTATCCATACTACTGGTGATTAACCAGTGCCACCCAAGAAAATTATGGATAACACCATTATAGTAGTTATCTCCATCAGCATTCAAATCACCAAGGATTATTGTATTTTGAGTTGGTGTATCTATTAGGTTTTCGAGATTGATAAGCTCTTCTGGTGCGTTGTCTAGTTTAATATGAATTGTATACAGAGTAAAAGTCCAGTTCTTGACTTTGAATGTTGCTTCTAAAGGTGGTCTCTCAAAGTTGTTCTGTTCTTTTTCTGTCCAGTCAGTGGTACTCAACAATACTACTTCGTTATTGTAAAAGATAGCGCATTGCTCCTTGCTGGTACCTTGTCCCGCTGGTTTACTGATTAAATAATGATAATTAGGTAGTTTTGTAGCGAAGGATTCTATTACGTCTGTGGTGGAATCTCTTATTTCTTGGATTACAAATACATCATAGTCGTCTAGTTTATTTACATAATAACTAAGGAGAGTTACATTAGCTGCTTTTATGGGACCGAAATTTTGGAGGTTCCAGGATGCAATTGAAACGGTATCAACGTTATTACTCGTCACAGAAGTATTGATATTGATAATCATTAAATAAAAAAGAATAACTACTAAAATAATAATCAGAACAATTAATAAAATGAATAATACCATTAGAATTATTGATAAATTTATTTTCATTCTTGTTCTGAAAAACAAGATGATTATTAAAGTCTAACGTCCTTTTGCAGAACGTCCGATGAATATGTCTTTGTGGCACTTTTTACTCGTTAATTTTTATATTCAATCGGTCTGTTGCTTTGATTAGCTCGTCGCAAACCAGCACAATGTTCTATTTATGCTCTTACCGTGACAATATTTGTCCAACACGCTTATATAAACAGATTGGTTTTTTAATTAGATGTCATTCAAACCTGTTATATCTGAAAGTCAATTAGACGCTTTTATAAAAAAACTCGAACTACAAGCTTTAGAAACCACTGAAGAACGATTACCGCTCTACAAAAAAGTTGGATTAAAAAATACACACATTGTTTTAGATGTTGGTTGTGGTTCTGGGTTTGTTACTCGCGATATTGCAATTTTTACTAAAGCTACTATAGTGGCAATAGATGGATCTTCTCATCTCCTCGATGTTGCAAAAAAGATATTATACGATTACACAAACACCACGATCTGTAAAGGAGATGCACAATACTTGCCATTTGACGATAATACTTTTGACCTTATAACATGTAATCTACTATTAATGTGGGCGGATGATCCTCAGACAGTAGTTAATGAAATGACTCGTGTCTGTAAACCAAAAGGAAAAATACTAGCCTCGCTCGAGCCTGATTACGGTGGGAAGATACATTGGCCAGAAAACCAAAAAGTTGATGCATTATTCGCTGGTGAGGCAATACGAAAAAAAGGTGGTGATCCACATATCGGACGAAAACTTCGAACACTATTTGTTACCGCTGGACTTGAAACAAATATTGGAATTGGTAACAGTAGAATTTGGTCCTGCGAAGAAGATAAAAAATATTATCTTCATTCACGAGATTATTATATTAAGGTATTAAAAGAAGCAGGGCTTTCAGCAACAGAAATTGACAAATGGGAATATGATTTTCTTAAATCTTTGGATGACGGAATTCAACTTAATTTCTTCCCGCAGTTCTACGCTATTGGGATAAAACCTAAGGCTTAAGAATATGAGTAAATTTCATACATAGTGATTGGAATGACTGCAAAGATAGTAAATGGTAGAGCGATTGCAAAAGAAATCCGAAAAAAAATTTCTGAAGAGATTGTTCAATTAAATAAAAAATACAATAGTACTCCTGTAATCGCGACAGTTATTGTTGGAAACGATTTATCTTCAAAACTTTATCTTAAATTGAGGGATAACGCTTGCAGCGAAGTAGGGATTATCTCAAAACATTATAAATTTGACGTGAACGTATCTGAACAGAAGATTCTTAAGGCGATTCAGAAACTAAATGAGGATAGCACAGTACATGGTATTTTCATTCAATATCCGGTCCCGAACAGACTTTCTCAAGAAAAATTAATACAGGTAATCGATAACAGAAAAGATGTCGAGGGCCTTAATCCTGTGAATCTTGGACGAACCCTTATAGGTGATGAATATCTTATTCCATGCACCCCTCTTTCTGTTCTTACGATATTAGAACATGAACATGTTGTTTTAAAAGGAAAAGATATCGTGATCATTAACCATAGTAATGTTGTTGGAAAACCGCTAGCTGCGATCCTTCTCAATAGAAATGCGACGGTTGCTATCTGTCATGTATTTACTAAAAATCTGATACAATATACTTTAAAAGCGGATATTCTTATCACGGGCACAGGTGTTCCAAAACTCATCACAACAAATCATATAAAAGAAAACGCTATAGTTCTCGATGTTGGAATCGTTGAAACAAAAGATGGTATCTGTGGCGATGTCGATTTTAGTGCTGTTAAGGAAAAAGCAAGTTTAATCACTCCGGTTCCCGGTGGGGTAGGTCCGGTAACGATTGCGTGTTCACTGAAGAACATGTTAAAAATATATAGAAATTGTGTTGAAAATATGTAATGCTAGTTCTAGTGTGGTTATTTGTGATTTCCTCTTATGAGATGAGAACACAGTTTCATATAGGCTAATTTGGGTTACATTTCGTTTATGGATACTATACATTTTGCTGTTAGCATTGATCTTATTATTACTTCTGGTGCTTTGGCACCAGGACCCTTGTTTTTTCAGACAATTTCTCAAGGAACAAAAATAGGTGTCTATAGTGGCTTGATTTTTGCTATAGCACTTACTGTTTTCGAGTTTTCGTTGATAATGTTACTTGATCTTGGTTTTCTCGCAGTGAGAAATGAAATTTTTATCTAAAATATTGTCGGTATCCTTGGTGGTGTTGTCCTTATTATATTTGGTATGTATCAAATTGTTGGTTCACTAAAAAAAGGATATATATCAGAAACAACTAATTCCATCACATCGTCTTTTTTTTATTGACATTCTATTTACAATGCTTAATCCATATTCAGATTTTAATTTAAAATATTTAAAACAATAAGGAGTGGAGAAAAAACCTGAAAAAAAAATAGTTTTATATATCATTAACGGTCAAGTATTGACACGGTTTAAAGACTCAGGGTTTTTGTTCGAATCGATTGATATATAAAAAAAAGAAAAAACATCGTAAGACATAAAATTAGAAAAATAGACAAGTTATGTTACAAATGTTATTTAAATTTCAGTAAATTATTTATATGCATCTCTGCTATGTTATAACGTAGGAAGGAGGAAAGGACGTTTAACGTTCTTCGTATAATCCCCTAATTTATCTTCATTTTTCCTTTCCTCCCATCAGAAGTTTTAATTAAACCATAAATCGGTTTATAATTAATGATAAAAGTCAAAATTATATTGAATATTTAAAAAATCATTATTACCAAAATAAAATATTTTAAACGATACCATTGAACACGCATAAGCTGAAATTAAAGATAAAAAAATGTTAACAAGTGGAAATAATGCATCTACGTTCTTAATATTGGATAGTAACAAAAAAATATTGAGAAGATTATTTTCCTTTATTTTCATTTTTCAACTCGATTAGAAGTTCGTTGAGTTTGTTTATTGTATTTTGAAGTTCTTTCATGAGTTCGTTTTTCTTACTAACTTGGAACATGTTCACAGTAAGACATGAAACTCTATAGATGATGTTATACGTTTTTTCATATGTTCTTGTATCATATTCTGTTTCGATTTTACTTAGATTTTTGTACTGTTTTTCAGAGATTTCAGAGGGCTGCCATATGTCAATATTTGATTTTATTTTTTTTGTTGCCATTATTTTCACTTTTTTCTTTCTTTGTTTTCTGAATCATTTTTTGCGTTATCTTATATCTCTTTTCCTTAAAAATTTTCCTTAAAAATTGATATAATTTGTATTTTTTGTGTATTGGCTCAGGTATGGATTATAGTGCTGTGATATAAGAGTTTCTGGTTTTTTGGAAAAAAATTATATAAGAGAGGATCTGAGATATAAAGAAGAGGTGATAATCGAAAAGGGACGCAGACCCTCTCTTACAGTGCTATCCATTTAATCTAGGTTTTTCTTTTTTTTCTGTGAAAGTCCTCATATTTTCCAACGAAGACGTATCCATCGTCTGTCTTACGTAATAATCCTTCATCCAGCATAAGGTCAAAGACTTTATCGGAGATTTTGATATTTTTTTCTTTATCATATGTCATTTTTATTTTATTTTCAGGGGCGTTATCGTTTAGATAGTTTGGTTCTAATTCATATATTACATTTATTTTTGGCATAGTTTTCCTCCATTACCTATTCTTTGATACATTTTAGCATGTTACATTTTAACAATATTTGTATATAAAGATATCTCGGCTAATTACCACAATGAAATTTTATCATTACACTAATAAAAATATGAACTACTGAAAAAAAATAAAAAAGAATAGACAAGCACTCAGCAGTGTGAAACAGTTGCCCAACACATGAAATACACATGTTGTACATGTTTTGGACAAAAAATGAACTACATAAAAGTGCTTCTACTACGTAGACGCACTTCAAAGTAGCACTCAGAACGAATGCATCAACCAGTGCATCATTCAGTTGATGAAGCATGTTGATGTTGATGACATGACATAAGGGCTCTGCTCTTATAATCCCGTTCCGCCTTCGTTCCTCGGCAAGCCCTTCGGGCGTTGCCGTATCTCACTCGGCGGTCAGACGCTGTTGTCGG
>Ga0315295_10001700_pt1 | contig 18841 bp, 8 predicted proteins | sample YL17G14_0_MG_FD_204453 | JGI IMG/M metagenome (GOLD analysis project Ga0315295, IMG submission 204453) | Sediment microbial communities from Yellowstone Lake, YNP, Wyoming, USA - YL17G14_0 | ecosystem: Environmental > Aquatic > Freshwater > Lake > Sediment | place: USA: Wyoming | collected... | reverse complement strand
CAGCTCCATGACCGCCACGGCCCGCAGCTTCGTGCCCGGCGTGTAGACCAGCTGCCCCACCGCGGTCTGCTCCACCAGCGTGCGCGCGTAGGCCGTGGCCAGCGCGAAGGTCTGGGCCGCCTCGCGCCGGCGGTGGCGCGCCTCCAGCTCGGTGCTCACCGCGCCCGAGGGGCGCGCGCGCCAGCGCGCGCTCAGGGTGCGGTCGTCGAGCGTCTGCGCGAAGTTGTCGTAGGCGCGGTCCCCGGTCACGCGCCGCTCGGCGCGCAGGCGCAGGGCGGCCGTGCGCGAGTCCGGGGCCAGCTCGGCCTCGAGGCGCTGCAGCACGCTGGCGCGCGCCAGGCCGGGATCGCGCAGCGTGGCGCCCGGCGAGACGAAGGGGTCCTGGGCGCGCAGCTCGCCGCGCCGCCTCGCCTCCGCCTCGAAGTCGAACTCCACCCGCGTGCCGCGCCACGCGCCCTGGGCCGGCACCTGCCACTCGGCGCGCGCACTCGTGGCCGCCCGCGCCACCGGATCGAAGGTGGACCCCACCACCACCACCAGGTCGTAGTCGCCGGTGCCCACGAAGTTGCCGAGCGCGTCGTAGGCGCCCTTGCCCGGCCCCGCGTACACCACGCGCCGCGTGCGCTGGCTCTCGCCCTCGGACGTCACCTCCACGCCGAGCTGCCCGCGCAGCCCGCGCCGCGCGTCGTCGCCCTTGAGCCGCACGCTGGCCAGGTCGCTGCGGCCCCGGCGCGGATCCGCCAGCGGGGACGTCGCGCGGCGCTGCAGGCTGAGCGCGGCGGACAGCCCGCGCCCGGCCGGCGTGTCGAGCGAGAGCCGGACCGTGCGCACCTCGGACTGGTCCTCGAAGCCCGCGCCCACGAGACGCGCGTCGCGCCTCAGGGTCCAGCCCGCCAGCGCCCGCCACGCCAGTCGCTGCGGGCTGCGCAGCTCCACGCCTCCCTCCCGCCAGCGCTCCCCGCTCCGGGCCGTGTCCCCGGCGACGCGCCGCTCGTCGCTCTCGGCGCGCAACGCCGGCTCCAGCCACGGCAGCCGCACGCGCACCTCGCCGCTCAGGCGCTCCCGCCCGCCATCGGCGAGCTTCAGCCCGCGCTGCGTCGCGTCGGCCCGCTCCCAGCGCGCCCGCGTGCCCACCGCGCCCTCCCGCTGCCACTCGAGGCCGCGGCGCCAGGAGGCGAAGCCGGCGGGCGTGGTGAGGCGTCCCACCAGGGCGCGCAACTCGCCGCCGGTGCGCGGGCGCACGAAGCCCGTCAGCTCCACCCGGCGCGCGTGCTCGAGATCCCCGCCCACGGCCAGACCCCAGTCCTCCTGCTCGAAGGGCCGCTCGAGCCGCGTGAAGGGCGAGAACCGCTCGCCCACCGCGCGCGCCGCCAGCGCCAGGCCGCCCGCACCCAGCACGCCGGGGAGCCTCCCTTCCAGCCCCAGCTGCGCCCGCCCGGCCCCTCCCGTGTGCCGGTCGTCACCCAGCGCCGAGAAGGTGTTGGGGTCGAGGCGCGAGACCGCGCCCTCCAGCTCGAGGCGCAGGACCCCGGCGCGCACGCCGGCCCCGAGCGACCACAGCTGGTGCGACTCCGCCAGCGGCAGCGCGCGCCCCACGCGGAAGGCGCCGCGACCCGCACCCACCCAGTGGTAGGCGGTGCGCCCCGCGACGATCAGGGAGTCGGCGTACTCGCCCAGGCCCGCGCCCACGCGCGCGAACCGCACGGCGAAGCCGCCCGAGTCGGGCCCGGCGTAGGCGAACACCAGCTCGCCGCCCGCGACGCGCACCGTGTCGTAGTCGCCGCGCCCCGGCGTGACGCCGGGCGCGACGGCGAGCGCCGCGGTGTCGCCCGCCGCGGCCAGCACGGCGATGTCCTCCGCGCTCAGCACGAAGTCGAGCGGGCGGCCCCGGTCGTCGCTCTCGGTCATGGCCTGGGTGAAGAGGTAGAGCCGCCCGCGCTCCCAGCGTCCGGCGGCGCCCGCCAGGTTCCGGCGATAGCGGTTCACGGTGTACTGGTAGTCCACGGTGATGCGCGAGGTCGCGCCGATGGGCCGCCGGTTGGTGAAGGTGACGCGTCCGCGCTCGTAGTCGATGGCGTAGTCGGCGGCCTCGCCGCGCGCCATGCGGGTGCCGTCCACCGTGACCACCTCGCTCCCCGCGACCACCGAGATGCCGCCGTTGCCGTTGCGGTCGGTGAGCTGGTACGGGCCCTGCCGGCCCTCGCCGCCGTAGAACTGCATGCGGAAGTACTCGCCCTGCGCGTTCGCGGCCGCCACCGTCCCGCGGAAGCCGCCGGCGCTCCACTCGCCGCGCGCCCCCTGCACGCGGCGCTCGAGCCTGCCGAACTCGCCCTGCTGCAGGCTCAGCGGCACGTCTCCCAGCGCGGCCGAGCCCCGCGGGGCGGTGAGCTCGATCAGCACGCGGTCGAGGGCCTGCAACTCCTGCGTGCTGCCGGCGGCGGTCAGGGGCAGGTTGCGGTCCGACAGCACTCCGGTGAGCTGCACGCCCGGCGCCAGCGTGCCGCTGATGGCCAGGTCGAGCGACTGGCGCAGCGCGGCATCCTGGCTCGACCCGAAGTCCACCGCGATGGTCTTGTTCCCGTTCACCGCGAGGCTCGCGCCGGCGGGCGCGACGAACGGGCTGCGCGCGGTGGCCGGACGGGCCGCGGCCGCCGGCCCCGCGGGCGGCGGCACCACCGTGCTGTCGCTGGAGCCCGGAGGCGCGGCCCGGTAGCGCTGCGCCTCCCACGACAGCGCCGGCGGCGCGATCAGCCAGCAGGCCCGCAGCCACAGCGTGTCGCCCGGCAGGGGCAGGCGCAGCAGGCGCAGCTCGCCGCGCAGCGGATCCAGCAGGTAGTCGGCGCCGCGCCGCAGCGGGCCCGAGCGCGTCCACGCCGAGTCGGTGCCCGCGCGGAGGAAGGTGCGCGGGAGCCGGTAGACCAGCGCGTCGGCCCGCTGCACCACGACCAGCGTGCCGCAGCCCGGGTCCTGCCGCACGGGCACGGCCCCGGCCACGGCCCCGGCGGACCCGAGGACGAGCGCCCCGAGCACCAGCGCCGGAGCCCGCATGTCTCAGCGACCGGGCGGGGCGGGGGTCCCGGCAGCCGCGAGGGCGAAGCGCCGCACGCGCCCCGCCGTGCTCTCGGCGACCAGCAGGCTTCCGTCGGGGGCGAAGGCGAGCGCCCGCGGTCCCGCCAGGTCGCTCAGGGCGGCCAGCAGCCGCCCGGCGCCGTCGAAGAGCCAGAGCCGGCCGGTCGTCTCGTCGGCCACGGCGACGCGCGACGAATCGTCCACCGCGACCGGCAGGCGCCCGCGCCGCGGGCCGGCCTTGAGCGGCCAGGACGCCAGCATGTGGCCCCCGGCCTCGAGGCGCTGCACACGCCCCCCGGCGCGCTCGGCCGTCACGAGCTCGCCGCGCGGGCCGACGGCCAGGCCCGCCAGGCCGCGGAAGGAGCCCCCGCCCGCACCGTACCCGCCCAGCGTGCGCACGTAGCGACCGCTGAAGTCGAGGACGAGGACGCGGTCCCGGTCGGCGTCGGCGACGTAGACCGCACCGCCCCGGTCGGCGGCCAGCGCCACGGGATCCACCCGGCCCAACTGCTCACCGAGCGCGGCCAGGTCGGTCAGCACGCCCGCCAGCCGCCCGAACAGGTCGTAGAGCACGAGGCGCTGGTTCTCGCGATCGAGGATCGCCACACCCAGCGAGCCCACGGCCGTGACCCCCGCCGGCCGCCTCAGGTCGCCGGGCCCGCTCCCCAGCGTGCCCGCCTCCCCCAGCCAGACCCCGCGCGCGTCGAGCCGCACCAGCCGGTGCTGGGCCGCGTCGGTGACGTACAGGCGTCCGAAGGCGTCGCTCGCCACGCCGCTCGGCTCGACCAGCGCCGTGCGCTCGTCGCGGGTGCCGCCGAGGGTCTGGACGGGCACGAGGCGCAGCGCGGAGGTGTCCGGGGCGGCACCGGCCGGGCCGACGGCACCTGCCACCGCGGAGTCCGGGGCGGGTGCCGCCACGGAATCCGGGGCGGGTACCACACCCCGCGCCGGGGGCACGGCGCAGAGGCATGCCCACAGCAGCCAGAGCGGGACGCGCAGCCGGGACCACCGCGCCATGGGGGTCCTCTTCTCCGCTAGAACCGAGTGTGCACCCGGATCTGGAAGGCCGTGGGGTCCACGCCCGCGACCGGGACCACCTCGAGGTTCCACGAGCGCGGCGCCGCCGCGGGCTGGCCCGCCAGGCGGGCCGCGTGCAGCGCGCTCACGATGCGGTTCACCACCGCCACGGCCAGCGCCGTGTTGGCGCGCTGCGCCGCGCGCTGGGCGTGCTTGCGCTGGTCCCGGTAGCGCGCCTGCGCCTCCGGGCTGTCCCAGCTCCAGGCGTCCGCGCCCCTGAGCGAGTGCGCCTCGATGTAGGCCCGGTACTGCTCGGGGTCCGAGTAGTAGAGGTTGGCCGCGTCGCGCGCCACCACCAGGCGGTTGTAGTCCTCGCTGCTCGCGAAGCTGCCGACGATGCGGCGGTATTCCTCGTCGCGGCCGGAGAGGTCGATGCCCGCGCCCAGGCGCGCCGAGCGCAGGTACGAGTCCTCGCGCATCGCGACCTGGAGGCGGAACGCGGTGAACGTGCCCCAGACCGCCGCCTCGGTGAGCCCGAAGAAGGCCGCCGACCTCCGGTGGCCGAGCGTCGCCTGCCCCCAGCCCGGGAGGGTGAGCGAGCGCAGCAGGATGCGCGCGCGCTCCGCGCCCAGCACCGCCGGCTCCGCCGGGGCCTTCTTCGCCCGCGGCGTGCGGTGGCGGCCGAACAACGAGAGCGCCAGCGGATCGCCATCCGGGGCGGCCACAGGCACGAGACCGTTCGCCGAGAACTCCAGGGGCGTGGCCGGGGCGCTGCCGCTCACCAGCAGCGGCGCCTCCTCTTCGGCCCGGGCGCGCCCGGCGAGTGCGGCCACGAGCGCCAGACCCACGAGGGCGCACACGGCGGAGCGCCGCATCAGAACCTCCTCACGAGCGCCGCCGTCACGTCGGGACTCCCGTGACGCCACGAACTCCTGACCTTGAGCTCGAGGTTCTGCTGGAGCGGCAGGTTGTGCAGCCGCGCCGCGTGCAGCGCGTCGACGGCCGCGATCAGGTGGTTGAGCCACAGCGCCCAGCCCGCCAGCGTCGCCCGGTCGTAGTTCGACCGGGAGCGGCCGCGGATGTCGTAGTAGGCGCTGTGCGTGGCCGCGGGGTCACCCTTCCACCCGGCCAGGTAGGCGGGATCGCGAGCGATGATCTCGAAGAAGGCGCCGCGGTCCATGGCGTAGACCCGCCGGATGTCGCCGGCGTCGCCGCCGGTGGCGTTCTCCCAGCGCTCGAACGACCATGCGCTCGTGGTGTCGGTCGGCTCGCCGGCGAAGCGCACCGACTCGTCGCGGTCGCTCTGGGCCCTGTGCAGGTAGACGCGGTTGGCGGTCCACCCGGCCACCTCGGCCAGCGCGAACCAGAACCCGCTGCCCTCCCCGGCGTAGAGCTGGCCGGCGCCGGGCAGCGCCGCCGAGAACACGGCGGCCCGCCCCTCCGACTTCCACTCCGGCACCTCCAGCTCGGTGTAGGTCGAGTCCTCCGACGGCCCCCAGTCACGCACGATCGAGCGCTGCGCCAGCATGGGCAGCGGCCGCTCCCGCCCGGCGACGAGCGGGACGGCCAGCGGTGAGCCGCGCAGCACGGCGAGCGCGGGCACGGCCTGCAGGAGCGCCGCGCACGCCAGCGCCAGCGCGAGGCAACGCGCCGGGGACGGGCACCTCATCGGAGCAACCCCAGCTGGAGCACGTCCACACCCTCGCTGGTCGTGCCGCGGAAGCGCAGGCGCGCCAGGTAGAGGCCACCGGGCAGGCTGCCGGGCTCCCACACCTGCACGTTCTCACCCTGCAGGCCGGGGCGCGTGAATGACGCGACCTGGTGGCCCGAGGTGTCGAGGATGCGGAACTCCACCTCCGCGGGCTCGGTGAGCCGGAAGGCGAAGGAGACCGGGTGGCGGCGCGCCGGGTTCGGGTAGGCCTTCAGCGAGCCGCGCGCCAGCGGGCCGGACGCGGGTGTCGGGGCCTGCGGCGTGGCGAACGCGGGGAGCGCGCAGGTGCGGCCCGGATCGCCGCCCAGCATGGTCCACGAGTTCGCGACCGAGTCGCGCAGCGCCACGGGCAGCCGGTAGCCGTAGAGCCGGCCGAAGCGGTCGGGCACCACGAGGTCGAGCGCGCCGTCCCGGTCGAGATCGGCCGCGACCGGCGAGCCCGCGGCCCCGCTGCCGCTGGCGAGCGGCCAGCCCTCCACCTCGTTTCCGTCGGTGCGCAGCGCCGCCACGATGCCGCTGGCGTTCATGCCCACGACCTCGCTCCGGTGGTCGGCATCCACGTCCAGCGCGAGCGGCGGGCTGTCGGTGCGCAGGTCCTCGAGGGTGCCGCGCTTGGGCCAGCCCGGCGACGGATAGCCGGTGCGGTTCACGAAGGCGAGCCCGGAGTGGATGGTCTGCGTGAGCACCTCGGGCAGCCCGTCCCCATCGGGGTCGCCGGCGCCGAGACCCGCCACGATGGTGTCGCCGAAGGAGTGCCCCCAGCCGGGGATGGCAGCGCCGTTCGCGCAGAAGGCCCAGAGCTGGTCGGCATCGTGGACGACCAGGGCGGGCACGCCCGCGTCGCAGACCGTGCTCGCTCCGGCCGGGGCCGCCAGTCCGTCGAACGCGAGCCAGAGGAAGTCGGGAGCGAGGGAGTCCGTGGTCGCCACGCGCACCGGCCACCCGGGGTCGGGGCCGGGGGCGTCGGCCCGGACGGCCTGCACCTCCAGCATGGTCCACGTGTAGACACCGACCCAGCCATCCGTGAAGCCACCCGCCACGCGCCAGCCCCCGGGGGCCGCCGTCACGGCGAGACGCCCGGCCAGCCGGCCCTCACTCAGGCCGGACGGCGCGAGATTGAAGTAGTCCCGGATGGATCCGTCGAGACCGAGCGCGTAGACCAGCCCGTCGGCGCACCCCACGAAGACCACCGCGCCCGGAGACGTCCCCGCGATCACCGGGGGCGTCAGCACGATGCTCCCCAGCGCCACGGGCCACCCCGGCAGCACCTCGCCGTGGTGGTCCAGCAGCCACACGCGCCCGCCCGGGCTGCTCGTGTCGGCGCCCGAGGCGAAGGTCGAGACCGCGAAAGCCGCCCCCGAGTCCCCGCGGGCGATAGCCGCCATGACGGGCCGCGGCCGGCGGTCGAGGTGCGCGAAGGCATACGCGCTCGAGCCGTCCAGCGCGAGCCCGTCGGGACGGATGGCGAACAGCGCCGCGCTGTCGGGGTTCCCCACGCGCGTGGGCACGCCGTCCACCAGCACGTCGAGCGAATCGCGCCCGCCGGCCCAGCACACGTCCCGCGACCCGTCGCCGTCGGCGTCCACCGCCAGCAGCAGCGGGCCGCCCGGCGGGAAGTCCGCCGCCACCGGCCAGCCGGGCAGCTCCCAGGCGCGGGTCGCGCTGAAGTGCATCACGGGATCCGGATCGTCGAGGAACTCCAGGCGCCGGTGCGGCCGCGTGCCGATGTGGGGCCGCAGCGGCGGGAAGGTCGTGTCCGAGAGCACCGGGTTGTTGCTCAGGAACCAGGGGTCGAAAGGCGCTCCGAGCAGGTACGGGGAGCCCGTGTCGCCGAGGTCCTGGAGCCCGTCCGCCTCGAGCACCGAGATGGCGAGACGCCGGTAGTCCGTGTTGTAGCCGTAGCCGGGATTGACGCGCAGCGAGGTGTTGAAGGGGATCACGCTCTCGTCGATGTGCCAGACGAGGATGCCGGTGCCGGGCAGCAGCGCGTCGTACTCGAAGCGGTCCGGGCTCTTCGGCCCCAGCACGACGTGCGTGGCCGGGTCCTGGTCCAGCTCCACGACGTCCGCCGGGGCGAGCCAGCGGTTCTCGAGCAGCAGGTACTCGTCGCTCGAGAGCGTCACCCGCCGCACGTCCGGGTAGCGCTCGCTGTTCGCGAGCGCCGTCGGCGCGCCGCCGTAGTCCACCTCGGGGAAGGCGAGGGCATCGGTGACGTAGAAGCGCTGCCACGGGTCGACGCTCGGCGGCAGCAGCCCGGTGGCGAAGATCTCCGTGCCGTCCTCGAGCATGACGCGCGAGCCCAGCAGGTTCCCGCTGTCCATCAGGCTCCAGTAGCCCACCACGGGGTACCCGGTGTCCACGTTGTAGAGGTCGGCCAGGCCGAGGAGGTTGTGCCCCGACTCGTGCGTCAGCACGCCGTTGATGGCGCCGTAGTAGCCGTCCTGCGCGATGCTCTCGGGGATGATGGAGGCGCGGTCGATGGGCCGGTTGGTCGAATCGGGGAAGATCACCATGTCCGTGTCCGCCACCCCGATGGTGAAGGACGGGATGTCCTCCTTGCTGTCCTGCCGCACGTCGTTCTGCAAATCGCTCCCCGCGTGGATGATCACGTAGCGGTCGTAGGAGTCCCAGGGGATGCGGTCGTCCTGCGCGGTGGACTGCGAGTCCGCGGCGAACAGCATGGTGCGGAACATGTCCACGGCCGCTCGGTAGATCTCCTGGCTGAACTGCCAGGGGCCGAAGTCGGCCATGTCGCTCACCGAGTACGCCCCGGCCGGGTCGCGTGGCCAGACCTCGCCCGTGACGACGACGCGGCCGTACGACTGCGCGTCGAAGTAGCGCGTCAGGGCCTCGAAGTGACGCTGGAAGAACACGCGGTCGTGCGGTGGCGGGTCGATGGGCACGATGGTGGTGTCGGTCCGCAGGTCGAAGCGACCGTCACCGGTCGAGGCGTCGCCGCCACGGTCGTTGCGGAAGTCGATGCGGATGAACGCCACGCGGATGGTCTCGGGCGGGGCGTCGGCGGCGACGCGCGTGAGCGCGGTGCGCGCGCTGCGGGCCGGGCGCGCGCCGGGCCGCCAGCCCGCGCGCCGCTGCGCGTCCGACGACCAGTCCACGCCGGGCGCGGTCAGCAGGTCGCGCATCCCGCGCCACAGCCGCCCGCGCTCGCCCTGGAGGCGCAGCTCGTCCGCGCTCAGGGGCGCCGGGGCCCGCAGCCCCTTCTGGCGCAGGCGGGCGACGTCCTCGGCGCGCGCGACCCTGCGCACCCTCAATGGCGAGGCGGCGCCCGTGGCGGAAGCCACGGGCGCCACGAGCGCGAGGATCAGGAGTGTCGCGAAGAGGGCGCCGCGCAAGATTATGGTCCCGCTCCGGCCCGTGTGCCTCAGAAGCGATAGCCCAGGCTGATCTTGTCCACGTGCGGCAGCGTCGTGGCCTGCGGCACGGAGCCGTAGTCCAGCGTGAGCTTGCCCCAGTTGATCCCCAGGCCGTACGTCAGGTCCCTGATGTCGCCGAGCTTGTCGTAGTAGTAGCCGATGCGCCCGGCGATGCCGATGTCCGAGAGCCCCTTGCCGCCCTGCGTCGAGTAGCGGGCCTCGGCCCCGCCGTGGTAGGTGCGGAACTGGTTCGTGATCAGCGACTGGTTGAAGTCCGCCACCACGACCGAGCTGAACGCGCCGCTCTTCACGACCTCCCAGGCGAAACCCGTCTTGACGTTGCGCGACAGCGGGCTCGACTCGTCCTCGTTGATGAAGGTCACGCTCGGCCCGAGGTTCTGGACGTTCACGCCGATCCGCAGGCGGACCGCGGGGATCCGGTAGAGCGCGGCGAGGTCGATCCCGAAGGTCTGCCCCACGCCCGAGAGGCTCTGGGGCGCCAGCTGGATCCGGATGTACTTGAGCGAAGCGCCGACGGCGAGGTCCGGCAGCAGGCGCGTGCCGTAGTAGAGCGCCGGCGAGAACTCGTTCGAGCTGAAGACGCCCTTCTCGACGCCGCCCGGGTCCACCTCGGTGCTCTGGCCGTAGTCGAGGAAGATGATGCCGATGCCGAAGGCGCCCCAACCCTCGACGGGCTGGACCCAGGTGGCATAGTTGTAGCTCACGTCCGTGGCCAGGCCGGGAACGAGCTGCGCAAAGGTATACTCGACCGACGGGCCCTGGGCGAAGCCCAGTCCCGCCGGGTTCCACCAGGTCATCCCGGAGGCATCTTCTGCGAGGGCGACCCCTGCCGCTCCAAGGCCGTTCTCACGGGCACCGGGCTGGATGACGAGGGACGCTCCGGTCCCCCCCTGTGCGAGCGCCGTCGAAGCGAGCAGGAGCCCCGCGACGACCGCTAGTGCGGTGGTATTCAAACGCATGGTCGGCTTTCCCTCCGTCAGGACAACGATCCCCCGGCAAGCGGTCAGGGATACTACACCGGTACCCGGTGCCGTTCTCCCACTTTTTCTCAGCCCTCACCCACCCCGGGGCACCTCCGCGCCCGCCCCGCCAGGCGCAAACCGCTGCGAGGTAGCGCGATGACCCTCGAGACCTCGAGTGTCACTTGCGGTTCAGGATGACGATGCGTCCATCGGCATCCGCCTTCTGGCGGGGATTGCTGGCGCCGTCCGGGTCGCGGGGGTTCACGTGGACCCGGAAGAAATACACCCCATTGGCGAGCGCTTGTCCCTCTTCGTCGAGGCCGTCCCAGGGAAGCTGCACCTGCCCCCTCGCTCCCATGACCGTGAGGGTCCGGATGAGCCGCCCCGAGGCCGTGTAGAGGCGCAGCAGGGTGTTCACCGAGTCCCCGGGGGCGTTCACCACGAACAGTCCGCCGCTGCGCGGCCCCCCCGACTCCGCGGGGTTCGGGAAGAGGTAGGCGCCGCTGATGCGCAGGCCCGGGACCTCCTCCACCATGAAGTCGAGCGTGGCGCGCGAGCGGTGCGCCCCGGCCGTCAGGCCCGCCGCCAGGTTGTCCGCGGCGCTCACGCTCACGGAGTGCGCGCCCAGCGCCAGGTTCGGCAGCTGGAACGTCGCGTTGCCGCCCTGGTAGGAGTTCGCGGCGTATCGGAAGCTCGACGTGATGTCCGTGCGCGTGGTCGTGTTCCCGTCCAGGGTCACGACGATGCCGTTCTGGGGTGAATGCCCCGTGGTCAGGATCCCGCTCGGGTCGTAGAGGTCCACCGTCAGGACGGCGTCCGGCCGCACCGTGGTCGAGCCCCCGACGAACGACAGGGTGATGCGCGGCCCCGCGTCGTCGCCCGGGGCCGCCTCCCCGTCCGCGACCGCCACGGCGGACGAGCCCACCCCGTCGCTGTCGAACCCCTCGCCCACCGCCCGCCCCTGGATGTACGCGCGCACGCGCCCGCGCGCGCCCTCCCGCGCCTCCAGCGGTACGATGAAGCGCCCCTCGAACTCGCCGTTCGCCACCCGCACGTCGCCGCGATAGATGGCCCCGGCCTTGAACGGGTACTTCAGGTAGTCCCCGTAGTACAGCACGGAGTCCACTTCCTGGGAGTCCTCGATGAGCAGACCCGCCACGCCGTCGAAGGGGACGGACACTCCGCCCGGGCAGTCCAGCACCTGGCCCCGGAACGTGAGGGTCTGGCCGCGCCGCATCTCGGTCACCGGGTCCCCCGCCGAGTCCGCCAGCGACATCACCACCCACTGCCGCGGCAGCCACAGGCGCGTCGCCGCGTCTCCCATCAGCTGGTACTTCTGCTCGTTGAAGTCCCCGTACTTGGTCTTGAGCAGGGCCTCGGCCAGCGGGACGTGGTAGCGGCAGTCCAGCGTGTCGCGCTCGAACAGCTCGGAGTAGATGAGCTGGTTCAGGTAGGCGTTCCGGCCGCTGATCGCCAGGTCGGTGGCGGAGATGACCCCCACCGCCCCGCCGATCGTGCTGGTCATCATCGCCTCCCCCAGGCTGCGCACGACCGGGTTGTCGAACGCCCCGACGTCGCACGAGGCGGAGATGAAGACCGTGAAGCGCGGGGCGTTCCTGAACGAGCCCACGTCGCTGTCCAGCATCACGCGCTCGTCGGCCAGCTGGAACGGGCTGCCATGGCCGACGAAGTTGGTGATGGCGGAGCCCTCGTTGAGGTTCCTCCGGATGTCGGCGTTCGCCCCCGGCTTGGTCGCACCCGGGCCCGTCGGGTAGGTGTGCAGGTAGACGTACTGCCGGTCGATGTGGGGCGGCGTGAACTGCACGTCCAGCGTGACCGTCTGGTCGAGGTGGGCCCATTGCAGATCGTCGGGCGCGTTGCCCTGCATGTTGTCGTCCGCGATCAGCATGACCTTGTTGTGCCATTCGCCCAGAGGCGAGGAGCGCTCGTAGCCCAGCACCTTGCTGCGCACCACGCCGAGCGCGGTGGCGGCGTCTTCCACGGGGATGCGTCCGCCCAGGAAGCTGGGCACGATCTGCTCGGGATCCGTCCGATCCACGCACAGCAGCCAGTCGTCGGTGGCGAACTGCCGCAGCTGGCTGGTGTCGTAGCCGTCCTCGAACGACGGCACGAGCGCTCCCGGCTGCCCGGGCTGCGCCCGCCCCTTGATGTTCTTGAAGTCGTACGAGGCGTCGCCCAGGAACGTCACGAACAACGGCCGGCGGGCCGGATCGGCCGCCCTCCCGTTCCAGTTGTAGTAGGCGGTGCGGAGGAAGTTGCGGATGGCCATGGGGTCCGCTCTCCCGCCCGAGAACTGGTCGTAGACGCTCGAGACGGGCACGGCCTTCACGTTGAAGGGCGCCGCGAATCCCTGCACCGGCAGGTGCGTCCGCCGCCACGCGGCCAGCGAGTCGGCCGCGGTCTTGAATCCGTCGTAGTAGATGAGGATGTAGTCGGCCCGCTGCGTCGTGTCGCGGTAGTTCTCGGGAGCCGAGCGCGGGGCCTCCCCGATGTCCTGGGACAGCAGGGCGGGCAGGCTGTCACGCACCACGCGGTAGCGCCGGCGCGACGGCTCGGAGGCCTGGAAGGTGAGGTACCAGCCGCCCGGCCCGCTCTGGAACTGCCCGGCCACGGGAACGATCTGCTCCGGCCGGATGGGGTCCGTGACGTCGAACAGGCGCGGCTGGCGCGGGTCCACGAAGGGCCCGATGCGGTAGATGACGTCGCCGTTCCCGCCGCTGGGCGAGTCGAAGGCCAGCGCGTCGTCCACGGGCTCGAACCGCCTCATATAGTAGAGGTCGAACCAGGCCAGACCGCACTGGTCGGTGCGCTCGGGATTGCCGGGATCGGTCCTGGCCTGCACGCTCATCCGGAACTTGTTCTCCGTCGCGAGCAGGGTCGAGAAGGTCGTGTCGTAGACCTGGGCCGCCACCCAGTCGAACACGCGCGTCGGCATGGACACGCCGTTGAAGCTGACGTCGAGGAAGTGATCCTTGATCGTCTTGACGTAGCCGGGCCGGGCCCGGTTGTAGTTGAGGCCCCAGATCACCGAGCGCATCCGCACACCCTGCGTGGTGTCGGCGCCGGGCGGCGCCACCGGCACCGTGAAGGCGCCACCCTGGGTGAGGCTGATCCAGAACCACTTCTCCCAGAAGAGATCCGAGTCGTTGACCCCGTCGCGGGGCGAGGCGGCGGGGAAGTACTCGTGGTCCTCTTCGTAGTGCGCGCGCGCGGGGAAGGTGGCGGGCGTCGGCAGGCCCGGGTCCGTGATGGTGTTGGCCCTCGGCACGATGCGCGCGGGGGTGCCCCCGACCGGCAGATCGGACGTGGCGCGGGTCAGGTAGTAGTAGTTGGCCGTCTCGTAGGGGTGGTCGATGAAGACGGTCTCGGGGTAGGCGGGGTCGTAGAGGCTCGCCCAGTCGCTCGGGCCCATGGCGAAGAAGTAGAGGTAGTCGGCGTTGTCGTTGAAGGTCTGGTCCTCCGTCCCGACCCCCATCGCCACTTCCCGGTAGTCGCAGTCGTCGCAGTAGGAGTCCTGCGGCAGCACCGGGAAGCCCGCCCAGGTGAAGAGCCGCAGGCTGTCCACCGGCGTCGCCCCCGTCTCCGGCGTGAACATCGCGTAGTTCCGGAGCTGGCCGTAGGTCACCTTGTAGAATCCGGTCCTGCGCACCGCCAACTTGATCCAGGTGCGCCCCGCGAAGACACTCGTGTCGCGAAGCACGGGATCGGCCAGCGCCAGCTCGGCGAACGTCGCGCCCGCGCGCCCCACCAGCCGGCGCACGTGCGGCCGCCGCCACCCTCGGCCCTGCTCGTAGTTCAGGAGCGCGCCCCGGTAGACCGTCTCGAAGGGATCGGGGCTCTCGGCCGGCGGCCCCAGGTCCCCCACCACCTCCACCCGCACCGACACCTGCACCCGCCGGTACAGCGTGAGGCGCCGGGCCGCCGCGTCGTAGTCCGCCGGATAGACGACGATGCGCGCGATGCGCTGGTTGCGCAGCCACGCCACGCCGAGAAGGCGGGCGCGCACGCCGGGCCGGGCGCCGGCCCCGGCGTACGCCGTGTCCGAGCTCCAGTAGACCGGGGTGTTCGAGCGATCGCCGGGGACCGCGTACGGCTGTGGCGCGAGCAGCAGCCCGTCGTGCGCCTCGGCCGCCTCACCGGAGGCGGTCACGCGGACCTCGCCCAGCGGCGGCACCGCGACCACCACGATGCGCGCGGGCAGCGCGGGCGAGCCGGCGGGCGCATCGCTCGAGAACCCCTCGAGCCGAAGCTCCAGCGGCGCGGGCGCCGCGCCCCCGCCCGGCACGGGCGCGAAGCGCGGGGCCGGCACGCTCACGTCGAACTGGATGGAGGCCGGGCCCGAGGCGGTGAGACGCACGGCAGGGATCGGCGCCACGGCCATCGCCGCCCCCGGCAGCAGCAGCGTGAGCGCGACGAGCAATGGACGGGTCAGACGAACGGGATGTGGCACGGGATCCGTGGGAGCGGCGCGGGTCAGAACTTCTCCGCCTCGTCCGACAGCATCACCGGGATGTCGTCGATGACGCGGTAGTGGAGGCGGCAGGCGTTGCACGTGAGCCGCTGGGCGGCTTCCTCGTAGACCAGGTCGCCCTTGCACGCGGGGCACACCAGGATGTCGAGCAGCTCGGGGATCAGGGGCATCGGACTCCTCGTTCGGTCGCGTTGAGGTTGTGGCCGCCGGGGCCCGGCGGGGTGCCGGGTCGCGGCGGTGGATGGCTTCCTTCAAGGCGTAGCGAGAAGCGTTCGCGAATCCCCCACGTGGGCGGGCCTCACTCCCACACCCGAGTCTAGCAACCGCGTTTTCCGAGGGTCAAGCCGGGGCCGCCACGCCGACGGCCCTGCCCGGCTCAATCCGCCACCTCCCGGAAGACGCCCATGCGCCGGTACTTCAGCAGGCGGCGCTCCACCAGCTCGTCCGGACGCAGGCGGGCGAGCCCGTCGATCTGCTCGATGAGCGCTTCCTTGAGCGTCGCCGCCGCCGCGGCCGGGTCGCGGTGCGCCCCGCCCAGGGGCTCCGGCAGCACCGCGTCGATGACCTCGAGCCGCGCGAGGTCCGTGGCGGTCAGCTTGAGGGCCGCGGCCGCCTCGGGGGCCCGCTTGCTGTCGCGCCACAGGATGGCCGCGCAGCCTTCGGGCGAGATCACCGAGTAGATCGAGTTCTCGAACATGATCACCGAATCGGCCACCGCGATCCCGAGCGCACCACCCGAGCCGCCCTCGCCGATCACCGCCGTGACGATCGGCACGCGCAGCCGCGCCATCTCGCGCAGGTTGACCGCGATGGCCTCGGCCTGGCCGCGCTCCTCGGCGCCCAGCCCCGGGTACGCGCCGGGCGTGTCCACCAGCGTGATCACCGGGACCCGGAAGCGCTCCGCCAGCCGCATGAGGCGGAGCGCCTTCCGGTAGCCTTCGGGGTTGGACATGCCGAAGCGCCGGAACAGGTTCTCCTTCGTGTCCCGCCCCTTCTGCTGGCCCACGATCATCACCGGGCGACCCTCCAGCAGGGCCAGCCCCGTCACCACCGCCGGATCGTCGGCGAAGTGACGGTCCCCGGACAGCTCGGCCCAGTCGGTGAAGCAGGCCTGGATGTAGTCGAGGCTGAAAGGCCGCCTCGGGTGCTTGGCCAGCTGCACGCGCTGGTAGGGCGTGAGTCCCGCGTAGATCTCCCGGCGCAGGTCCTCCGCCTTGCGCTCGAGGTCGGCCAGCTCCGTGCTCGCGTCGAGGCCCGTCTCCGTCGTGCGCGTGCGCAGCTCCTGGATCTTCTGCTCCAGCTCCAGCACGGGCTTCTCGAACTCCAGCCACGTCGTCACGACGCCCCCTTTCCCCAGAACGCGCGCAGGCCGGGGAAGCGCTGCTTGAGCGCCTCGGCCACGCCGCCGTCCTCGGCCACGCGATAGCGCCGCGAGCGGCTCGCCTTGCGCGAGAAGTCGGGCATGATGATGTGCAGGTACACGTCCGACTCGCCCGGATGCGCCGACAGCACCTCGTCCACCTGCTCCAGCCACCCGACCGAGAGCTGCTCGGCCCGCACCTCGATGTGCAGGCACGGCCGCCAGGTCGCGCGCGCCTCCTCGAAGCGCCTGACCTCGGTGAGCAGCAGCTTCACGCCCCGCTCCTCGCTCCTCTCCAACCGCCCCGAGGCGACCACGACCTCGTCGGTGGCGAGCCAGGCCCGCACGCCCTCGTAGGTGTCCGGGAACAGAGTACACTCGATCCGCCCCGTCAGGTCCTCCAGAGTCACCGCCGCCATGAGCTTCCCGGACCGCGTGGTGATGGTGCGCACCTCCCCGACGAGGCCCCCCACCCGCACCTCGGTGCCGTTCTCCTGGTGGGGCAGATCGCTCACCGCGTGCGTCCCGAGGCGCTCGAGCTGTCCGCGCAGCGGCTCGAGCGGGTGCCCGGAGAAGTAGAAGCCCAGCATCTCCTTCTCCTTGGCGGCCCGCTCGCGGCTCGACCATGCCCCGCCGGGCGGCAGCGCCGGCGCGGCCACCGCCACCTCCGAGTGCCCGTCGTCGCCGAACAGCGACGACTGCCCGCGCTCGCGCTCGCGCTGCAGCGTGGCGGAGTGGTCCAGCGCCCGGCCCGCCCCGGCGTACATCCGGCCCCGCTCCTCGCCCAGCGAGTCGCAGGCCCCGGCCGCGACCAGGCTCTCCAGCACGCGCCGGTTCAGGGTGCGCGTGTCCACCCGCCGCGCCAGGTCGAAGAGGTCGTGGAACGCCCCGCCCGCCTCGCGCGCCGCCACGACGGCCTCGACCGCGGCCTGCCCCACGTTGCGCACCGCCCCCAGCCCGACCCGGACGCACCCCTCCTCGAGCGAGAACTTCCACTGCGAGCGGTTCACGTCGGGCGGCAGGATCTCGAGCCCCATGCGCCGGCACTCGGCGATGAGCGTGACGATGCGGCTCGAATCGGACATCTCGCTCGTGAGCGTGGCGGCCATGAACTCCGCCGGGTGGTGCGCCTTGAGCCACGCGCACTGGTAGGCGATGAGCGCGTAGGCGGCGCTGTGGGAATTGTGCACCACGAGTCCGTTCGCCACGAAGTTGTGGTCGTGCTCGACCGTCAGGTCGTAGGTGTCCTGGATCCCGCGGCGCTCGATCGAGACGACGCGATCCCAGAAGACGTCCGACTCGGCGACGCGGGCGAGGCGCACGGAGGAGAAGAACCCGGCGAGCGCGCGCAGCGTGGAGCGCCGGAAGCCGCGCTTGGACCTCGAGCCCCGGCCCTGGAGCTCCTTCACCGACACGCCGGAGCGCACCTCCACGTCCTTCCAGGTGATACCCAGCCGGCGCCGCTCCTCCGCCACCCATTCCCGGACCTCCACCGGAACCGTGTCCACGCTCGTGGCCCCGCGGCGCGTGCCCTGCAGATGACCTCTCAGCAGTGCCAGCTGGCGGTCGCGCCCCACGACGTGCGGGCCCACCCGCCGGACGAACGCCTCGGCGGATCCCTCCCCCACGAGGTTCACCGTGTAGCCGACGCGTACCCCGCCCCGGTACCTGAAGCTCTTCTCGTGCAGCCCGCTCACGATGCCCAGCCGCAGCAGCAGGAGCTGGACGTCCCGCGCCAGCCCACGCGAGGATGTGGCGTAGTAGGGGACGGCATGCCCGCGGCCTGCGAAGTATCCGTCCCCGGACCACAACCTCCCGAGGAACACCTCGACGTCGGCGTCCCTCAGCCCCAGGACCTCGGCCGGCACGCGCTTCACGGCGGCCCGGCAGCCGAGGATCCCGAGCCTCTCGGCCCAGCGGAACGCCCCCGATCGCCTCCCTGGCACGTCCATCACCAGAGCGAGGTTGCCCTCGACGGCCGCTCCGTACCCGACGGCCGTCTCCCGCACGGTGCCGGGCGGCCCGAGGTTCGCGCACACCTCCATGGCTCCGGTCGCGCGCGTGTGCACCCTCGCGACCGTGTCGGGGAACACGGCCACGGCCGCCGCGAAATCCTCGATGAGGGCGCGTTCCCGGTTGAAGTAGTAGAGCGACGTCGGGTGGCAGGTGTTCCCCTCGGCCAGCAGGCCGGCGAGGGTGATCAGCTCGTAGCGCGGCCAGGAGCCGGTGGCCGGCACCGGGAGCCGGCGCGGGGCGGCGATGCGGTCGCCCGGCGCGAGGTCCTCGAGGTTCTTCCAGCCCCCGAGCGTGCGGAAGGGATGGTTCCCGGTCGCCGTGATCCCGTGCCCCTGCGCGGTCCGCAGCTCGAAGACCGGCTTGCGTCCGTTCCACACGACGTCTGTCACGCGCCGGGCGCGCAGCCGCAGGTCCTCGCCGAGCGCGTGCACGCGGAACGGACTCCGCGACCGGAACAAACCCCCCACCGTCGCGCGCTCCCCGGTCACCGCCTCCAGCAGCTCCGTCTCCTCGGTCACGCAGGCGTTGAAGCCGTAGCCCGCGAACTTCTCCATCGTCTGGAAGATCTTCAGGGCCTTGGGCGCCGGGATCTTCTTCTGCGCACAGCCCTCGATGAAGGCCTTCTGCTTGGCCTCCATCTCGGCGGCCAGCTTCTTCCCCATGGCGCGGCGCAGCTCGTCGCCCTGCGACAGCGAGAACCCCGCCAGCTTGTGCGCCGCCTCCATCACCTGTTCCTGGTAGACGAAGACGCCGTAGGTCTTCTTGAGGATGGGCTCGAGCGCCGGGTGGTCGTAGCGCACCACCTGCCGCCCGTGCTTG
>Ga0315295_10001699_pt1 | contig 18846 bp, 12 predicted proteins | sample YL17G14_0_MG_FD_204453 | JGI IMG/M metagenome (GOLD analysis project Ga0315295, IMG submission 204453) | Sediment microbial communities from Yellowstone Lake, YNP, Wyoming, USA - YL17G14_0 | ecosystem: Environmental > Aquatic > Freshwater > Lake > Sediment | place: USA: Wyoming | collected... | reverse complement strand
TGCATCTCCTGCTCACCATATTCCTTCTGGCCGATCTCAGGTGCGTCGGTGTCATAGACCTTGTAGGCCTCGACACGGTATGTCGGGGCGACCGGCTGGGTCGGGGCCGTTTGATTGGCGGGGTATGATGGCGGAGGGGCCTGCGGTTGCGCCTTCTCACCACTGAGGACCTTCCGTATCTTACGTTTTATCAGCACCCGTGCAATTATCGCCAGGATCACCAAGGCGATGATGCCTATGGTTATCCCAATGTTCAAGGCGGAAAGTCCGCCACCACCCGTGCCTCCGCCGGTGAATATGTTCGCGGCCTTGACGTTCACGACGGTCGTCACCGTTCCCTTGCCACCGTCGGAATCCTTCACGGTCAGCGTGACCGTGTATTTGCCAGCATTGGCATAGGTGTGAGTGGGCTTTATTCCATAGGAGGTCCCATGGTCGCCGAAGTCCCATGTGTATGTCAGGCCCGTGTCCTCGGTGTCCTTGGAGCCCGTCGAATCGAATGACCCCGCGGTGCCCGCGGTGAGCTCCTTGACCGGGACGATGACGGCCGTGGGTTCGTTGTTCTTCACATTGATTTTGATGTCGGCCCGCGTGAACCATTCACCGTACTTGCCCTCCTTGTCCTTCAATCTTGCAGAGAACTGGTACTCGCCCAGCTTCGCGCTCTTTGTGGGGGTGAACCTTGCGGTCCAGGTGCCATTGTTGTCGGAACCACCTGGCTGGAATGCCAGCTCGCTGATGTACGCGGCCTCGTCGTTCCCGGAACCCAGCTTATAGGTTATCTCGGCCGTGAGGTCCCTGGGCTGGTCCTCGATATCGCCGCCCTTGACCGTCAATACGACGCCCTTGGTCCTGAGGACATCCTTTGCGCCCATCTCGATGGAGGACACGACCGACGGGTTGTTGAGGATGTGGAGCTCGTCCGAGATGACCCTTGCAGAGGTGTCATTGTCCGCGTCCACAACATAGGCGGCGAAGCAATAGGTGACATCGGTCCTGGCATCCTTGGGCAGGACGTAGGTTATGGCCCACGCGTCCCCCTGGAGGTCGGGCGTTGCAACTACCTTGTCCCAATTGTCGCTGCCGCATGGTGCGACCTCGATGAGCGGTTCCAGGGTTTCGACCAAGTCTTCTTTATCGGTCGCAGTGATGAGTAGCGTGACCGGTTTGGTCCTGTAGATGCCATTGGACACATCCTCCCCAAAGGCCACCTGTTGGACCACCGGTGGGTTGTTCTTGACCTCGAGCGACATGTTCCGATAGGACCAATCGCTCGTCAGTGAACCGGAATCGGTCACCATGGCCCTGAGGTCGTAATTCCCCGTCACGAAAATGGTTTGGGTCGCCAGGACCGCAGTGAACGCGTCCCCGTTCAAGGAGGCCTTGAGTTCCATCCAGACGGTATCCGTGGACCGCTTGTATTGCAGCTGCGGTGTCATTGCCGATATCTGGTCCTCTATGTCCTTCGAGGAGATCGTCACCATCGTCTGGTCGGTACGATAGATGGAATTGTTAGATAGCATGATGCCGTCGACCCACGGATTGTGGTTGACGAAATCCCAGTAAAGGTCCACATTCTTCTTTGCGGTGAGGCCGACACTGTCCGTCAGTGTCAGCTGGACCGTGGTCTTGCCATGCCAATACAATGGGGTCATGAGCGTTAGGGTATGATTGGCGCTGTTCTCACCAAGCACCTTTGTAATGACCTTCGAGTCGCGCTCCGACACGGTCCATTTCATCAACGGGCTGGTCGCCGCTGTCTCCTTATCGCTGCCGTACTTGGTCAGGTTCACAATGAGAGGCTGGTCCTCCTTGGTGTGGAGCTCTTTCAGGTTCGCGGATATGACCGGGGGCGCGTCCACATCGAATGTAATGGACGCCGAGTTATTGCTCTTTGTGATCTCCTTGACGGCGGTGTTAGGGTCGATGATGGCCGATATCGTGTGTATGCCGGGGGTCGCTGTCCAGGAGTATGTAACGGGTGTCACGTAATTGGAGATATAGGTGTTCTTTGTTCCGAGCAGGACATCGTTCCCGCCCTGGTTGTCATGGAAAGCGACATCCACGTTGCTCCTCAGCAATGAATCTTTATTGTACACATTGACGGAGATCGTCACCGTGTCGCCGGTCTTGGGCGTTGCAGGTAGGATCCCTAGGTCGTTGTTCGTCGTGAATAGGTCCGGGAAGTGCCAGACGAACTTCGGGGTCGGAGCGTCGTAGGGGCCAGCGACCGGCGGGTTCTTCACGGTCAATTGCGGGTAGTTCTCCACGATCTGCTCCCAGCAGGACTTGGCCTCGCCGTTCGCATGACAGAAGGTCGGGTCATAGACGCAGTGGGTGTTCTGGCAGCACCACTCGTTGGTGTTATATGTCGTCCCCTGTGTGCACGAGCAGAACGGTCCATGTTGATCGGTGTACTCGTCGGGCAGACCTAGCCCATAATGGCCGAACTCGTGCTGGAGGACCTTGCCTCCCGCGCCCAGGTCGCTCTGGTCGTACTCCTCGATGAAGGCCTGACCCGGATAATAGATGCCATAGCGGAATGTGTAGGCCCTGCCTTGACCTCCATTGATATGGAGGTTTACCTGGTTCCATTTTTCCCTGTTGTTGTAGATATCGACCTGTCGGAAGGCCATCTGGCCATCCGTCCCATCATATAATTTAGCATTGGTACCCGTTATTTCGTTCTGCCAATTGTTGAAGTCCTGAAGAGTACCGTCCCATCCAAGCGAGACCGTAAGGTCAAAGTACTTGATGACCGACCGGCTCGAGGTACTGGACGAATCGCTTGGAGGCGCGTTCAACGGTTCCTGGCTATTGTGACTGTAATATGCCTTCATATTGGCATGGACATCTGGCTGTATTGATGCTGAGGCCATCCCGACCAACGGGGACAGGGCCATCAGGGCCACGGCAAATGCCAATGAGACACGGGGCAACCAGTGCGTTACTTTCAAAGACGAGCCTCCTGTTCTGTAGATATGGACCAAGTTGCCACTATGCGGTCTCGGCCATTATGATGTTATTCTAGATTGTATATATTTATACTTTCTTGTAATAAAGGGTAGATTACCAGATAGGCAGACCTCTGTTTCATTTGAATGGAGGACCTTTAAAATCAGATCGGTGAGCTCACCAGAACATCTGGTCGAACACTAGCGGGTCGAGCCCGAGTATGTCGGCGAGCTCGTGGGCCTTCTTGACGAGCTCGACCTCGTCCTTGAACTGGATCTCGAGGTTCCTGAGGACGAGCTTCAGCCTGTTGTCCGGCTTGACGGTCCTGACGCCCAGGCGCATCAGTAGATACTGCACATCGATGATGGTGAGGCCCGGGACGCCTTTGAGCAGCTCGTCGGTGCCAGGGTCGGGCCATCCCTTGGATTCCCGGTATTTGCCCGCCCATCGCTTCATGGCCTCGAAGTCCGTGTCCAGCACCCAGTCCTTCTTGTACTTCACGAACCTCTGGGCCAAGCGCTCGATGGCGGTGTAGCGCGACAGGTCCTGCAGGACCCAGCGCTCGACGAAACGCTTCTTCCCCTCGGCCTGGACCACATAGGGGAAGGTTTCAAGGGTGCAGTCCGGGTAGGACTCGGCGAAGGCCTCCAGCGTCGGGAAGACAATATCCCATCGTTCCTTCGACGATAGGGCCATGTCAAGAAGGGTGATGACAGCAGCGGAGCCCGGGAAGTACTCGACCCACAAATAGTCCTCAGCGTTCTCCTTGGCGATCTCGAGGACCGTCTTGTTCATCTTGGCCTTGATGAGCTCCTTCGCCTCGAGGAGCTCCGGGCTTGTGCCCGGGCCCATGGGGATCATCTCTCCTTCTCCTCGGCGTCCTTTTTATTCTTCTTCCCGTCCTTCTTTTTCGGCCCCTTCTTCCCCTTCTCGGTCTTGAAGGTCGTCATGCCGTACTTCCTAGGCAAAGGCTTCGCGTCGAAGCTCGCCACCCCTATCTTCTCCCTCTCGAGCATGGCCTTCTCGTCCTCTTCCTTCTTGGCCCTGCGCATGCCATCCTTGAGCCAGCGTGGGTCGGGGAGGTTCTGTTCGATGCCCTTGACCTTGTACAGCCTGCAGGAAAGCCCGAACTCGTCCATCCTCCCTGCATCGGGCTCGATGTCCAGGTCATTTATCCTGATGGTCGGGCTGCCCTTGAACTTGAGGGTCTCGGCCTGGGCATAGGTAGTGACCAGGGTCCTAACGACCTGGGCGTTGGCCGACATACCAAGTTCGTCGATGACCTGCTGGATCATCCGTTCGACCCTTTCCTTCGAGGGGCATCCGTCTATGTAAAGCAGCTCTATCTTCAAGTTGTATCCATCTCCAGGTGGTAAAGGGGATGCATGGTCCACCGTCAAGGCTTGAAGGGCCTAGTAAGTATTTCAATCTGCCTTCCAGTCCTCAGAGGTCCTCTGGCATGTCCATGGCCTCGATGGGCTCTGGTGGGGGTTCGTCGGATTCGCCAACGAGCATCTCCTTGCTTATCCTCCGGCCCCTCAGATAGCCCATGACCTCTTCCACGGTCCTGACCCCGTCCTCGGTCAGGAAGCCCGAGACGAGCCTTAGCGGGGTTTCATCGAAGTAGACGTTCTTGACCTTGACGTTCTCGAACCGCTGGTGGGTGACCTCGAGCGAGGTGTGCTCCTGGAACTCCGGGATGAAGAACGCCGAGAGCACGAACTTGTTCCTCTCGGCGGCCACGAAGAACGGGACCTCATCGGCCTTGGCCGCCAGCGCCAGGGCCCTTGTACCTATCTTGTTCACGAGGCCGCGCTCCGTTATGGCATCAGCGCCGACGAGGACCATATCAGCGTCGGAGACTGCGTCCGAGAGGGCCGCGTCCACCACCAATGTCGTCGATATGCCGGCCTGGCCCAGGGCCTCCGCCATCTTGATCCCTTCGTTCATGGGCCTGCCTTCGGAGATGATGACGGAAAATGATTTGCCGGCGTTCGCAATGAGGAGCTTCAGGACGAGGGAGGAGTAGCTGTTCGTGACGATGATGTCCTGGGCCATGAGGGCCTTGCTCGCGGCGTCCACCACGCGTTCCCGGGCCTTGTCCAGCTCGGCGAGGTACGCCTTGGCCCAGTTCCTGGTCGCTTCCTTGGCCAGGAACGGTGGCACGTTCTCCAGGGTACACAGCACGTCATTGACGCAGTTGAACATCGGGGACATGCTCGGTTGGGCCTTGATGACCTTCCTTCCGACGCTTACCATGGTCTTAAAGAGGTTCTCGGTCTCCTCGTCGTTCTCCTCCACGACCTTCAGGAAGATATCGACTGCCTTGCGGACGAGCTGGGAGGCGCCGGAGGTATTGTCGTTCGAGAGCTCGATGATGAGCCTGTCGACCTTGGTAAGACCGAACATGCGTAATGAAAATATTACTTCACTCAGATAAACCTTTAGTTTGGTCCTAGGGCCCGGACGGCCCGTCCTCCTTGTCCATTCCCTCGGAGGCAGCCTCGGCTTTGATCCCGTCCTGCTTCTTTTCGGTCTCGTCCTCGTAGATGACAGTGTATGTCTTCCTCCGGCCGTCGTCCTTGGCCTCGACGAGGCCCCAGCGCCGGAGCCAGACCAGATGGTAGTTCGTGACCTTGCGGGACTTGTTCAGGCGGGGGGCCAGCTCCTCTGCAGACAATCCCGGACTGTCGAGGAGCGTCTCGATTATGGTCTCTTGGACCGTCGTGAGGTTCGCGCCAGGCCTCGGCTTGCGGCCGCGTGGGTAGAACCTCCGATAGTAATCGTCGCGGTGCGAGTAGATGAAGCCCTCGCGCTCGAGGGTGCTCAGGTGATAGATCAGGGTCCCGTTGTTCAGGCTGAGGTCACGCTTGATGCGGCTGTAGTGGGCGCCCGGGTTGGCGACGATGTACCCGCGTATCTCACCGCGGGTGTAGTTGTCGAGCATCTCCTCCTTTTTGAGGCGCGTGTAGAGCGGGACCAGGATGAATGCCATGATGGAGTATTTGGTGGCCTCGGACAGGGATGTGATAACTAGGGCGGAGATTATGATCGAGCATATGACGACGATGGACGCCATGATGGCGATGAGGACCGGCCTCGGGACGCCGAAGATGACGGGCTCCTCCTCTTTCACTATCTCGACCTTCTTTGAATCGCAGGACCTGTAACTGAGGTTGTCCACCGCGCAGAACAGGGCATCATAGTAACCCTCCTTCGTATAGATGAAGGTGGTTGGCGGCACCTGGCAGTCCTGCGGGGATGTGCAGTTCGTCGGGGCGATGGCCCAATCGACATTTCCATCGTTGTTGTAATCCCATTCCATACGGATTACCTTGACCCGGGTCCCACTAACGAAATGGACCTTTGCATCCTTGAAAGTTACCTTTACGCCACTTGCACCCGATTTCATCTGATGGATCTCGGGAAGGCCCGCATCTGCCTTGATGGATGCGGGGACGGGAGGTGCTGTGAGAAGGACCGTGATGTTCACGGTACCCGTCTCTGACCACAGGCCCGTATCACCGGGTTTCGAACTGTCCGTCGCATGAACGCTGACCTTGATGGTCCATTTCCCCCCGTCCCAGATGAATTGTCTGGTATTATGGTCCTGGGCCGCGACCTCCCAGTCGAAGAACCACTTGGTCTGCGAGGAGCCTGGCGATAATAGATATAAGCTAGAATTGGCCAACGGTCGGAAGAAGAAGGTCTCTTGCTTCTCATCAATGAGCCAGAGCTTGATGTCGTCGATCACATTCCCCATGATGTTGGTATAGGCGTTGCCCTCGATCCTAAGACATCCTGGTGGCGAGATGTTCGCGCTTATCTCATCCGGGGTGGGTGCTCGACAGGGCTTGAGTTTGGTCGAGAGTAATTGGTCCCCTTCCTTAGGTGAAATGACCATGACATTGGGTGGCACACATGTGTAGCAGCTCACGATAAGATCTATGGCCCTCTCCTTCGAACCACAGTCGGACGAAATGATCACGATGCTCTGGGATTTTGTATATACATTCGATCCGATGAGCCTCCCGATGACCGTGAAATTGGATTTGATGGACCCGCCCCAATCGATTGTCTCCGTGAGCAATAGGAACCGTGCATGTTGATGCGGCCCTGTGACCTGTGATGAACCGATTAGATGCCCTTCGTCCGCGGGGCCCTGATAGACCGAGATCTCCCAAGTCTCCGTGATGTTGGATTCTGGTACAGCCACCGATAACCAATTCCATACCTCGACCTTCGCGTGGGACCCCTCTACGGTGGCCCTCTGCGGTGCATTTTCGACGGAGGTGTTCTTCAGCTCACCCTTCTCATCGTTCCTAGGGACCTCGAAGGACCAGTCCGCACAGCCATCGGTCGAGTTGAAATAGGTCGTGTTCATCAGGAGCTCGGCAAAACCGAGTAAACCTGGCCTTTCGCCAGGACCGCCAAGGCTGCGGGTCGTGGTCATCCTCGTGTATCGGAGGTCAATGCTCCGGGGCGAATTTATTGTAGTGACCGATGTTCCTCCCGGCCCTCCCCTTCCCTTCACGCCACTGCCCGTACCGACCGAGGTGTCCAGGTCCCCACCCTTACCACCTTCTCCGCCGATGCCACCGAGCCGCGAAAGTCTCCCCGTAAGGCCCGTGTTCACGAAGGTCCTGGTGGTGTTGACGGTCAATGTTGCATCACCGCCCAAGCCTCCGTCCCCTCCGAGAAGGACCCCAAGCCCGCCCTGGCCTCCTTTTCCACCTCTGGCCTCCATAGACGAATTTGATCCTGTGAAATTGACCTGCGCATTGACGAAAAAGTCCGCCGCCCCGCCATCCCCGCCATACCCCGCCGTGCCCTGTGCTGTCCTTCCATGACCAAAGAACCCCCCATCACCGCCGGTACCTCCTGCTGAAACAATTATGGAATCCGAGATCGTGACGGGCCCGTGGCTGACCAGCTGGATATTGGAATCGCCTCCATTCTTGGCATTACTGCCATTGCCTCCGGCGCCCTGGGCCGATGACCCTCCCGAACCGCTTTTGCCCGCGTTACCACCGATCACAGAAATGTCCGATCCATCGATCCAAGTGCTATTTTCCTCAAGCAAAAGGGTCGCATCCCCGCCGACCTCGCCCCATCCGCCATTCCCTCCGGCCGAGCCCTGGACCGAGGAACCATCGCTGCCCTTCCCGCCATTCCCTCCATTGACGAATATCGAACTGCCCCAGATTATATTGCTACGATCGGGCGCAGCTTTTATCACAGTAGATGCACGGCCTCCCTTACCAGCTGGGAACCCAAGACCCTTCGTGGAACCTAGGCTGCTTCCACCGTTCCCGCCGGAATTGTTGATTATCGATCCAGTGATCAAACCATAGTCCGAGGAAATCATGACATCCGAAGGACCGCCATTCCCTCCCGCGACCGTCGCATCCCCGTCGCCACCATATCCGCCGAAGTTCAGCATCGTGGAACCAAATATATAGACGACCCCTCCCTGGATGGTGAGCTGGGAACTAGCACCGTTCTGGCCAATGGCCCCGTTGTGCCCGCGGTTCTCGATATGACTGTCCGTGATGTCCAGGTGCCCACTATCGATCTCGATAAGACCTTTGGCATAAAGGTTCGATGTTTGGAAGGTCACGTTCGATGCCGCCATCGCGGTGAACCTGTCGGTCCTGATCTCGGAATTTTCCATTACGACGAGCTGGGCGCCCCCCTGGACATCAAAGTAATAATGTATATTGGTCGTTGACATCAGCTCGATGCTAGATGCCTTCTGCAATCTCATATGGGAACCGGACATGAGCGTGATATTCCCATGCAACTTGACCGTCTCGAATGTGAGATTCACCGGTTCCAAGGCAGGACAGGATATCAACCAATCGCCCCACCGCTCCCCATTGACATCCGCGGGCGGTGGCTGTGAGCCAGAGCAGGCCGTGATGTACCTTGAATCCGTCGGGCCTTCGTCGGAAATGGCCACCATGGCCCCGAACGGAAGGTTCACGAACAGCAGGAATGCAAGGCCCAGGACCATTATCTGGGACCTACGGTGGGTCGTTCGCACATCGCCCTTCAAGTCCATCGATGCCCTCTCGTTTTCACTATATCCCTGATATTAATAATACATTTGTACGGTAATTGGCCGGATATTTAAGTATTTCTAGCTCTGCTCGTCCTTCGGAGGTTTGGCGGGCCCCGGCGGTATAGGCGGCGGTGGCAGCCGCTCCCTCACGACCTTTTTAGGCTTCACTGGTCGCGGAGGCCTCGACAAACCCGTCGGTCTTGCCGGTTCGAGCGGGGACGGCAGGGGAGGCTCCATCTTGGTGGCGGTGACCTTGCGCAGGGTCGTCCCACAGTACGCGCAGGACTTCCACCTGGGCTTGATCTCTTTGCCGCAGCCGGGACACTTTGGGCCCCCACCCTCGGTTTGGGCCTTGGGTCTTACCGTTTCTCGCGGGGTCGGCAATGACAATCCCGTTCTGGTTGCGGTGACCTTGCGAAGGGTTATCCCACAATAAGCGCAGACCTTCCACCTGGGCTTGATGTCCCTTCTGCAGCCAGGGCACTTTTGCTTCTCCTCTGTTGGGACATTCGGCCCCGTAGGCTCGGTCGACGATGGCGTGATGAACTCCGGCGTGGCCACTACACCTTTGCGGAGCGGTGTCCCGCAATACGCGCAGAGCTTCCACTTGGGCCTCGTTTCCTTGCCGCACTCGGGGCACTTGCGCCTCTCCTCCGTCGGGGTTTTCTCGGGCATCGGCGCCGGAGTGGCCTCCTCGTCCTTCTGCGGTCCGCCCCTCCGCTGGGTCGGCTTCACGCGGTAGAGCGGCCCTTCGACAGGGTCCAGCGTCATGGTGATGAGGCCTTTCTGTTCCAGCTTGTAGAGCTGGTGGCTGATATAGGCCGCGGTTCGACCAAGGTCCTCCGCGAGCTCCATGGGCGTCAGCCACGGATGCCTGATGAGGGCCTTCAGTATTGCCCTCTGGTGAGGCCTCAGCCCCTTCTTGGGGACCTCCTTCTTCTCCCTCGTCGATATCAAGCGTACATGCGTGCCCTCGATCTTATGGACCGCGTAGCCTTCCTCTTCGAGGTCCATCAGTTCACGGGCCATCGTCACGCTCCCTAGCTCGAGGTCCTGCATGACCTTGTTGAAGAACCGGCCCGGCCGTTCGCGGAGATAGTCCGATATCATCCGCTTCCCCGAGTCCTCGTTCTTGAGCTCCTTCCTGAACCTCCTGTCGAGCGGCACCATCACCTTCGTCAGTAGCGAGAACTTGAAGCCTTCGTTCAGGACGGTGAGGAGGTATACGAGGAGGATGCAGACGATGAACACCAATACGGTCGGAAGACAGAAGAACGGTACATTGAACGTCGATGGTGCCGAGGGCTCAGTGACCTCCTTCGCGATATTGACCTGCGTGTCTATGGTCGAGGTATCGCCATTGATGTCCGTGATGGTCAGGCGGGCCATGTAGATGCCGGGCCTCGTGTACACGAACCTTGCCGCTGGGGGATGGGTGCCGGTCGTCGGGAAATAGGACCAGTCGACGGCCCCATCGCTGTCGAAGTCCCATTGGAAGCTGTAAAATTTCCCGTTCGCCCCGAGCTCGAATATCGTTTTGGTGTCGAAGGCCACCTCGATATAGTTCCCGTCCTCTGGTATGACGGCATCGATCCTTGCAGGGAATGTGTTCGGTATCTGCGTCACGGGGACCTTGGCCTCCTCCTGGAAGATGAGCATGTAGATGCACACCTTCCCGCCACCGCGGCGCGTGTCCTTGTCGTCGGACCAGAGGGCACCGTCGTAGGACCTTGCGCAGACCTGATATGGCCCGGAAGCCCATTTCGGACTGAAGCCGTCCTTCGCCCTAAGGTCCAGGTCATAGGTGTACGAGAACACGGTCTGGCTCACGTTCATGAGGGTGACGCCACTACTATTATCGAACCGGTCCACCTGTCCCGTGCGCCAGTTGAGGAACTCAAGCTCCACATCCTTGATCCCCACGGACGGATTGCGGAGGTCCTCCCAGCTCATGCCACGGAAGACGGCCTTCCCCGTCGCCATATCCTTGACCGTGTAGGATACGGCGTCCTCGGGGGTCGTGATGTTCACATGCGGGGCGAAGAAATCGCCGGCCGGTACCAATGTTATCGCCATGTTGTGGCTCAGGATGACATCGACCGGTGATGAGGCAATGCCATCATCGGTCATGCCCCTCACCGAATAATTGATCGTCGTGAGACCGAGGCCGGTAATGACCTCTGCCTCGAGCAACAGGTTACAATGGTCCCAGGACCCATGTAAGATGCAGGTCCTGTTCGGGACAGAGCTGCTGGCGTCGGGTAGGAACGAGACCTCGGCGTTCTGCTGGTCGAACATGGGCGTGAGGTTGACCCTCAGGTACCACCAGACCTCGACCATGGCGGCCGGTTCGGTCTGCCAGACCAGGACGATCGGCCCGTTGGTCACGGTGGTGTTCCTCAGGATGCCCAGGCCCTGCCCCGTGAGGCCCTCGAAGGTCGTGTCCGATGTAGAATCCTCGACCGTGTAACGTGCCGCATCGAACAGGAGGTGCTTAAGGCCGGTCCGCAGACCGGTGGTCGGTCTATTTCCAGCGGCAGGCCTGCCCCATGCGGAGGAAAGGGCTGTCCGATGGACATTGGCGATGCCCTGGGAATCCATGGCCACCGTCCCATCGCCGGACCTACCCGCATGGCCCATGTAGGCCTCAGAGCCTGGGGACCCGAACTCATAGGCCCCGCCGTCGCCGCCATCACCTCCCATCGAGGAGATCTTAGGGGTCCGGGTCGGCCGGGGCCAGGCGCCGTTCGGGTTCGGGTCCTGCGGCACATCCGGCCCAATGGTCAGGTCACCTCCGCTGAACAGGGACGTGGTGACATTGGCGCCAGGGCCACCGTCGCCGCCGAACTGCCAGCCAGTTCCGCCGGCGGCACCGGGCCCACCCAATGTCGTCAGCTGGGATGCGAGGACCTGCAGGTCGCCGTAGGCATGCAGGTCCTGCAGCGCGGCACCGCCCATGCCTCCGGAACCGGGCAGGCCGTTATAGACACCTGAATAGTCCTTTCCGTAGGAACCGCCCCTGCCACCCGAACCACCTTCAACTGTGACGCTATCATCGTACACAAGCAACCTTGGGACCTCCACCGAAAGGGATGCCAGTCCACCGACGGCCCCGTTCCCGCCGTTCCCTGCCAGGACCCCCTTGGACGAGCCGCCATCCCCGCCTGCGCCGCCGGGGCCGCCCCTAATCTGGAATATTGATGAGGTAATATTGCCGAACTTGGAACGGAACGACAGGTTCGCGTCCCCGCCAACCCCGCCACCGCCGCCAGAGCCCCCGTTCTGCCCGCTCATGTAACCGACACCGGAGCCTCCTTGGCCCCCAAAGCCACCGTTGACATTGATGGCGACCCCGTCCATCATGTCGACCGTCACTAAGGCCACGGCCTCCCCTCCCCGAGCGCCGTGCTGGCCATTGCCATGGCTGGAGTCCCATCCCTGGCCGCCGGCCCCGCCGTTGACGGTAAGGGTCGTGTTCCTTATCAGAGGGCCCAAGAACCGGGCCCTGGCCTCCCCACCGTTCTGGGGCAATGCCGTGGCGTTGCCCTGAAGGCCGTTGGCCCCCTGAACAAGCAACGTGGACCTCTGGATGGACCCGACCTCCGGGGTGATGTTCAGCTCGGCCCTGGGGTCCCCACCGTAAAAATCGGAATAGACCTTGATGTCGCTGTCCAGGACCGTGAAAAGGCCTCCGGTGGACCCTATGCCGCCCCGAGAACGGACCGAGCTCGCATTGAATACCATGGCCGAACCGTTCTCGCCGACCATGCGGTCCACCTTCAGGGCGCTCTTTTCGATGTCCAATGTGGCCATGGACTTGACCTTGAGCTCGAACGGACCGACGGGGCTCACCACCTGCTCAATGGATGAGATGTTCCTAAGTGTGAGCGAGCCACCGAACTCGATCTGGAGGTTCCCATCAAGCTTGATGTCCATTCGTATGACCAGGATATCGCATTTTATCTTCCAGTCCCCGCGATGGACCCCGTTCACCTCTGGCGGGGGCATGGATTCGGGACAGCCGAAGATGCCGACCCTCGAAGTGGTCATGCCCTGTGTCGTCGGGATGGTCCATGGGCCGGACGGGATGGCCATGGCCAGCATCAGCAGGATGGCTAGGACCATCCTAAAGTTCCTACATGCCACAATCATCGAATGAATGTACTTTAATGAGAATATAAAAATGTGCCTAGTTGGCCCGAACGGTCGGTCTTACTCGCGCCAATCGATGCCAAGGGTCCTGACGCCGATCTTTGGTATGTACGGCATCTTGCGCTTATGCTGGGTACCCTCCATCATCTCCTCGATGCGCTGGACCTTCCTGAGCGGGACCTTGGCCGACCTGGAGATCTCCTCCGGCGACTGGCCCCGTTCGATCCCAAAGAGGACCTTGTCCAGGTTCTCGTAGGTGATGCCCAGCTCGCCCTCGTCGGTCTGGCCTGGCCAGAGGCCGGCGGTCGGGACCTTCTTCACTATCCTATCCGGCAGGCCGACCTCCCTCGCAAGGGCCCAGACCTGTGTCTTGTATAGGTCCCCTATGGGAAGGAAATCGACGCCTCCGTCACCGTACTTGGTAAAATAGCCGACGAGAAGCTCCGATTTGTTGCCTGTCCCAGCGACGAGGTATCCTAGCGACATCGCCTTCTTGTGCAGGACGATCATCCTGCAGCGGGACTTGATGTTGCCGAGCTCCCTCTCGCTCGGTCCCAGGGACTCGGTGAAGGCCTTGACCATCGGGCCGATACCCACGACCTCCGTCCTGATACCGATGTGCTTCGCGACGAGCTTGGCGTCCTCGAGGTCGGACGGGTCGGAATCCTGTGAAGGGAGCATGAGCCCGAGGACACGGTCCTTGCCGAGGGCCTCGACGCAGAGCTCGGCCACGAGGGCAGAATCCACACCGCCGCTCAATCCGACCACAGCTCCCTTGGCCTTGGCCGAGGTCACCTTGCCTGCGATGAACTCTACGACTATCTTGCGAGCGTCAGGGTTGAGCTTCGGACCTGAGACCATTCCTACGACCCCCTCATACCGTCTATTCCTTCCCCACAAGTTCCTGATATAACTTGTAATAGGCCTTGCCGGTGTGCGACCAAGTGAAATTCTCCTCCACCTTCCTTCTCGCGGCCTTGCCCATGGCCTCTCGCTTTTCCTTGCTCCCGAGGACCTTCATGGCCTTCTCGGCCAGTGCATCGTGGTCGTCGACATCGATGAGGTAGCCATCCACGCCGTCGGTGATGATGTCGTCCGCTGCCCCTACGCGCGTCGAGACGCACGGCGTCCCCGAGGCCATGGACTCCAATGGGATGAGGCCGAAGCCCTCCCACCGCGAGGGGAAGAGCGTCACGTCCGCCGTCGCGTAATATCTGGCCAGCTCCTTCAGGTCCACGGTCCCGGCCATGGTCATCCGGTCCTCGAACCCGCGCCGCTTTGCCTCCTTCCGCACCATGGCTGTGCGCGGGCCCGTCCCGACGATGGCCAGCCGGACCTTCTTCTTCTCCTTCGCGATGATGTCGAAGGCCTCGACGACCATGTCGAGCCCTTTCCTTCCGGCGAGCCTGCCGACGAACAGCACGAGCCCCTCGTCCTCCTTGACGCCGATGCTCTTCCGTAACTTCGGGTCCTTATTGGACGGATGGAACGTCCTCTCGTCGACCCCCTGGGCGATGCGGACGATCCTGGCCCGGACATCCTTGACGCCGCGCGCCTTCAGCGCCTTCTCCTCCCGTCTGCTGATGGCCACGACCACATCGGAATACATCAGCGCGTAGTCCTCATATCTATCGAACCTTGGCGAGAGGTACATGACCGCCAGGTCGTTCATGCCCTTCAGGTTGAAGGAGATGTCCTCCAGCCTCATCTCGGACCTCTCGCCCCGCCATGTCCCATGCTGCGATGTAATTATGGGGGCCTTGATCCTTGGATAAAGGTCCTTGTCGAGTAGCGTCATGTTCCCCTCGACATGGCATATGTCCCACCTCTTGTCGAGCTCCTCCATCCTCTTGACAGCGTTCCGACCAAAGGAGGTAGCGAAATACATTGGCAGCTTCGTGAAAGGGACACTATGCATTACGGTCCTTCCCGGCATCTTCGGGAACGGTTCCTTCAACTTCCGGGTTAAGATATCATAATGGACCTTGTATTCCTTGGTAAGGACCATGGCATGATAGTAAGCGCCCATTCCGACCCCGCCCCATTTCGGCGGGAACTCTGCGCTCAGCATCGCGGCCTTCATCCCGATCACCGACGCCAGGCCTCAGCCGAAGAGCTCCTTTTCGACGACATCGCACAGGATGTGCCCGATGGTGATATGGGCCTCCTGTATCCGCGGGGTATCGCTGGACGGGACACAGATATCTATGTCAACGACGTCCTTCATCCGTCCCTTCTCGCCCTCCATGCCGATGGTCACCATGCCCATTTTCCTAGCAAGCTTCAGCGCAGCCAGCACGTTCGGGCTCTTCCCGCTCGTGCTGATGCCTATGACGACATCGCCCTTCCTCCCGAGGGCCTCGATCTGTCGTTCGAACACGCGTGCGTACTCGTAATCGTTCGAGATGGCGGAAAGTATCGAAGTGTTCGTCGTCAGGGATATCGCCGGGAGCCCCTTCCGTTCGAGCCGGAACTTGCTCACGAACTCGCAGGCGATGTGCTGGGCGTCCGCGGCGCTCCCTCCGTTGCCGAATATGAGGAGCTTGTTACCTTTCTTGAGGGCCTCGATGAGGGCCGTGGCGGCCTTGACCATGTCGTCCATGCAGCTCTCTTTGACCTTCGTCTTGAGGGCCGCGCTCTCATCGAGCTGGTCCCTCATCATCTTCTTATGGTCCCTGGACATTGCATCACCGCCCCAGTTCCTCGTCTATCTCCCAGGTCTGGAGGCCATTGAACTCGAAGCCGAAATCGACGATCTGGCCGCCGGCCTTCTCCAACGCCTCGGCGACCTTGTGCTTCTTCTCGAACTCGCAGTAGAACAGCATGAAGCCGCCACCACCTGCCCCAAGTATCTTCCCTCCGATGGCCCCGTTCTTAATGGCGACATCGTAGAGCTTGTCGATGACCGGGTTCGTGATCTTGGTGCTGAACATTTTCTTGTGGAGCCAGGACTTGTGGAAGAGGTTCCCGAATGTGTTGAGCTCGCCCCTTAACAATGCGTTCTTCATCTCGATGGCGATCTTCTTCGTCTCGTCGAGGGCCGTCACCACATCTTCTTGTTTCCTGATATAGCCCGCGACCTGCTCGTTCAGGATGTTCGCAGAGACCCTCGAGGAACCGGTGTAGCAAAGCAGCAGATGGTATTCCAGCTCGTTCAGCACTTCCCTCTTGATCCTCAGCGGGTTGACGATGACCCTGTCCTTCAGGAACTCTATGAAATTGAACCCCCCGAAGGTGGCAGCATACTGGTCCTGCAGGCCGCCGGGTATCCCGAGCTCGTTCCGCTCTATCTGGTAGGCCTTGTCGGCTATGTCGTAGTCCGTCATCGGGATGGACAGATGGTGCTTGATGAGACCGACGAGCGTGACCGCCATTGTCGATGATGACCCGAGGCCGGAGCCCGGGGGCGCATCGCTGTGCAGGAAGAGCCGCGCTCCGCCCTTGAGGCCCATGTTCTTCAGGACGGCCTTGATCAGGTCCAGCTTCCCGTCGTAGTGCAGGTCCCCTTCGGTCACGTACTTGGCCACGATGTCGAAGTCGAGGGACTTGACCACGATGCCGTCCTCCTCGCGGGTCGGGATGAGGGTCCCATAGGAGAACTTGTTGATCGTCACGTTGAGGACGGCCCCGCCCTTTTCCGCTGGGTATGGAGGCACGTCGGTCCCGCCACCGGCGAAGCTGATCCTCAGCGGGGCCCTGCTCCTTATGATACGGACCAATCACACCACCTTATCATACGATGCAACGATTTAAGAGCATAATCGTTAATCCATTTAACTTTTCTGGCCTTGTCTTTGAAGTACGGACATCTGGATTTCTGCAATGAACCCCCTATTTCCAAGGCCCTAATGGATACACATGAAAAAGAGGTCGAATCATCGTCATTATTATCGACGAGGTAATCCTCTCCCTATCCTAGTAAACATATATTTAAATAATATAGGTTAATTATATATATATTTATATATATAAACTTGGATGCCCAAAATGAAAAGGGGGTTAATAAAATGCCTGAGGTAGAATTTGAAACCCTGAAAGCGGAGAAGAAAGAATTCGGCAGGAACAATTTCATCGAGGTCGCGAGGAAGAAGGCCAAGACGAGCGATGGAGAGAACGAGTTCATCTCCATCAGCCGTGGCTACTATCTCCCGGACGGTTCCGAGCGGTTCAAGAAGTCCTTGACCGTCCCGGACATCGCCGAGATAAAGGAGTTCGTGGCCGACAAGGTCAAGAACCTATAGACATCGATAGGAAGGATGGCGCGCCAACCCTTTTACGGCGTGCCATCCTATCATCTAGCTAATAAATCATCACCCTTTCTTGATTAGAAGGAGTTCCAGATAGGAACGCCTCTCGAGGGTCTTTTCATCTAACCCGAGGGCCTTCACGACGGCCATGACGCGTGCCCTGGTGCCCTCCAGCTCTGTGCTCTTACATTCCACCTCGATATAGGTCCCAAGGCCCTTGACATCGTCGAGACATACCTCGATGTCGCCCTTCTTATAGACCTTCCTTATCTTGTGCACATCGAGCACTGTGGTGAACCCGACCCTTTGCAGGACCATGGCCATGTCGCCCATGACCTCGACCTCGATCTCCTCCCTGGTCTTGGAGACCTTGTCCACCTTCGGGCCTTTGTAGGTCAGGATGCTCCGTCCGTTCACGGTCCTGATCCGCAACGCCTCGTCGGTCCTGGCGAAATCCCTCGTCGGGTGCTTGAAGTACACATCCGAGTGCTCCTCGGTGCCCACGAAGGAGAAGCCCAAGGCCTTGACCTTGGCCTCGACGGGCCTGAGGTCGCCGACCTTTCCCTTGACCTCTACCTCGAGCGATCTTGCGCTCCTGTCCTTGCCCATGTCATGGCCTCGTCTCAGCATGCCATTTCATGACCTTAAACATTAGGGAGGTATTCCCAGGAACGCCGTTCCCGAGTTGGATAGATTATTTAACTAGGACGATTCTAATCATCCCCTTGACGGAGAGGTCCTCGAATGGCGTCCGAGAACAGGCAGATGCTGGTCGGGCTTCTGAAGTTCGTGGTGTTCATACTCTGCGTCGTCCTGATACCGTTCCTCGTCCCGTACTTCCTCAATGTCGGTACCGGTACCGATGCCCAGCTCACCCTATGCCTTATCTCCTGGGTCATCGCGCTCTTCTTGCAATGGGCCATCGGCAAGGTCCTGGACCCCTGGGCCAAGCAACAGAACGCCCCGGCCCCGTACCCGCCACCTTCGATGGGCTATGCCCCTCCGCCTCCGGGCCAGCAGTACCCGCCCCAACCTGGCTATCCTCCTCAACCTGGTTCCATCGGCCAATACCAGACACCGCCCGCCAGTACCGACGGTTCCTATGGTATGGCCGTGAACGAACCGAAGGTATCCGTCGGACCAAGCCCGATCTATTACCAGGGCGGGACCGCGACGAACCCACAAGGGGTGTTCCAGGAACATGTATGCAAGCGCTGCGGTGGCCCGGTGAACCTCACCACGCGCAAATGTGAGATGTGCGGTGCTAGGAATTGATGTTGTTCGAATAAAAAGGAAAAATCGGGGGGGGGGGGCTCAGCGGCCCCCCGTTAGACCTGTCGTTCCTTCCCTACTTGTTCCTTCTTCGGACCAGGGCCAGTACAGCCACGAGGACCGCGACCATGAAGACGACGCCCTCGAAGCCGGGAG
>Ga0315295_10001698_pt1 | contig 18851 bp, 8 predicted proteins | sample YL17G14_0_MG_FD_204453 | JGI IMG/M metagenome (GOLD analysis project Ga0315295, IMG submission 204453) | Sediment microbial communities from Yellowstone Lake, YNP, Wyoming, USA - YL17G14_0 | ecosystem: Environmental > Aquatic > Freshwater > Lake > Sediment | place: USA: Wyoming | collected... | reverse complement strand
ACGATATGAGTATTCGGCAGTAAATGGCTGTTAAAACCAGCCGTCCAATTATCTGAGTTATTCTTTAGTTTATCTGCAAGCATCATCAAAAAGGAATCACCAGTTCGATTATATAACCAAAGCACAGCATCAATATTGTCAATTACTCTGGATTGTCCCCAATAATCTAGTAAATCACTATTTGGAAGTGCGGTATTATTCTGATATTGAAAATATTTTTTTAAAAAATTTAGTACTCTTGAATCCCCAGTAGCCTCATAGTAGTCTCGTATTGCATTTAGCATGGGCATCCGACTCCACCAAGCTTGGTTCGAAGGTCCAAAAAAACCATTGCTCTTTTGACTGTTGATCGACCAATCAATCCATCGTTTAGCTTTATTTTTTAAAGATTCATCATTCAGAGTATACGCCAAAGCCACCAAACCTCTGACATAATAAGGCGGACGCTCCCAGTCAGAACTAACCGCATTACCTCCCAACCAGGCACTATTACTACCAAGTTCAGGGTAGATACTTTCAGCGTAGCCAGTCAACCCGCTTTTTTGTAATTGTAATTGAGTCAACAACCAGCCCTTTGGTCTTACTGTACCCAGTGGCAATGCTACAAAAGGGGTCTCGATTAATGGAGCCCGATTGGAAACGTAATTTGAATTCGCTGCATTAACCATGGTAGCAGGGAGAACCATTGTAGGTAAAAGAAAGATCAGACATATTACAAAAATCCACTTTGACTTCATGTTCATCTTTAAAAGCTCCCTTCATTTTTTGATTTAATTTGCTCAGCTCGCATTCTGATTTTCACATAAAACAATAGCAATAACTCCAAAAACCTAATAACTTGGAGCTAATCAATAGTTTTAATTATATTTTAAATTAAAATTAACACAAAGTTAATTAAATATTTTTTGAATTTATTTAATATTATTATAATTAGTATCGATTTTTACTCGGTAACTTTCTCAGTTCGTTTACTTGTTTGTTTTAGTTACCATGAAAAAAGGCTGCTCAGAATTCCACTTCCGAGACAACCTCTTCTCATCAACAAACTACCATTTTAATTTATGGTTCGACACCCCAGATCAGAGTATCACCAAGTTGGATAGTTACTTTTTGCCAATCAGCCGCACTAGTTGCGTTGAAAGAGTAATCATCGGCTTGATTATAATTAGTCCAATCATTCTTGGAAAAACGGCATTGTAGTTCCAAAGTCTGTCCTGGAGCAAGTTTCCCAGCAGCACTGGAAAAACTAATCTCCAAGCAATATTCTGCCCCAGCCTTGGCTGGAGTTAGTTTGACAAAACTGCCACTTAAAGCACCACCAATTCCTTGATGTGTTCCTGGTGCAGTAATGGCTGCCTGGTCAAAGCAGATGCTCTGTGCTTTCTCTCCATCAATCGTATAATAGTATTTAATTTTAGTCTTTGCTAGATCAATCGTGCTTCTCCCATTATTTAAAACTTTAAAACCTGGACTGATTGAACTATTAATAGCAGTTGTGCTATTATTAATCATCTGTACTTTTACAGTATAAACCTCAGCCAACTTCACTTTAATCAAAGCTGCCTCTGATAACTTGGTAGCTTCGTTAGAAGCAACTGCTTCAGCTGCAACCTTGAAATTCACTACATCACCTGGATTACCACTGGCATCACTAGGCACCCATGCCAGGGTATAAGGGGCACTAGTGTCTTCGCCGACCAGCTGATCGTTCACATAAAAACGCACTTTAGTGATGGTTCCCTCACCTGCAGTTGCGTCTGCACTAAAGATAACTGGTCTTTGTGCTGTTGGTGCATCAAAAGAATCGCCATCTTTTGGTGTATTCAATTCTACTGTCGGTGGCACACGATATGGCAATTTTACTTTGATATTAACTCCACTTGAAAGGGTTGATATCCCTTCAGCATCAAACGCTTTAGCCTTAATGACAAAATTTTCGATCCCAGTAGCACTACTACTAAAGCCGGTTGGTACCCAATCCAACTGATAAGGAGCTTGAGTATCAGTTCCAATCTTTTGATTATTAGCATAGAATTCTACTTTCGCAATTCCAACACTTGAGCTGGCAAGTGCATTGATTGTTACTGGATGTGTGGCATTTGGATATTCAAAGAGCGCCGCTTCCTGTGGAGTGGTCAAATTCACTTGTGGTGGTAGAACCAATACTGGTTCTTGACCATAGATCTTTACTCCATCTTCATAAACTGGAAGTCGTTGTACTTTGATTGCCCCACCAGAAGTAGTGTTTTTAATCTCTTGGAAAGAAAAATCATTATTATTATTCCAGAAACTAGTATTCTGTGGCGCAGAAAGTCGGAATTGAACTTCTTTCTTAAAGTCCATTGGTCCGCCAGGATAAATCTTCGTCCCTGTGAAATCAACCATCACATAATAAATATTTCTACCTTCATTCCAAGGCATTAAATTTGAGATTACAGCACCTTCATTGTGACTAAAACTCGTATGAATATCACTTGGTCTAAAACCTGCCTGGATCGCTTCAGTGAGATCCACAAAATATCTAAAAGAGAGTTTCGTGCTTAGCCGAGCTGGCCAACCGGAACGATTATTCATCACTGCTTTGATCTCAATAAAATTAGTACTATTTGAACTAATCGCTGCTTCGACAAAGAATTCATCTTCGATAGTCTCGATCGCCTTAAAATTAGCAATCGGATTACCACCGTGTTGTTTGTACATTTTAGCTAAGATCCCTACAAAACCTGCGTTATAGTCACAGGCGACCTCATTACAAACATAATCATTAATATCATCTTTGTAACCATCACCACTATCTGGACCACCTACCAAAGCTCCATAGAGGGTATGACGGTGATAGGCTGGCGTCCCTTGGTCGTTCTTCCAAGAACTATGCGCGGTACGATGATGTGGACGTTTGGGAGGATTAGTTCCATATCCAACCACAAAGCTCCGTCCCGTACTACCTAAAGCATAATCAACTTGCTTTTTCGCAAAGTCACGATACCCTTGGACTTTTGTAGGAGTACATACTGCCGAATCAGCATAAACACTAGCTAAAAACGCAGTCGTCGTTGCATAACGTAAGGAACCCCATTGATCGAGCCATGCCAGTCCTTTTGGAGAATATCTGATTCTTTCGCCATTATAACCAGTGGTCCAATAGTCTAAATGTTTCTCAGTTAACTCTTTATAAAGTGCTTTGTTGGTAATACGTGCCAACAAAAGTTCCGCACCGTAATGAACATCATCCCAACAATGTCCCCATTTATAAGCTGTAATTGTACTATTTGGTTCTTTACTCCAGAAACCAACGTAAGATTCCGCTTTATCCAAATAAGCTTGTTCTTTAGTAGCAGTATAGAGCCAAGCACCCGCCCAAGAAAGCTCATCATAAAAACCACTCCAAGAACGATAGAAATTATTTGCCGCAGTATAGCCAGCATCACTTTTAGTAGTATCGGCAAAGGTGAACATTTCACGTGCATGTCTAAGACAGGTAGCCGCATAAGTAGGATTAGTCTCCTGGAAGACCATGGAAGCAATTGCCATTGCTGCAGCACTCTCTGCCACTACTGTTGAACCAGGACTTCCTGAATCCAACCGATATGAAGGACGTTGCATCTGCATCACTTCAACCGGACCCCACCAAGCATGATCCAAAGTACCTTCACCGACTTGGTAGTAATAAACATTTGGTGCAGGATGACATTTGATCAAATAATCAGTACCCCATTTAATTGTATCCAGCATATATCGCAACTGCCCACTTTTGACATATGCCTCCCGATCCTCATAAAGTGACCAGGCTAACATCGAGATGGTATAGGACATTGGTAAATTAAATTTCACATGATCCCCAGCATCATACCAACCACCAGTAAGATCGACGTTTTGATCTTTACCATCATTCATGCCAGAGTCGCCCCGCCAATTGTCACGTTTATCTGCGGGTAATTTTCCGGAACGTTGAAATTCATAAAAGATAATTGATTTTTGCAATGCTTCACCATAATTGAAAGCAGGCTCGGCAAAACCAACCGAGGAAACAGTTAAAACTAAGATTACAAAAAGCAAGACCAAAATCTTTTTCATCTTTACCCTCCTTTTTATCTTGAGTGTCAGCCAAGCAAACCACTAGACCTCCCTTCAACACTGACACAAATTTTCGGATTTTTGAAAAACAACTTCCCCTTCATAAAATATTATTACAGGTAGAACAAATATTTTTTATTTAATTCAAATAAGTGTTTAAAGAAAATTAATATTAAAAACAAATATTCTACATATCAATCAATCATCCTGCAAAAATGTTAATAAACTGTTAAAATTTATCTTTCACAGGATGAACGACAACTCCAAAATGCTCTCCAAACTGCTCTTATCTCTCAAAGTTAGTCAATATTTTTCCCAAACGCTCTCCCGCCTAGTTTAAAGACCACCTCTAATGATCTTCACACTCTTTTTAATGATTTTCATGCTCTTTTGAGTGATTTTCATACTCTTTTAAGTGAACTTCATTCTTTGTTGAGTAAATTTCATGCTCCGTTGACTGATCTTCACGCTCTACTTGGTTAAAAGTGCAAATTTTTTGGGGCAAATTAATTTTCATTATAAAAAATGGTCACGAGCTTTTACCCGCGACCATCCAAAATCTTGCTTAAGGTTCAATTCCACAAAAGAGAGTGTTATCAACATGAACGGTTACTTTATCTGAATCAACATAGTTGTTTGCCGTTGCTAAGAAAGAATAGTCACCCGTCTGTTGATAGCTACTCCAATCTGACTTCGAGATCCTCGTTTGAAGCTCCACACTTTTACCTGCCGCTAAAATTCCAGCCCCACTAGTAAAGCCAATCTCCAAATAATAATCTGCTCCATTTTTTGGTGTAGCCATCTTTACAAATGAACCAGTCACCTGAGTCGCGCTCACGCTTGACCAGTCACAAGAGAAATTCTGTGCTTTTTCACCATCAATGGTATAATAGTATCTAATTTTTACCTTGGAAAGATCGAGTGGAATCCCGCCTACATTGAGGAGTTTGAATTTGGGGCTAACATTGCCTGTCGAGGGATTTGTTCCAATATTGAACATCTGTAGTTTTAATTTGCCATCCCAGATCCGGGAATCAAATACTTTAACCTTTAAAATTGCCTGAGTTCCTTCATTTAAATCAAAGATTAATTGCGCCAAACCCAAAGGCAAAGTTGCTAAATAACTCTTCTTCAAAGTTACCTGATCACTTGTTACAGTATAATCAGTACCACTTTTGAGGGTAGTCGCCCCATTGCTAATTGCTTTTAAAACTTTTCCCTCTGCTTTGAGTGTCACCGTCAGATCTTTTTGCATCCCTGGCATCTTGTCAAATTTCACATTGACAGGTTTTAATGAACCATAATATTCACCCACATTGCTTCCAGTTGCTCCTAATGGTATCTGATGATCCAGTCCAATGAAGGTGGCGTTCTCGTCTTGCCACAAGGTTGATTTAATGGCGTTATATTTTAAGGTATCAATGCTCGTCCAGTCATCATTCAAGATCCCTTTGGTATCACCAGAGTTTGGATTGATACACCAGAAAGTATGATTGAGTCGATGTTCGCCAATCAAACTCGCTAGCGAGGTCATCCATTTTTGGTTATCGCCACCATCCATCTTGCCGCCCCATTCACCAATGAGTAATGGCGCAATGTTCTTTTCATAAATAAAGAACCAATTTGGATACCAGACATCTCTATAGAGCGTTTCTTTGTTAAATCCAGGGTAGAACCAACTTTGATTAAAGACTGATGGACCGTAGTCATGTGGGGCATAGACCAGTTTATTCTGTCGGCTACCCAAATTAATTGGATAATCAGCTACCCCGCGTAAGTTACCACCCCACCAGTTACCATAGTAATGATCCTTATCTTTATCTTGATAATTGTAACCCTCTTTGGGATAAGATTCGATCCCTTCAACCATAATCAAGAGATTTGGGTTAATATCCAAAATCATGTTGGCTAATTTTTCAGTCTCATACTTCCAATTATTCTGATCAGTTGAGCTATCCCATTTGGCAGCCTGATTTCCATCAAAATATGTTCTCCCATGTGGCTCATTGAAGAGATCCATTGCAATCACAGTATCATCATTTTTATAATGTTGGGTGAGCCATTTCCAAGCTTCCTCAAAATCTTTGGCAGTATAATGCTCTTCATACCACAATGGCGATTGCGAATTATGGTTGATTCGATGCATATCAAGCATAATTTTGATCCCAATCTTTTTACAGTAGGCAATTGAGTAATCTAAGACTTCTAAACTATTTTTACCAGCCAAATTTGGATTATAATCCAGACTAATTGTTGTCGTTTCTGGATATCTTCCTTGACGCCACTCATTCACCAATTGCACACAGATTGGAACTCGCATTAAATTGAAGCCTTGATTAGCAATACTATCTAAGATGTACTCCATGTTTTGTGTCCAGAGACCATGATAGGTATAATTGGAAGTTTCAAAGCCAAACCAGGCAATCCCAGTTAAATAGACCTCTTTCCCATTAGCATCGAGGATCTGTCTGCCTGAAGTATGAAGAAAATCATCCGTGGTAGTAAAATCAACAGTTGGTGCAGCATAAAGCAGACTTCCCGTCAAACCAAGTGCAAGTGCCATTAAGCTGGTAAAAAATCCAATTCGCTTTCTTAACATCTGGATCTCCCCTCCTAATTTGATTTTGAAGAGAGACACACGATTGTGTGTGTCTCTCTATCTGTTCATAACACAAAAGATCTTTTTGGTAAAATTATTTAGCAGGTTCTTGACCAAAGATCTTCTTCCCATTCAAATAGAATGGAATATATTGAATGACTTTATTGCCTTTTTCGATTCCTTGTCGACTCCAATCATTGGTTGGATCCCAATGACTCTTCCAATTTGCATCTTGTTTCGCAGTCATTGCAAATTGCAATTCTCGTTTGCCATAGATATTATAACCAGACCAATCAAATTCAATGTAGTATGTCCCTTTGTCATCCCAGGCAATTGGGGCACTGATTTTGGCTGGTCCACCAAAACATGTTTTATTCTCATCATAAAAAATTTCTAATTTGAGATCCGCAATAGTTTGACCAGCATCCAACATCTCTTTGATATTGAAGAAATAACGACAGCTCATTCCAGTCTCAAAACGTGGTGCATGAATTGAATCATTATGCATCGTGATGGTGATTTGAGTTCTTTCTTTACTTTCTTGTTCTAAACGAGCTTCCATAAAGAATTCTTCAATCGCTGCTTCTTTAGGTGGGAAATTCTCTAAAGCTTTCTGTCCTTGACCATACAGAAGATAATGTCCAGCCACCGCACCTACTAAGCCAGCGTTGTAATCAATCGCAACTTCATTATAAGCATAATCAGAGGTATCATCTTTATGAACATCATTACCATCTGGTCCACCAACCAAGGCACCCCAGAGCATATGACGATGGGTGGAAGGATTTAAAGTACTATTGGTGGTTGAACCATGTGCCGCACGGTGATGTGGATGCATGGCACTCTTTTCACCATAACCGACAACATATGAGTAACCCATAGGATTGTTACCTAAGAGATAATCAATCTGACTTTTTGCCCAATTAGCAAATTGCATCCGTTCTGGATAATTTTTTTGATAAACCAAAGCACACAACTGTGCTGCACAGTTATAACGTGCCGATCCCCAAGTATTAAGCATGGCATAGCCAGCTGCTGAAGGCTTGATAATTGAAATATCACGTGGATCTTCGTGCGGAATCTTTCCGCCTGACCAGTATTCAAGATTCCAACGTGCAAAATAGTCAAACTGTTTATACATCTTATTATCAGGGAATTCTTTCGCAGGGAATAATTTTGCTAATTCAACAAAAGTCCCACCCCAGACCGAATCCCAGCAATGCACCCAGATATTCTGCCAAGTATTTTCAGTAGTAGAAATAATCTTCTTCATATAACCATCATAAAGTCCAGTTGCTGTAGTGGAAGTAATGTGGTTAATATAATCCATATTCTTGGTGGCAACATAAAGCCAAACTGCCGCCCAGGAAAGGTCGTCCTCGTTATCACGCGAGCCATAAAAACCATCACTATTTCCTAAACCACGATATTTTCTAGCGAATTCATATAAAGCTTTAGAATATTTCAAACATTTTTGGGCATAAGCTGGATCAATATCCTGATAGTTAAGCGACATCAAAGCAAGTGAAGCAGCCGCTTCGGCAACTTGGTCTCCCGCTGGATTACTTGCAGTGGCAAACTCAGCAGTACGTTTGTACTTGGAGGAAAGTTGCAGTTCTGGTGGACCCCAGTAATTATGATCAACTGTACCTTGACCAACCATGTAAGCAAACGCAACTACTTCACCATTTTGATTGATAAAAGTTGAACGGAGGAAGTAATCAGTAAACCATTTTAAGGTATTTAACATATGGGCTTCTTGTTTTGTTTCTTTAAATGCTTGACGAAATTCGTAAAAGCCCCAACCCAAAGTGGAAGCGGCATATCCTTGTGGCAGACCAAATTTCACATGATCACCCGCATCATGATAACCACCATGAAGATCGACACAGCCATCTCCATCTGGATCAAAGAGATCTTGGTATTGAGTAACCAAAGCACCAGGTAGATTAGTTTCGGTACGTAAATTTAATTTACAATCAGTTACATGACAATCTCCACGCCATTCCAAAGGACCACCACTAATTCCCGTCCCACACTTCTCTGTCTCGTAAAAATAGATCGATTTCTGCAGTGCTTCAGCATAATTATGAGTTTTTAGCTCTGCTGCCTTTACTTTTGGAGTTAATAAGACTATACAAGCTAAAAGACCTGTTAAAATAGTAGTTGAAATCGCAAAACTCTTCCGTTTCAAAACAATTCCTCCTCTTAAGTGAGTTTTTTATTCAATCTCAGGTTAACTTCAGGAGCTGGTTTGGGTGATCTGATCACTTCTTCCAGCTCCCAAAGCTTATTTTACGGTTCGACTCCCCAGATTAATTTATCACTTACATAGACCAAGGTTTTTTCCCACTCAATATAGTTGGCTAAGCCTGGATTAAAGGAGTAGTCATTTGTTTGATTATAGTTACTCCAATCAGTTTTGGCAAATCTTGATTGAATCTCTACCATTTGTCCTGGCTCGATAGTTCCAGCATTTTCTGCAAATCCAAGCTCAAGATAGCAATCTGCTTTCTCTTTAGCCAAATCAAGTTTTACAAATTTATTATTCATAGTCACACTGCGGTAAACACCATTTCCAGTTACAGCAGAGTGGTCACACCAATAATTTTGAGTTTTATCTCCATCAATTGTATAGTAGTATCTAATCTTCATATTTGCTAAATTAATCACAGCACGTCCCACATTAGTCACCTTAATCTTCGGGGTTAAGGCACCAGTACTTGCCGAAGTATTACAGTTATACATCTCAAGCTTCACTGGTTTTGGCGATGGAATTGGTGATGGTGATGGAATTGGCGATGGTGATGGCACAATAGTTCCTGAAGGTAATGGACTTGGGGTTGGCTCACCACCAAAGAGAACCGCATAAGTACCATTCGCAATCGCGATATCACATTGTGACCAGAAACGATGATAATTAAATTTAGGTGATTTTTTGTCTTTGTAAGCATCCTCGACTTTTTTCCAAGCAGGATCATCTTTGTATTTCGAACGAATATCAATAAATTTCACACCTGGTTTAATCACGTCACCATTTGGCATTGTACCTTGCCAACCACTTGGGATATAGACTGTTTGTTCAAAGAAACGTTTGTAATCTTCTCTTTCCTCAGTGACTGATAAACCTTTTTCATCACGATACAATGCCCACATCCGGTCTAATAACTCTTTTGCCAAGACACGAGCAGAATCATCATAGGTATGCCATTTTTTAGTCCCTGCACTATAATATAAAAGTGCATTTGAAAGCGAAGCTGTAACTCCCAGATCTTGTCCACCATTAACTACTTCTACATGAAGATTATTATTAGCAACCGGAGTTCCAGTCCAGGTTTCTGGTTGACCTCGCCAATCCAACTTATTAGGAACAGAAAAACCATTATTAGCAGTCAATTTGACCTCTGATTTTACCCAATTAACCCATTTCTCTAACAGAGTCTTTACTGCTTCGTCTCCAGTTAAATAATAATACTCAGCAATACGTTGCATCGACCAAGCTTGCATTCCAAACCATGTATTACTGCCTGGATCATGATAAACTGGATTTGCTTGATAAGCCATCCCGTAAAAAGTTGCTGTACCTTCGGGATATTTTTCATAGCGACCGTTCCAAGAGTTAGTAGCACCACCAGCAATTGCACCCTCAGCAGATTGCAACCATTGATAAAGTTCTATTTGACGTTTTAAGCTTTTTCCCCAATCTTTACTAGCATTAGTTGATTTGGGTTTGAAATCTGCTTGAGTAGAAAGCACCCAGGCTGCCATGGGGTTTTGATAACCAAAGTGATTATGGCTACAACCAATCTTCCAAGACCACTTATCACCAATCGAACCGCCCCAAGCATAATACCAAGATAACAAGTAGTGACAACCATCGTAATAATTACCACCAGTTGACTTATCTTGACAACCAATTTTCTTGAAATACTTGTCAAACAAGGAATATCTTAAATAATCACCCATCTTAGAAGCCTTGGCTACCAATGGACTGACGTCTTTACCTTGTTCTTTTGCCCACTGATTTGCCCAATACATTGCCTGCACTGCTCGAGCATCAGCATCTGGAGCATTTGTGTAACGCCATTGCTTCGAATAGTTCGCATCACCAGTAAAGAGATCTAAAAAGCCATTTCGACCACCCCATTTAAACTCTTCCCAAGATGGTTGTGGTACAGTCTCCCAAACTGATTCCTGTTCGCCTCTTTGGAAGGTATTGATATACGAAGGACGACTTGTTCCATCACCACGTTTACCAAAACCATACCAGTTATCAACATCTAAAAGCCAGTGCATTCCATAAATCTGTCTAGTACCATATGCTGTCTCTAATTCATTTGCAATTGGATCTTGTCCCACATTATTGCTAAAATCTAAAGCACTAGGATAATTATCTGGCAATTCCCATTCAGCCGCATATGAGGCCGGCTTGGAGGAATTATAGTCAGAAACTGGTTGATCTGCTGAAGTAGGAATCATATATTTCTCAGTCACATCCCACGCAGTCGCCAATTTGGTCCAATCTTTCGAAAACTTACCATACATTGCTTCCAACCACATATAGTAGCTAAAAGCCTCACTAGTAGTCTCGTGTCCATAATCAGGTGCTTCACAAATCAAAGTTTCTGATGAATGATAAGGAATTCCCTCTGGACTAAAATAACCATTGTTCTTATCATGCAATTTTTGATAGAGTTCCATAAAACGAGCTTGATACTTATCTGCATCATTAGTTGGTTCACTCAAATCCGCCTTAACAATAAAGCATGGTAAACAACAGATACTTAATCCCAGGGTTATTGCCGCCAAAAAAATCGGCTTCTGTAATTTCATTATGTTTGCCCCTTCCTTTTTTTGATATATATATTCTGTTATTAGAACTGTAGCAAAGTACGTCTCTAATGACAGAAATTCAAATCTTTTGCAAACTCATAACCTTATGGTTCAATTCCAGCTACTAAATTACCATCCAAATAAACTGTTACCGCAGTTGAATCTTGATAAGAACTCGCCGTTGCGTTAAAAGAATAATCATTTGATTGGGAGTAGTTACTCCAATCTTCCTTCGCAAAACGATTTTGAATCTCAATTGCTTGACCTTCTTGAAGCATACCTGCGTCAACTGGGAACCCAAGTTCCAAATAGTAGTCAGCCTTTACTTTGGCACTTTCCATTTTTACAAATTTTGCCGTAATTCTTGATAAACTTACATATGTGCCTATACCAACTATTGCCGCGTTATCACACCAATAATTTTGTGCTTTTTCGGCATCAATCGTGTAGTAGTAACGAATTTTTAAATTATTAATATTAATGGCAGTGTTGCCTTTATTGATTACTTTAATTTTGGGTGAAATACTATTGGTAGTATCATTGATGCCGCCATTATACATTTGAACTTTAATTGTTTGAACCAAATTAGGATCAACTGGTAATTTAGCTTTAAAGGTGACTGTACTCGAAGTACCAACGTTTTGTGCTGCATCAGTTGCTTTTACCTTTAAACTATATGTTTCGATACCAGTTGTATTCTGACTAAACCCTTCAGGATACCAATTGATACTATAAGGAGCCGTGCTATCCTCGCCAACTTTTTGGTTATTAATAAAAAATTCAAGTTTGCCAATTGTTCCGTTAGTACTCGTTGCATTGGCTTTGAGCATAATTGGTTGAGTTGCGGAAGGATATTCAAAATAAGCATTTTCTGATGGCGCCAAAATCATCACTGTAGGAGGTTCGATCACTAGAAGCTTCACTTTAATTCTTACTTCACTCGAAATCTTGCTAGTCCCATTAGCCGCAAAAGCTTTAGCTTTAATCATAAAGTACTCAATCCCATCAGGATTCTGACTTCCACCAGTCGGATACCAGGTAGTCGCATATGGTGCAGTAGTGTCGGTTCCTTTCAACTGGTCATTCACATAAAATTCCACTTTGGTAATTGAACCTTCAGTAATTGTTGCGTTGGCTTTAATATTAATGGGATTTTGAGCGGAAGGTAATTCAAATAATTGATCTTGAGTTGGAGCTGTAATTCCCACTACTGGTGAAGGAATTGCCTGATCTTCATCACCATAGACTTTTACTGCATTATCATAAACTGGGATATTCTTAGTTTTAATGACTGACCCTCCACCAGTACCTACTAAATCTCTATAGGAGAAATCGTTAGCATTGTTCCAGGTTACGCCCATCGGAGCCGCCATACGAAATTGAATTTCTTTACGATAAGCCGACATGCCACCTGGATAAATTGTGGTACCAGTGAAATCAACATTCACATAGTAAATATTATTTGCTACATCCCAAGGTAATAATTGGGAGAAACGCGCACCCTGATTATAAGAAGAACTGACAACGATATCATTTACAGCATATCCAGCTTGAATAATCTCACTAATATTTACAAAATACTTAAAGGAGAGTTTATCTCCAACTCGAGCTGGCCAACCAGACTTGTTGAACATGATTGCTTTAATCTCAACAAAGTTAGTACTTGAAGCATTAAGCCCAGCTTCGACATAAAATTCGTCATTAGTTATAGTCTCGATTGCTTTAAAATTAGCAATTGGAGTACCACCATGTTTACTATACATTCTGGCAAGTGCTCCAGTAAAACCAGCATTATAATCACAAGCTACTTCATTAGTAACGTAGTTACCAATCTTATCTTCGTAACTATTATCATTGGCTGATTCTGGACCGCCAACTAAAGCTCCATACAATACATGACGATGTGCAGTTGGATTTTCTAAACTGTCTGCCCAAGAACTATGTGCAGTACGATGGTGAGGATGTTGTGGAGAATTGACACCAAACCCAATTACAAAACTACGACCACTGCTTCCGAGTGCATAGTCAACTTGTTGTTTGGCAAAATTTTTATAAGTGGTAGCCTTGGTTGCAGGACAACCAGACCATGAAGCATAAAGATCAGCTAAAAATGCAGTGGTAGTTGCATATCTCAATGAACCCCATCTAGATAACCAAGCTAAACCTTTACCAGTATAATCGATCGTTTTTCCGTTAACACCAGTAGTCCAAAAATCTAGATTCATTTCGGTTACATTTTTATAAATATCTTTATTGGTTAATCTGGCTAATAAAAGCGATGCTCCATAGTGTACATCATCCCAGCAATGACCCCATTTGTAAGCAATAGTAGTTGTTTGTTGCTCTTTACCCCAATTCGAAACATAAGATTCAGCTTTGTCTAAATATGTTTGATCTTCTGTCGCTATATAAAGCCAAGCTCCTGCCCAGGAAAGCTCATCATAAAAACCACTCCATGAATTGTAGAAACCAGAGGCCGCAGTATAACCTGCATCACTCTTGGTTGCTTCTGCAAATGAATATAATTCTTTTGCATGTCGCAAACATTTTGCAGAATAAGCTGGGTCAATTGTTTTAAAGACCAATGCAGCGACAGCTAAAGAAGCAGCGGTTTCTGCGACAACTGTTGAACCTCCTGCAGTTGAGGTCACCTTATATGAAGGTCTTACCATCTGCATTACTTCTGCTGGTCCCCACCAAGCATGGTCTGAACTTCCACTTCCTACTTGGTAATAGTATTCATTTGGAGCTGTATGACATTTAATGAAATAGTCATTTGCCCATCTGATTTGAGCTAAAATATAATCTAATTGTCCACTTTCTACATAAGCATCTTTATCTTCGTAAACACTCCAGGCAAGCATTGCTGCTGAATATGACATTGGTAGATTAAATTTTACATGATCTCCTGCGTCATACCAACCACCTGTTAAATCAGTTCTAACATCAGCACCATCTGTTAGACCAGAGTCGCCACGCCAATTATCTCGTTTATCAATAGGTAATTTCCCTGAACGCTGAAATTCATAAAACATAATTGATTTTTGTAAAGCTTCACCATAGTTTAAAGTTGTTTCAGCAGACCCAATTGAAGCCATTGCAAAAACACTTAGCATTAAAAGTAAAACTAAAATCTTACGCAATAAAAAATTCAAAAGTCATCCTCCTCTAAGTTAAAAAATTATGTTAATTTTCAACCCCCAGTTACACTCGTACCTCCTTCTAAAATAGTTACCATATTTAGAAAAAATTTTACAATATTATCCACTTGTGAAATATTGGATAATACAGTTTCAATCTAAATATTCTTACTTACTTGTAAGTGTGGAACATATTCGACATTACCAAGTAGATATCCTTCAAATATTAAAATTTTGTTATTTTTATTTTAAATAATTATTTAATAACGGTTAAATAAATGTTAATTTAAAACCAGTTTGTTGTGTTTTAATTATGAAAATTATTAATAATTCACAAATGAATTGTTTTATTAAATAATATATTTTTCGAAAAATAAAAAATAAGGTCTGGGTTTTTACCCAAACCTTATTTTTTATAAAAATCATCTTCCAAACGAATTTGATTAATCCATACCCATTCCTGACATTCCACCATGACCACCAGGCATCATTGGTTTGTCTTTATCAGGAATCTCTGCCACCAAACATTCAGTGGTTAAAAGCATTGCGGCAATACTAGCTGCATTTTGAAGCGCACTACGAGTTACTTTAGCAGGATCAACGATTCCAGCAGCGATCATATCAACATACTCACCTGTTAAAGCATTAAATCCTTTACCATTTTGAAGAGAGCCAACTTTTTCAACAATTACTGAGCCTTCTACGCCAGCATTATTAGCAATCTGACGCAGTGGTTCGGAAAGAGCTTTGCGCACCAATTGAACACCAGTAGCAACATCACCGACTTCCTTGATCTTATCCAATACTGGAGCAATTTGGAGTAAGGTCACACCGCCACCAGCTACGATTCCTTCTTCAACTGCCGCACGAGTTGCCGAAAGAGCATCCTCAATTCGATGTTTTCTCTCTTTCATCTCGGTCTCAGTCGCAGCACCAACTTGGATTACTGCTACGCCGCCTGCCAATTTTGCCAAACGTTCTTGCATTTTTTCACGATCATAATCAGAAGAAGACTCTTCAATTTGAACTTTAATCTGATTGATGCGATTTTTAATCTCTTGAACATCTCCACGACCATCAACAATGGTGGTTTCCTCTTTGGTAATCTTAATTTGACGTGCTTGACCAAGCAGATCAAGGGTAGCATTCTCCAAAGTCATTCCAACTTCTTCAGAGATTACTTGACCACCAGTAACAACTGCAATGTCCGAAAGCATAGCTTTACGGCGGTCACCAAAACCTGGTGCTTTTACGGCAACTACATTCAAGACTCCACGCAATTTATTGACAACCAAGGTCGCTAAGGCTTCGCCTTCAACATCCTCTGCAATAATTACTAATGGTTTCCCTCTTTGAATAATCTTTTCTAAAATAGGAAGCAAATCCTTGATCATCGAGATCTTTTTATCAGTAAGCAAAATATAAGGCTCATCTAGTACTGCTTCCAAACGCTCGGAATCAGTAATCATATAAGGAGAAACATAACCACGGTCAAATTGCATTCCTTCAACCACTTCTAAGTTGGTACCCATGGTTTGTGATTCTTCCACGGTGATCACACCGTCTTTGCCAACCTTCTCCATGGCTTCGGCAATTAATTTCCCAATCTCTTCGTCAGCCGCAGAAATCGCTGCGACATGAGTAATGTCATTTTTATTGTCTACTGGTTTGCTAACTTTTTTAATCTCTTCTACTACTATAGCAACTGCTTTTTCAATTCCCTTTTTGAGAATCATTGGATTAGCACCAGCAGCCACGTTTTTCAAACCTTCACGCACCATCGCTTGTGCTAATAAAGTTGCAGTCGTAGTACCATCACCAGCAATATCATTAGTTTTGGTGGCGACTTCTTTAGCAAGTTGCGCACCCATATTTTCAAAAGGATCTTCCAATTCGATCTCTTTCGCAATAGTAACTCCATCATTAGTAATGGTAGGAGAACCATACTTTTTCTCTAAAACTACATTGCGACCTTTTGGTCCCAAAGTCACTTTTACTGCATCAGCTAAAGTATTTACTCCACGTTCGAGAGCGTGGCGTGCGTCTTCGCTGAATAAAATCTTTTTGCCAGACATGATCTCACCTTCCTCACTCAAAAAATCATTATTCTTTCACGATTGCTAAAACATCACTTTCTTTTAAAACCATATACTCTTCACCATCAAGTTTAACTTCAGTCCCAGCATATTTAGCAAACAGCACTTTGTCACCCTCTTTAACATCCAAGGCAACACGTTGACCATTCTCTAACATTTTACCATTACCAACTGCTAATACTTTACCCATTTGTGGTTTTTCTTTCGCAGTTTCTGGAAGAACAATCCCGCTTTTCGTCTTCTCTTCACTCTCTAACACTTTAATAACGATTCTTTCGCCCAAAGGTTTAATATTCATAATTTCCCTCCTCTCGAATTCTTGTTAGCACTCACCATCAGTGAGTGCTAACTCTCAATATTGATTTTATAAAACTGTCTCAAGATTAGCAACAACGAAATATGCCCTTTATAGGTGTTTATATCAAATTAAATCATTCTTTCTCAATAAATCTAACTATTTCTCTGCCGGAGATTTTTTTTGAAAAAACTTTCGTGCATTAAAAAAGACACACTGTCGTGTGTCTCTACAACCCTATTTCTCTACTATAATTCAGGAGCAATACTTTCCACTGTTACTTCACTATCTTTATTAATTAACAAACTAATCTCAGCCACTACTGGCAAATGGTCGGAGACTAAATTATCCAGAACCTCGATCTTATTCAATTGTAAATCAAAGCTGCTAAAAATGTAGTCGATTCTTTCGCCAATTTTTTCGTTTTTCAAACGAAAAGTACCCATTCCAGCCATTCCTGTTTGTTCTTGGAGATCAAGAAAATTCTCGCGAAAACTCATCACTGCCGGATCCATGATCCCAGCGTTAAAATCACCTGCGACAATTAAAGGGCCATTAATCTGATCAAGTAGCTCTTGGATCGCATTTGCTTGTTGAATACGGTCAGTAACTGAAAGTCCTAAATGAGTCGTGGCAAAATTAACTTTGATCCCTTGAATATCGATCTGTGCCAAAGCGACACTTCGTTGCTCTAATTCACTTGGCAAGGTCTGACTCCAACTTTGGACGATTGGATATCGACTCAACAAAAGATTACCAAAATAGCGACCATTTCGGTCTAAGGCAACTGAATAAATCGGAAACATTCCCAGACGCAACGCCAAAATTCCAGGAATATCATCAAATTGATTAATCTGTGACCAATTACGACCAACTTCTTGTAAACCAATTAAATCTGGATTAACTTCTCGAATAAACTTAATCAAGCCCTCTAGATCATAAGTGCTATTCCAATTGATTCCATTATGTATATTAAAAGTCAAAATTTTTATCTTTAAGACTTCCATTATTTCTTGAGCATTTGCCTTAGCTGGATCGACCATCAAACCAACTCCACTTCCAAACAGGATCATTATTACAAAAATAATTATGCTTATTCTTCTCACGAAATTACCTCATTTGCCGAAAATATTTGAAAGTCCCCGACTAATCCTTGCTTATAATAAAAGCCAGAAAAAATTTACTTTTAGTGTGTTAGTCACTTTTTAAAACAAAAAAACGATTTGGATAACCAACTGCCAGTAGCTCGGGATTTTGATCTTCATTCAAATCTAACGCTGCCGCATCAACTAAGCCACATGTAAAAGAGATCTCTTGAGGAATTGAGATTAAACGTTGATTTTCCCAAGTGAAAAAGTGTATTTTCCCATTGGCAGTTGCCGCCATCAATCTTTTGCCTTCGGGAAAATTTGCTACTTTCATTCCATAAGCCGCTTTGGTTAATGGTTTTTTAAGCAAACAGATCTCGGTCATTTTTCCATTCGTAAACTTTAACACATGGATATTTCCAGACAAAGTCAACTGACCCTCTTCAACAAATACTTCTGCTTGACCATCCTCATCTAGATCTCCCACAGCAATACTGCGAATGTTGCCCAATAGTCCGGTTTTAGTTAGTAATTGCCATGTTCCTGCTTGGTACTTCCAAAGCTGTACCAAGACATTAAAACTCTTTGCGTTAATCTGACCAATCTTTGCTACCACTAGCTCATCATAGCCATCTCCATCAAAATCACCTGCGGCTAAATTTAAAGGTTTGAACTCCAGAGTCTTCTGCTCCAGCTGTTTTACTGTCCCGTCTTCAAGCCCAAAAA
>Ga0315295_10001697_pt1 | contig 18851 bp, 19 predicted proteins | sample YL17G14_0_MG_FD_204453 | JGI IMG/M metagenome (GOLD analysis project Ga0315295, IMG submission 204453) | Sediment microbial communities from Yellowstone Lake, YNP, Wyoming, USA - YL17G14_0 | ecosystem: Environmental > Aquatic > Freshwater > Lake > Sediment | place: USA: Wyoming | collected... | reverse complement strand
GCGAATACCACATAAAATTCCGTCATGAGAGGGTCGGAATTCGTTATAAACTCCTTTTTGCCGTCAATGATGTAATGATTTCCGTCCGGTGTGGCCTTCGTGTCCAACGTCTTGGTTGCATCGGTGCCGTGGCCGGCTTCTGTCAAAGCGAAAGCGGCATACTTGCCCATTCTCATGGCCTCCCTGATGTATTTTTCTTTGTGGTCCTCGTTTTCGCCCATTAATACGGTCTGAAAGGCCGTGTTCCTCACGCTGGCCATCAGTCCCATGGAGGCGCATTCTCTAGCTGTGGTGAAAAGCTGCAGGATGTTGTATACGTAAGGGAGGCCTGCACCATCCAGTTCTCTGGGAAGGGAAGCATCGGCGTATCCCCTGCTGAAATAGTCTTGGACAAGGCTGTCCGGAATCCTGTCTTCCCGGAACATCCACATGGTCAGCGGTTCAAATTTATCCCTCATGTATCTTGCAAGCCCGCTGCTAATTTCTTCCACACTTATGCCTGTATCATCATGGTAAAGAAGCTTCAGCTTTTCAGCAAAATCATTCCGCATCGAGCACACCCCAAATATTTCATAAATTTCATAAATTTATGTAAATCGAAAATTTTTATTCACAATCTGTTCCAGACCCCAAGATAAAAAACGTAAAAAAACGTATAATGCCCAGAAGTAGCAGCAAGAAAGGTCAGGGCGGTGGAGAGGGGTGAAAAAATAGGTTCAAACATCGGTTTTTAAAGCCTTTTGGGAAGATTTGAAATATGGTTACTCTTGAAAATAATAAAGAGTTCATAATAGAGTTCATGGGAGATGAACCCGAAAAGCATTTCATTCCTTGCGTATTTCTTTTAAAAACTCCGAAAGATATGAGCCCAAAGCATATATTTGAAGTCAGAGAATGGGTTGACGGAAGAATAAAATTAGGAAATTCAGCTAGAATTTGGATTAAAAGAGAAAATCCAGATGAATATCCTGCAGTATACAGATTAATTATTAGTGGAAGAGGTTCTGATGAAAGATGTACTTGGTGTAGATCTTTCAGAACGGCTCTTAGAGAAAAAATAAAGGGTCTTGGTTTTGAAATAAAAGAGATAGATGCATGCACATTTGAACGCTAGTTTATAGTAGTTTCTAATATATAAGCTAAAATTAAATCACTTATACAATAAGCTCAAGCATTTAAACCCTATTCTCATAAAAATAACCGGCGATACGATGAATTCGAACCTTCCGGATTGGCTGGAAAAGAGATATTCGATATTGAGAGACACTTTCAAAGATAAGAACTTCACCCGTGATGAGGCTGTCAAGATTCTAGAAGAAAAGAACAAAGACGATGAAAAAACGGTCGCTGTTATAATATCCGAGCTTAACAGGGCAGGGTTTCTTAAAATAAAGCTCGATGAGAACGACGCAAGGAAAAGGCAATACAAACTGGAAGACATTTTTTCTTTTAATAATTTTATCGAAAACTCCAATAAACTGAGCAGGGATGACGTTAAAAATCTCTTGAAAAGAGCCGCGGATTTGATAAGAACAAGGGTCGATTACAAGTTCATTTTGATTCTTCTTTTCCTCAAGCGGATAAGCGACAAGTGGGATATGGAGTACGACGAGGCGTATAAAGAGGCTTTGAAAGATGGTCTAAACGATGAGGAAGCGAAGGAAGAAGCCAAAAGTGGCGTTTACCATGATTTCGACCTACCTGAAGAGTTCCTTTGGGACAGTATAAGGAAGGATGTCAACAGGCTTCCTGAAAAGCTTTCGCAGGCGCTGAAAACCATCGCGGAAAGGAATTCGGAGCTCAAAGACGTTGTTGACAGAGCTGATTTCATACAGTTCACGATAAACACGGAGAACTCCGAAATCCTTAGGCAGCTGGTCGAACTCTTCAGTTCCAGAAAGCTCCATCACATATCTCCGGACGTCCTTGGGGATGCATACGAATGGATTCTCGGATATTTCGCGCCGCAAAAGGCGAAGGAAGGAGAAGTATACACGCCTCGCGAGGTCATAAAGCTGCTCATAGAGGCTCTTGACCCGAAGCCCAAGGAATCCGTTTATGATCCGGCTTGTGGTTCCGGTGGAATGCTGATAATAGCGCACAAGCACGTGGAGGAAAAATTCGGGAAGAATGAAGCCAGGAAATTGTTCCTTTTCGGGGAGGAGGCGAATCAAACCACTTACGCATTATCCAAGATGAACATGTTCATACACGACATACGAGACGTCGAAGTAAGGCATGGAGACACGCTTACCTACCCGAAGTTCAAAGATGGGGATAAACTCAAACAATTCGACGTCGTCATCGCCAATCCGCCATGGAACCAGGACGGCTACCCCGAAGAAGTCCTGAAAAAGGGAGAGTTCTGGAGGAACAGATTTACATACGGCTTTTCGCCGAACCAGTCCGCTGACTGGACATGGATACAGCACATGCTCGCGTCCGCAAACGAAACCAAAGGCAGAGTAGGAGTCGTCATAGACAACGGCTGCCTGTTCAGGGGTGGCAAGGAAAGAGCCATAAGGTCAAGCGTTATCGAAAAAGACCTTATAGATTGTGTCATCCTGCTTCCCGAAAAACTATTCTACAACACGGGCGCACCTGGCGCTATCATCATACTGAACAAAAACAAACCCGGCGAGAGAAAAGACAAGATCCTGATCATAAATGCAAGTCAGGAATACGAGCAGCACCCGGAGGTCAGGAAACTCAACCACCTCAGCGACAAGAACATAAAAAATATCACAGACGCATACAGCAAATTCAGAAACACCGAAGGCTTCGCCAGAATCGTCAAAAAGGAAGAAATCAAGCAGAACGATTACAACCTGAACGTCACCCTCTATGTCTTCCCGGAAGAAGAGGAAGAGCACATAGACATAGAAAAAGAATGGGAAGATCTAAAGGAAATCGAAAGGCAGTCAGAAGACGTCAACAAAACCATCGAGAAATTTATTTCTGAGGTGGGATAATGGTCTATAAGATTTTCGTTAGTTATAACAACAAGGATTCTGTTGCTGCTGATCTCCTGAAAATTTATCTCGGACAGATAAAGGATACTGAGATTTTTCTGTTTGAAGACAAATTGCTTCCGGGCCAATTGAGCGACGCAATTACATATCATATAGGTCAATCGGACATTTTCATCGTTATTTACAGCAAAAATTCTCACACATCCACATACGTCCAGCAGGAAATAGGCGTCGCAAAGGGAAGGGGCAAGCTAATCATTCCCATTCTGATCGACAAAGACGCTAAGCCTGATGCGATGCTTGCAGGAGTAACATATTTGCCAATGTACGATCCTTCTCAATTATTCAATCAAGCACAAAAGCTTTACGATTTTATCGCGTCAAAGGTTGAAGAAAAAAGGAGAAACCAAGCCATACTTGCCATAGGCAGTATAATGTTTTTGGCATGTTTGCTGAGCAACAAGGAGTAAACAATATGCTTACACCGACCTACTTATTTAACGAAAACGAACTGAGATCGTTTCTTGAAGACCGAAAAGCGAAGCTTTTTCAAGAAATAGAGAGTCAGGATGTCAATTATATTTTGAATGTGAGCATAACCGATTTCTGCAATCATTTAAATGAAAAGTACAAACTAGAAATGCCAGTGCTTGATGAAAAAAATATTGTCGTTGATCAACAAGAGAAAGATATCGGACATCCAATTACTATGCATCGAGTTAAAGGAACGAGGATCACATATTTTATTCCTTTTGCGGGTGATTCAAATTTATTTCGTTTCAAACCATCAACATTCACTTACAATCCTCCAAAAGGAATAGTGAAGGAAACAGAACTGTGCATTATATTTGATGGTTTTGAACAAAATTCTGAGAGAGTTAAACAGGACTTTGACGATAAATTAATTGAAATAAAAAATTGGCTTGGATGGGTTTCAAAACAAATCACACAGTTCAATGAAGCATTGGTAAGGGATATCGAATTGGAGATAAAATATAGACGCGAAAAATTATTGAACGATAGAAAATTAGTCGCTGATTTAGGTTTTCCCCTTAAAAAAAGGGAAGATATTTCATCGACATACGTGGTGCCAGAATTTAGGAGAAAAATTGCCCCTAAACCTACTGCTTCTACAGAAGCATTCAAACCGGAACCAGCCATAAACATGGAAGATTATAATCATATACTAGATGTAGTTAATAATATGGCTTTGATTATGGAAAGAAGCCCAAGGTCGTTCAAAACCATGAACGAGGAAGATATCAGACAACATATTCTTGTTCACCTAAATGGTCATTATCATGGACAAGCCACTGGAGAAACTTTCAATTTTCAAGGAAAAACTGATATTTTGGTTAGACATGAAGAAAAAAATATTTTCGTCGCAGAATGCAAATTCTGGAAGGGTGCTGAAGGGCTAATCGATACAATTAATCAGATTTTAAAATATGTAAGTTGGAGGGATACAAAAACAGCCATTTTCATTTTCAACCGAAATAAAAATTTATCGAGCGTTTTATCTCAAATACCTGAAATTGTTCAAAGACATCCGAATTTTAAGAGAAAATTGGAATACAGTTCGGAAACTGGTTTTAGGTTCGTTCTCCATCACAAAGACGATAAAAACAGGGAACTATTCTTAACAATAATAGTTTTTGAGGTGCCCAATGAATCAAACTAAGCTAAGTAAAACTGACAAAATTTCAGAAGATTGGGAAATTGTTGAATTGGGTCAATACATTGTCATGCTCCCGGGCTTTGCATTTAGTTCTCAACATTTTACAAACGGGGATGGCATTCCCCTCATAAGGATTAGGGACATTAATAAAGACGAAACCGAGGCGTATTATAGTGGAAAATACGATAAGGAATACTTGGTGAAAAAAGGTGATGTTTTAATTGGAATGGATGGTGAGTTCAATATCCATATGTGGAAAGGTTCTGAAAGTTTATTGAATCAAAGGGTTTTGAAAATATCGTCTAAAGATAACAAAAAATTGGATGAAAAATTTCTTTATTATAATATTCAGAAACCACTTAAATTTATTGAAAATCGAGTAGGACAAACCACGGTTAAACATCTTTCTACAAAAAATTTAGAAAAAACAAAAATCCCCCTCCCCCCTCTCCCCGAACAGCACGCCATCGCCCGCGTCCTTTCGACGGTCGACGAGGCGATTCAGAAGACGGACGAGGCTATAGAGACGACGGAGAGGCTGAAGAGAGGAGTGATGAAAAAATTGTTAAAGTGCGATAATATGGATAGTTTAGATAGTATTTTTGACATTAAAACTGGAACAACGCCTTCGACAAAAGAAAAAAAATACTGGGAAGACGCAAAAATTAATTGGTTCACACCAGCAGATTTAGGAAAATTAAACGGTCAAATTATCGTAGAGGAGAGTGAAAGAAAGGTATCTGAAGTTGCTTTAAGAGAAACTAACCTTAATTTGATGCCAAAAGAAACCATAATATTATCTACTCGAGCTCCTGTTGGTTATGTGGCAATACTTAAAAAAGAAAGTGCATTTAATCAAGGATGTAAAGGCTTAATACCAAAAAATATTCATGAAACAAATACGTATTTTTTTGCATATTATTTACTTAGCAAAAAATATGAATTGGGAAATAAAGCGGGTCAGAGCACTTTTAAGGAACTATCGAAAGACATGCTCGAAAAATTTCCGGTTCCTAAAATAGAGATTGCAAGACAAAATAAGGTTGTCTCCATTCTTTCAACTATTGACAAAAAAATCGAGATTGAAAGAAAGCGGAAGGGGAAGCTTGAAAGCATTAAGAGGGGTTTGATGAATAATTTGCTGACGGGGAGGAAGAGGGTGAAACTGTGAAAGGAGAAGAAGATATACTTAAATTAATATCTGGTATTTTTGGTTCGATTCTAATTTTAATGATAGCAATATCAGCTTTTAACTCACTTAATGAAGCACAATGCCAGCCTTACAAAGATACAATAGCAAAAAGGGATATTGATATTTCAGGGTTGAATCAAACGATTGTGGAAACAAATAATTTACTTGACCAATGCAGGAACGAGTATAACAGACTGATAACTGAAAATATAAGTAAAAGGGACATAGAAGAAATAAAAGGATATTATAACCTGACGCAAATACAGATTGGTAGTCTGGAACAAAAATTTGAAACGGTTTCTAATAATTATAATACAATTTACATGGTAATTCTTAATCAGTATCAGATTTCATTTGTCATAAACCTGTTTTTTGTTTTGGATTTATTCAGCATTGCGGTTTTCAAGAATGAGATAATATTTTTTGCATTAAGGAAGGTAAAGAAAAGAATTAAAAAACCTAAGAATGTTCATGCTAAGAAAGGTGGATAAATGGATGTTTTAGAAATAGTTAAGGACTTATCGATAACTGCTATAGGCAGTTTTATTGGGTTTTATGGAGCTTATATTATTTTCAAGCGCCAAGAAAAGGAAAGAATAAAGCATAGACATTTTGAAACCTTGAAGTTTGAAGTTTTACGACCTTGGATGATTTTTTTATCCATAAAACCAAAAATTGAACAACCCACCTTATCTGAAGTTGAGTACGAAATAGAATCTGATTTCAATTGCATTAATAAACAATTATTCAACGATTTATTGGAAAATCATTATTCTAAACTCCAATCTTTAAAAAAATCATTTGAGCAATCGGAGAAAGAATTCGAAGAGAGAGTGAAATTTTTAAAGGAAATTTACAGAAAGAAATATGAGAGTATGAAGGCAATTAACCCGTGGTCGATAGCAGCTTTTTTCGTAAATGAATCAAAACAATTTCGTTTATTTCATGAAAAAACCAATCTTTTCTTTTCCACCTTGGGTATTGCCGCCGGAAATGAAAATGAATTAGGAGATCTTAAAAAAGTTTTGGAAAAGGACTATGATAGTGAAATCGGGATAAAGACAAGGACAATGTATAATGAAATTAAAAAATGGACAAAAATTCTTGAAAGTGAAATAGAAATGATTTTAGCTAAGGAAAAAATTCAAGGCAAATGTAGTTTCATTGATTAGGAGAAAAACATGCCAACATTCACTGAGAAATCTGCTGTGGAAGATTATATTGTCCAGAAGCTGGTTGAGAAGGGATGGCGATTCGTTAATGCTGACGAGCTCGAAAGGGAGAGCTATGAGGAGCCGCTGCTCGTCAAAAATCTTGTGCGGGCGATGAGAAGGATAAACAAGAACTTCGAGCTTTCCGAAAGCGACGTGAACAGGGTCGTTATCGAGCTTAAGCACAGGACCGCGAGCCTGGACGGGGTCAGGAGCATACTAAGGTTCCTCAAAGGCGGGGTCGCGATAAAGCTGGAAAAGAGCAGGGAATTAAGATACGTGCGGCTGGTTGATTATGAACCTGCGAATACTGGGAACAACGAGTTCATTGTATCTAGGCAGGTCAAGTATGAAAGCGGCAGGGAGAGCAGGCGGCCTGACATCGTCCTTTACGTAAACGGGATTCCCCTGGTAATCATCGAATGCAAGAACCCAGCCGACCCTTCAGTCAGCTGGTGGGACGCGTATTCCCAGATAAAAAGTTATGAGAAAATAATCCCCGAGCCTTTCAAATACGTCCAGTTCAGCATAGCAACAGAGGATACGGCCAGATACTTTCCTAATTCTCCATGGAGGGATGGAGCGAAAACCTATATCTGGAGGGAGGGCGAATTCGACATTCTGGACGCCACCATGGAGATGCTGGATAAGGAAACGCTTCTCGATTTGGTCAGGAATTTCATTTTCATAAGGGAAGAGAGGGGCGAAACAAAAAAGATCATTGCAAGATACATGCAATACAAGGCCACGAACAAAATATGTGACAGGGTCATTCTTAACCTGAAAGGCGGCGAGGAGAAGAAAAACGGCCTCATATGGCACTGGCAGGGTTCCGGTAAAACGCTGACCATGATTTTTGCCGCGCACAAGCTTTACAGGAACGAGCTTCTAGAAAACCCGACCATATTCTTCATACTGGACAGGTCAGACCTGGAAGAACAGCTGACGCAGGAGTTCAATTCCCTCGACGTTGGCTTCAAGCCGGAGCCTATATCATCCATAAGAGAGCTCAAGGATGTCCTTGCGCACGATGAAGGCCGCGGGAAAAGGGGATTTTTCCTTACTCTTATACACAAATTCAGGCCGGAGGAGATTTCGGAATTTGAAAAAGAACTTAACAAAGTCAAGGAAAGGGAGACGATATCGAGAAGAAAAAACGTGATATGCTTCATCGACGAGGGGCACAGAACGCAATACGGAACCCTCGCAGCACAGATGAGAAAAGTCCTTGAAAACGCTTTCTTTTTCGGGTTTACGGGAACCCCGATAGCCAAGAAGGGACGCGATACCTTCAGGGAATTCAGCTACCCAGATGTGGGAGAAAGCTACCTTGATAAATATTTCATGACGGATTCGATAAAGGACGATTTCACCGTTAAAATCGTATACCAGCCAAGAATGGAGAAAAATGTCCATCTCAGAAAGGAACTGCTGGAGTTTTTCCTGGACCAGGAGATGGAGGAAATACCCGAAGAGCTGAGGAAAGACGTCGAGAAGAAGATAAAGAACAAGCTGAGCAAAATAAGGCTCGTCATGAAGCATCCGCAAAGGATAGAGGCCATCGCCAGGGACGTGGCGGAACATTTTAAAGCGAACGTAGATGGAAAGTTCAAGGCTATGCTCGTCGCGGTCGACAGGGACGCCTGCATCAAATACAAGAGGATGCTTGACAAGTTCCTGCCGCCCGAGTATTCGGAAATAGTCATGACTTTCAATCCAGTGTCGGATGCGAAGGAAATTACAAGCTATTTCGACGAACTAAAGGCAAAATACAGAGGCAGAGACATCGAGGAGATAAGAAAGGAAATAATTGAGAAATTCAAACAGGAAGACTATCCCAAAATCCTCATAGTCACCGACATGCTCATCACGGGTTTCGATGCACCAATATTACAGACCATGTACCTGGACAAGCCGCTGAAGGAGCACAGACTTATACAGGCGATTGCCAGGACAAACAGGCCATTCGAAAACCAGAAGGAAGCGGGCCTAATTTTGGATTACGTCGGAATATTCAAGGATCTGGAAAAGGCCTTTGCGGCGTATAACAAGGAGGATGTTGAACACATTGCCCAGAATATAGAAGAAGAGGGAAAAGAGTTCGAGAAAATCATAGCAAAGCTTCTGGAATTTTTCGAGGGCGTAGACAAAAAGAGCTATGAAAGGGGCAATCTAATGAAAGCCGTGGAGATACTGGCCAAAGACGAAAACAAGGCAAAAACATTCAGAAGAGGTTACAGGAACCTCAGGAAAATATTCGAGCTCCTTGGCCCTCATCCGCTGAAGCTCGAACACCTGAACAGCTATAAATGGCTGACTGCGATTTACCACGTATACAACAGGCACGTGAAGAAGGTTGATCCTGACGAGGCGGAAAGATACGCCAGAAAATATTTCTCAAAAACAATTGATAATATTTACAAATCGATAGACATAGGTAAGGTTAAAAGGGACTTTCCCATACTCAATTTCGATGAAAAATACATAGAAAATTTGCAGAAGGTCTATCCTGACCTTGAAGGCAGAGTTTCCGACATGGTTTTCACTCTTAACAAATATGTGCTTGTCGACAAATCGAGAACGCCGGTCTATGAATCAATAATCGACAAAGTCGAAAGAATAGTGAAGACATGGAAAGAAAGGAAAGTCAACATAAAGGAATTGTACAAAGAAGCTGAAAACGTTATCAAGGAAATTAACTTGCTGAAAAGAAGGCAGAACGAGCTTGGACTATCTAACATCCAGTATTACATCTTAACCACGCTGGAAAAAACTCTTGGTAAAACGGAAGAGAACATTAAGAATGTGAAAGAATTGACAGATGAGGTACAGAAAACGGCATTTAAAGGATGGAGTATACAGCCCAGCGCCGTCAAGGAAATAGGCATCATAGTCAGAAGATATCTTAGAAAACAAAAAATTTCAAAAGAAGAAAGGGATGAATTGTATGATAAAATTATCAGAATTCTCAAAGAATCCGATTAAAAGAAAAAATACGGACAACCTGAGCATATTTTATGAAGTTGAAAACAGAAACGTAACTTACCCGCGACTTGAATTCAAAAAAGATAAAATTCTCATAGTTTTGCCTAAAGATGTCAAAAACGAGAAGGATATATTAACTAAAAAACATAGCTGGATAACCAAAAAACAGAGAATAATCGACAAGTCAATAAAAAATTTAGAAAGTGATTATCATAGCCACTTTATGGTGTTGGGTGAACCATCCCAAATGAAACATTTTACGGAATCCCGACTAAAAGAAATTTTAAAAGAAAAATTAAATGAATTCTCTGAAGTGTATTCCAAAAGCCTTAAGGTAAAGATTAACGGAATGTCTATACGGAAACAAAAAACTAAGTGGGCAAGCTGTTCAGAAAAAAGAAATCTCAGTTTTAACTTAAAGCTGGTTCATTTGCCTGAAAACCTAATTAGATATGTTGTGTATCATGAAATGGTTCATATCAGAGAAAAGAAACATAATAGAAATTTTTGGATGTACATTAAGAAAGAGTTTCCAAATTACAAAAAAATGGAAAATTTATTACTGGGTTTCTGGTTTTATTTGGATAAACATGATTAATTTTTAAAGTCTATGCTATAATTGATTTTTATGACTGGTCTTGCACGCAAAGGAGAAAAGGAACTTGACTGCCCTTTCTGTGGGAAGGGAAAAGTCAAAACCTTTTACAAAGAGGGATACAGGCAGGCCCATACTTCAAGGATTTCCGGGAGACAGGCGACAAGAAGCTTTCAGAGGCCCGAAACGTACGAAATCCTTGAAGGCTGCCCTGTATGCGGAAAGACGAAAAAAGAGATACAGAAGGCTTTCGAGACTGGAAAAACTAAAGAAATGACCCACGAGGAACGCATTGAACGGCTCAAAAAGAGGGGATTGCCGCTGGTTTTGGGAAGTAAATAAATTTAAACACTAGTCTGAAACATTCTAAATATGGGACTTGTGGATATAGGTTACGATATTTTGAAAATCAGCGTTTTAAAGAGCTATAAAGGCAAACTGAACATTGATGTTTTACGTGGCTGGATTATAAATTATTTTCATGCTCCCGATAATAACTCCGGCGATTCTGTGCATGAAATATTGTTTAGGATTTCAAACTCTGGAAATAAGGATTTGGGGATAAGTAAAATTAATGTTAAGCATCTTGAAAAAGAACCGATAATATTCGATTTATATGAATACAAAGGTTTGGCTCTACGAAGGGAACCTAAGTTAAAATCCATAGATTCTATTTTGCTAAAATCTGAAGAGACAAAAATTATTTCTTTGAGAGCAATAGGCAATCTTTTTGAAAAGGACAAATATGATGTTACCGTCGAATTTTATAATTCGAAGTGCAAGATAATGAAAGTAATACCATTAACCTTGAATAAAGCGGCTATTCTTTACCATTGTGACCGTGGGCAAGTGTATTTAGCTGATTAAACCGAGTATATATTTCTACTTCGCTCTTATCCTGCTGAAGCGGCCCTTGCCGTCCCTCGCTGTGACGGCTTCGATTTCGAGGAAACCGGCGGCCTGAACAGGCATGACGGCGCACAGAAGAAGGCGTGGGGCGTGTGGCAGGAGAATGTGAAATGAATGCTACTGATGCCGCTGTGGCTGTGCAAACCTTTATAAACTTAAGTTTACATGTATAAACTATTATGGACATGTATAAACTTAAGTTTACAATACTCCAGAACGAGATATTCAGGCTGCTGTGCGCGAGGGCGGGAACCTCCCTGAACCAGAGGGAAATCGCCAGGCTCCTCTGCGTTTCGCCTACGGCGGTCTCCAAGTCCCTTGCGGGCCTGGAAAAAGAGGGGCTGGCCAAAGTCGAGAGAAGCAAAACGATGAATCTCAGTTCCGTGCGCTTTAACCGCGACAGCCCCAGGGCGATTGCGCTTAAAAGAGTGGAAAACCTCAGGCTTGTTTACGAGTCAGGCCTCGCGGATTTTCTGGAACAGAAGTTCCCGGGCTGCGCCACAATACTGTTTGGCAGCTATTCCCTCGGGGAGGACACCGAAAAATCGGACATAGACATCGCGGTGATTGGTTCAGGGGGAAAACAAACCGATTTGACCCAATACGAAAAGCTGCTTGAAAGGAGCATCAACCTGCAATTTTACGAGGATATCAGGAAAATTGACAGAAACCTGAGATCAAACGTGCTCAGGGGAATAACGCTCTCGGGAGTTGCTGAAACATGAAACCGCTCAGGAATTTCGAAGAGTTCATTGAAGACGGCACGGTCGCTAAGACGACTGCGAATATGCCAAGGGCGAAATCCCTGACCGGGGAGGCTGAAAGGAGGAAAAAATTCCTGAATGAAATGCTTGAAAAAATCGGGATGAATGATGACAACGCGAATTATTTCATTGAAAGCTCTTACGACGTGCTCATAAGCCTCATAAGGGCAAAGCTACTGGCGCACGGTTTCACATCGTCCGGAAAAGGCGCGCATGAGGCGGAGGTTTCGTTCATGAGGAGACTGGACTTCCCTGAAAATGACGTGAGGTTCATGAATGATTTAAGATACTACAGGAACGGGATACTGTACTACGGGGAACGGTTCAACGCCGATTACGGCAAAAAGGCGGTGGACTTCATGGAAAGAATTTTTGCCAAATTAAATGCATGAGTCATGTTTGTGCGGCAGGAGAACGCGGAGTAATCGCCGCATCAGCTCCGGGTTGAAAATCCTTGCGTCTAAACCCCGAAATCCTTGGGATGGGTGGAGAGATTGAAACCGTTTTTTCTTGTTCCATGCTCCCATCCGCATAAAAGGGGATTTTTATCTATCAGTTCTCTGTATTTCTTTTCCAGCTCTTTATAGGAAATTATCTTTCTGAATCTGGGTTTCAGATTCGGAAAGACACCTCGAAAATCTTCATTCTGAATTAGCACAAGTTCTCTGTCCGGGTACTGCTCGAGGAAGTTGCAAATCCTTAGCATCGCACGCATTCCATCTCTATTCTTTTTCCACCCACCTTTCACCTCATACATAATCTTCCTCGAGTCAGCAAAATCGGGAACGTAAGAGGCTTCGTTTCCCACGTATTCCCATTCATGACCGGCACGAATTTGAAGTTTGAATAATTCAGGCTCGTAAAATACGTCCTCTCCAAGTAACATGAAAATCCTGGCAACGTTGGCTTCCATGCACGACATCATGAAGCAGCCTATGTCCCTTCTGTGACCCTTTATAGAACCTGTGGCCAATTCTCTTACTTCCTTTGTGAATGTATATGCAGGAGGAACAACGCGGCCGAGAAGTTTGCCTGCATATGGTCCTGGTTCGATATCAAACAAATCGTACAATTCAACCTTTCTGCCTTCCATTTTGATAGAATAAAGGTAAATAATAAAAATTCAAGTTCAAAACTTCGGCTTCCTGGCGGGGCAGTGATTTGCGTGATAGGGGTGACCACAGGAACCGAAAGCGTGGTCACCTCTCTGACGTTCTCCGCTTTTTGCCGTGCTATTTGGCTTTTCTGTATTCCTCGAGTATTAGCTCTATGGTGGGGCAGATGTTGCCCATTTTCTGGTATTCCTGCAGGGCGGCGTAATATTTTTTCCTGTTCGAAAAGCGTATGTTTACGGGTGGCAGCGAGTGCTTGATGAGTATGTTGTTCAGCAGCAGGCGCCCGACCCGCCCATTGCCGTCAACGAAGGGATGGATGTTTTCGAACTGGTCATGCACCACCGCCGCCAGCGTGATCGGAGGATAGCGGTTTTTGTTATCAATATACCATGTAACCAGTTCCTTGAGAAGTTCCAGAACTTTTGATGACGGCGCGCCTCTGTGCAAAATTCTGCCAAGGCTGTCCGTCACCACTACTTCCTCTCCCTCTTTCCTGAATCTTCCGGCGAAGGGTTTTGAATTTTTGAATATCATGTAATGCAATTCCCTGATCAATTCCAGCGAGATGTGGGTTTTTGTTTTTCTTATATATTTTACCGCTTCGGCGACGCCATACGTTTCGGATATTTCCCATTTGGTTTTTCCTTCTGGCCATTCATCCTTCCTAAGGATTTTTCTTACTTCGTTTTGTTCCACCGTCGAACCTTCTATGGCGTTAGTGTTGTATACGAATTCTTCCGTGAAGGCTTCCCACTCTGTTTCAGAAAGATGCTGTATATGGATTTTACCCCTGGCTTCGATATTTTCCAGCTTCTTCAGTTCATCGCTGTTCAGGATCGTTTTAAGCGGGTCTCTTATAGCTTTGTAAATTCTTATTTGTTCGTGGATAATATTTTCTATGTGTTTTCTTTTTTCAGCCAATTCCCGGCTTGAAAGGTTGGAGCCAAGGAATCGCCTCATTTTTCTGATTTTGCCGCCGTCCCTGAACGAGTGGACGAGATAATACTTTATCGCCTTGCCACTCTTTCTCTTTTCAATGAACATGCTTATAATTGGGTGACCACATTTATAAAGTTTTTATTTTAAATGGCTACAAGTCGCGAATTCTGAAACATATTAAAACCTCCCTGAGAATTAAACTCTATGGGTTTCTTGGGATTTTGGACGGGAAAAATAAGAAATGACCTCGCGAAATCTGGTTTGTTGTAAATTTTGTGTGCGATTGTAGTCATTTCGTTTATGTTACACTGAAATTAACGTTTCATTAATTATGGTGTAGCATTTTAGATTACGGCCTTGAGCTTTCGGACGACATCCTTTCGTTCGTTTTCTCCGAAATCTTTTGTAACGAAGGTTCCTCTGAACGAGTGGATGAAAAGGAAATCTGATATGTCCGGTATTATTTCATTCTTCAGCTTGTTTTTGACGGTAATGGGATCTGCTACCTCCTTTGCTCTTTTCATAAGATTTTCCGGGACGCCGTTCTTCCACACCATCGCTGCCATGTCCCTTATGTCGCTTGGCCTGGCAGATATTATTTTTAGAAGAAATAGGTCGGTATAATCAGGAACGAATACTTCGCATTTTATTCCTACGGTGAGAATTATCTTTTTTGCGTTCTGAAGGAATTTGCCGTCTATCCTGAAAGTTTCGTTGTTTCTTCCTGTTATCTCGGATTCCATGAGATCCACGCCTGTCTTAACCTTCTTTCCTCCTATTGCCGTTATTTTTGCCCATCTCATGAAAGCAGAGGAATTCTTTCTTTCGAACGCTTCCAAAGTCATGCTGGGCGGTTTCATTCTCTTTATTTTATCAAGACCTTCCTTCAGCGCGAAATCACAGTCCCTGCTATACCTGCTGAACGGGACGTAATGCCGCAACGCATATCCGCCTATCAGAACCAGTTTCGGGCTTTCAAACCCTCTGGTTTTCGAGGAAAGGTATTTTATGATTTTTCCTATTTCCAGTTCCCTTTCTGACATCACATCCATGTGTTTGGCATGTTTAGGCAAACTCCATCACCTTTTCTACCGCCTCGTCTATCTCTTCTTTCAGCTTTTCGGGGATTTTTGCGTTTTTATCATGGTTCACGCCATAATTTATTATTTGGCCTAGCCTAATATTGGTTCCAGACACCCTTTTCCAGTAGAAATCTTTAATTTCTGTCCTTATCTTCCTGCTGGATAATATAATGGAAAACGCGTCCGTGAATGCCCAGTTCTGCGCGCACAAGGCAGCGGATTCGGTCGGTTTCTCTATATTCAAGCCGTTCTTTCTAACGAACCCTATCTTTTTTCTTGCATTCTTGTTTGCATCTATCCTGAAATTCCATTCCCTCTTCTTCGCGAAAGTTTCCAAAGCCTTTCCATAGGATTTGTCTTCGACCACGATGAAGTAGACGTTCCTGTGGATGAAATCGCCGTTCCAGAATGAGGCCGCCGTCTGCGCCACCAAAACCTTGAAATTCCTGTCCTTCCTCAGAAAATCCGGTTCATTTAAGGGCTTGCCGGGAATATAATACCACCCCCATGCCACCCTTTCTATTTCCCCTTCTTTCGCCAGCTTGTTCATATATTCCTTTGCATTCTCATGTCTAATGAAATTGACCTTGATCAGGCTGCCCTTCCATTTCCCCAGCGCCTTCCTCACAAATTCTTTCAGGTATCTGTCCATTTTTCACCTTTTAATATAATTTGGCAATACAGGATTTATAAAGGTTTTTCACCTTTTTATATGATTTGGCAAATAAAAGGTGGAAGACAATTTTAGGTGACCACAGGCGCTGGGGGCGTGGTCACCCGCCATCCACAACCCAAACCTTTAAAATCTCAGTACAAATAAACCTTTATGGGTTTTCTTGGGTTCCTGAAGAGGGGGAAGAAGGCTGGGGCAACGGAGGCTCCGGCAGCCGCGCCGCATAGCGAAGCGGCCGCAGCGGAGATCGCGCTCTCCGGCGTGAAAGAATCCCTTTCGAAACAGGTCTATTCCAGCGTGGCGAAGGAGAAGGAAGAGCTCAGCGATTTTTATGAGCGGATCGCCCGCGGCTTCGCCGAGGCCAGGAAGATCAGCTCGGACCTGGCCAGGAAGAAGTTCGAGGCGCACGACAAGACCTACGCGCCCGTCAACATGATCAAGGACAACTACGCGAAGAAAGCTTCGTCGCTGCTCGGAACAGCGCCGCCTGTCAGCAATTTCGGGTATGACGAGACCGCCGCCTTCGCCGCGGCGTCGGCGAAGACACTGCACGAGCTCATGCACGTCTCGCCCAAGCAGACCATCCTCCTTTCGAGATACTTCAAGCACGAGACCTCGAAGATGATATCGGTTTTGAAGGAGGCGTCCGAGGCGAGCGAAGGGATGCGCTCCGTCCTTGACAAGGGGATGATGCGCTTCTACCACGACGCCGCGTCCATGGCGGACAGGCTTGCCGGGATGGCGGAGAGGGTGAAGGAGATCGAGGCTAGGGAAGCCGCTCTTCACGGCAGGATAGAGGCGAAGGAAGGCGAGAAGACGGCGAATGCGCAGGAGCTCGACGCCTTCCTCAAGGGCGAGGCCTTCATCTCGCATGTCAGGCTGGGGGAAGGGATAAAGGCGAACGAGAAGGAATGGAACGACATCGGCAGCAAGCTCAGCGAGGAGCTTTCGGGCATAAAGAGGCCGCTTAAGAAGCTCGAGTACGTTGCGGGCAACGAAGCGAAGGACAGGGAGAAAGCGGCGCTGTATTCGAGGATAGCGCACTCGCCGCTTAAAGTATTGCTGCAGGAGCAGGGCGACTCGCTCGTCATGGAGGCGCTGCGGAAACTGAGGGAAATGGGCTTGAAGGACGAGGAGCGCGAGCGCGCCGAGGAGCTCTCGAAGAAGATAGAGACCGGCTACATACCGCAGCTCGTTGACAGATACAAGTGGCTCGAGGGCGAGATGGCGGAGGCGAAAGCGAAGTTCGAGAAGGCCGCAGCGCCTGAAAAGAAGAAGCACGTGGAAAGGGAGATCGAGAACCTCGACCACGACATCGCGGATGCGCACAGGGAGCTCGAGCGGCTTGCTAGGAGCAGGGCCGAAACCGGCAGGGAGATGCAAGCCGGCAAAAGGCAGCTGGAAGAGTTCGTGCTGAAAAAAATAAATATCAGATTGAGCATAATGTTATGATGCATTCTTATTCGAGGGGTGAATCATGAACGAGATTTTTGCTGCGCTTGGGAAGATAAAGGCTTCGAAGCCGCTGGTCCACCACATAACCAACTGGGTCACCATATACGACTGCGCTAATGTGACGCGCTGCATCGGAGCGCTGCCGGTGATGGCGCACGCGAAGGAGGAAGCGAAGGACATGACGAGCATCTCGCAGGCGCTCGTGCTGAACATCGGAACGCTCACGCCGTCGCTGGTTGGGTCGATGCTCCTGTCCGCGAGGAGGGCGAACGAAAAAAGGATCCCAGTCGTGCTCGACGCGGTCGGCGCGGGGGCGACGAGGTTTCGGACGGAAAAGGCGAAGGAAATCCTGACCAGCGTTCGCATAGACATAATCAAGGGCAACGCTGGCGAGATCGCGACGCTCGCGGGCGCGAAAGCCGAAGTGAAGGGCGTCGAATCAGGCGCTTTCGCAGGCGAACGAAAGCAGATAGCTAAGGCGCTGGCCCGGAAGTACAGGGCAACCGTGGTGATGACGGGTAAGTATGATGTTGTTTCGGACGGGAGAAGGACGTATGTCGTTGCGAACGGCCACATGATGATGGGCTCGATCGTGGGGACCGGGTGCATGGCCGCGAGCGTGATAGGCGCTTTCGCGGCGGTCGAGAAGGATTACGCGAAGGCCGCCGCTTACGCGCTCGTGTGCTTCGGCATCGCTGGCGAAATCGCGGCGAAAAAAATCCGCGGCCCCGGCAGCTTCAAGGAAAGGTTCTACGACGAGCTCTACAATCTCGACGAAAAGACGATAGCGAGAATGCAGAGGATAAGGGTGGAAAAATGAAAACCGGAAAAAAGAAAAAATTGGATTTCGGTCATTTCGATTACTACTTCATAACGGATCGGACGCTCTCGCGCAGGAACGTGATCGAGGACGTCGAGGCCGCTCTCAGGGCGGGGGTGCGCGTCGTCCAGTACAGGGAGAAGGCGCTCGCGACGGCCGCGATGATAGACGAGGCGAGGAAGATCGCGCAACTCTGCAGGGGAAAAGCGAAATTCATCGTGAACGACAGGCTCGACGTCGCGCTGGCGAGCGACGCGGACGGCGTTCACCTTGGACCGGATGACATGAACCTTGAAGACGCGAGGAAAATGCTCGGCAAAGGAAAAATAATCGGTGTAAGTGTTTCGTCGATCGAGGAGGCGAAGAGGTGCGAGGAGGCCGGGGCGGATTACGTGAGCTTGAGCCCGATATTCGCGACAGCGACCAAGAAGGATGCCGGCCAGCCGCTCGGCATAGCGGCG
>Ga0315295_10001696_pt1 | contig 18851 bp, 13 predicted proteins | sample YL17G14_0_MG_FD_204453 | JGI IMG/M metagenome (GOLD analysis project Ga0315295, IMG submission 204453) | Sediment microbial communities from Yellowstone Lake, YNP, Wyoming, USA - YL17G14_0 | ecosystem: Environmental > Aquatic > Freshwater > Lake > Sediment | place: USA: Wyoming | collected... | reverse complement strand
TCTCTTCATCCTCGCGCCCGATGCACTTCCTCTCAAATCTCAAATTGCAGATCTGCTATTCTTCCTCTTTCTCCTGTTCACCTGCTCACCTGTTCTCCTGCTCTCGCGCCGCGCCCCTCCGCCAAGACCTGGCGCTTTCGCCTTCACTGGCCCTCCTCATGCACCAGAGGCGCCATTCGAACGATCAGCCCGGGAAGATCGTTTTGCACCGTCTCCCATACGATCCCCAAATCCACGTCATCGTATTCGTGAATCATCAGATTTCGCATCCCCACCATCTCCTCCCACGGCAGCTCCGGGTGGGACGACTTCATCTGCTCCGAAACACGCCGGGCCGCCTCCCCGATGATCTCGATCCGACGGATCACCGAGTCCTGCAAACGCGTATCCCTCAAGAACGCTTCCGCCTGCACCCCCTCCACGTATGAGACGGCCAGCCGAGCCGCCTGGAGGATGTCCAGCAGATAGACCTGGTCACGCGGCATAGATCACCTCCGCCGATTCCAGAATCGCTCTCCGGCGCAGCCCGTTTCGGCTTGTCTCCACGCCCCGCCGACTCACCAGATCGACTTCCCGCCCCAGAATCCCCCTTAACTCCTCCCTCATTCGCACCAAATCGAACAGCGAACGCCGCGCCTCCGCATGAAAATGAACCAGGACGTCCACGTCGCTCTCCGGCCCAAAGTCATCGCGCAGAACCGACCCGAACAGAGCCAATTCAGCCACCTCCCACCGCCGGCAGAAATCCGAGATCTTCTCTCCCGGAATTGCGATCCGCGCCTTCATCACTACGCCTCCATCACTTTCCGCCTCGCGCTGCCCCGCCCGTCCCTCTTTTTCTACTGCTCTCCTGCTCACCCCCCTCGCGCAGCGCCTCGCCTACTTTATACAGGTAAAGCACGTGTACGGCGAGAAGACCAGAACGACGTCCCTTAACGGCCGGTGCCGCAGGCACACCAGGGCCCGCCTCTTCCAGGCCCCCAGGTCGCCCGCCCCACGCGCCCAGCGCGCCTGAATCCGATCCATGACCCTCGAGAACCCAACCTCCTGGAAAAACCGTCGCAGCTTGCCGTAGGTAAACTGGTTGAAGTCGATCCCCAGCCTCATAATGTCCGCGCCCTGCCGCGAAATCCGCAATTGATAACGCCAGCCGTCCGGCAGCCAGCCGTAAAACGGAAAGTCATACTCGCCCGACGGAAAAATGCTGAACTTGTTCGTGCTGGTGAAGTAGAACAAACCCCCCGGCCGCAGCGCCGCCTGTATCTTGCGAATACCCCTCTGCCAATCCTTGACGTGCTCAAACGTGTCTTTCGCCACGATAACGTCATACGCCCCCGTCCCCAACTCAGCCTCCGCGATGCTGCCCGCCTCGATGTCCGGCTCCAGCCCGTACTTCCGCCCGAAATCCCGGGCGTACTCCACCAGTTGCCCGCTGATCTCCAATCCCTTGCAGCTCATGCCGTTCTTCCGGCACAGCAGGGGAAACCAGCCCGTCCCGGTCCCCACTTCCAGCATGCGGGTCTGCCCGTCGATCCTTTGGAAGCTCTGCAAGTGGCTGAGAATGGACCTGAACTCGGGCAGTTTGTCTTCGAGCGTTATGTCCTTGTGCGTTTCAATATAGCGTGTAACATCGGATACCTCCTCGGAACCAGGCAGCATGGCAGGCGCCTCCTTACCGCGATCAGCTTACCACGACCGCCGCCGCCTTTACAATCCCGTAAATCGCCCGCTCCATCGCCCGTCGGCCGCCCCTTCGCACCCGCCCGCCGCCCGAACCCAGCCGTCATGCCGACCGGAACCGCCCTCTCCCAAGCCACGCATCAACGCCGGCCGACGCCCGCAGCCCCCAGCCGACTGTCCCAGGCACTTCCCCGATTGACCGCCGGCGGAACCCTACCTGGCGGGTCTGTGCGGATTAGGCAGGCTTGCGCGATCCTGCCCTTTATGCCGTCCTGAACTCCTTGGCAGCTTTCAGGGCCAGGTAACTCGCCAACGTCTCCTGAAATATGGGCAAGTTAGGCGCATTAGGTTGACAAATGCGATCATAAAACCTAAGTTTCATTATAACGAAGGGCCAAAGTGGAAAAAAAAAGATGAAAAAAACGAAAATTCTCGCTTGGAACTGCACGGTGCCTCAATAAAGCCTGATTCTTGCCCCGCCCCAGGGGAAACTCGACCCTTGTCCGCCCCCGCGCCCGGAGGGACGCACGATGCCAACTAGACCACGAGATGTCGCTCGGGGGGGTGAGAAGGCAGCTTTCGGCGCCGAGCGCACGGGGGTCGTTTATCGGTTCCTGACCGCCGTCTGCTTGCTCGTATCGTTCGCCGGGCAGGCCGCGCGGGGCGGTATGGAGGTGCTGCGGATCGACCGGGACGGCGATGGGTACGGAGTCGGACCCAATCTGTTAGGTTCCGATGCGGACGACAACGACAAGACGGTCCACACCCCCGCCACGTGGCTGGCCAAGTACGGCAACCTCCAGGCCTTGCTCGCCCACAAGGGCTACAACCCCTCGCGCCTGTTCTTCCTGGCCACCGATGGCAACAATGCCACCGGCGCGCCCAACGATTCAAGCAAGCCCTACGCCACGTGGACCTACCTCAAGACCAATGCCCCGCTGCGGGCCGGCGACGCCGTGCTCTTCCGCGGGGGGACCTATAACGAAACGATCGCTTTGAATGACTTTTACGGCCAAGAGGGCAATCCGCTGATCGTGATGGCGTATCCGGGGGAGCAGGTCACGCTCGAGACGAGTTCAGACAACAACGTGTATCTCCAGCATACCTCGAACGCGGTTTTGGACGGCTTCAACCTGGTCAGGAGCGGCGGGGGAGGCGTGGGGATTTACCTGGAAGGCCCTCCCGGTCCTCCCTACGCACCGATGCCTGGCTGCTATCATCTGGCCATCCGCAACATATACTCCACCGACCACGGGCGGGAAATACTGGGCATGCAGGATTTGCAGGACCTGCTGATCGAAAACTGCGTCCTGACGCACTCCGCAAGCCACATCGTGTACCTGGGCAACCGCGAGCAGATGAACGCCAATGGCAGCATCACCTTCCGCAACAACGTTTTGTACGGCGACCGCCCCTATAGCGGGGGCGGTTGGGACGTGCGCCCCGCTTTCCAGCACAACGGCAAGGTGGTCAACTGCGTCGTCGAAGGCAATATTTTCCATTCCGTAGGGTCGGACGCCATCCAGGTGATGCGCGGGTTTCGGAACTCCATCATTCGCAACAACCTGATCTTCAACAACGACAACAAAGGCATCTGCTTCTACAACTACGATAGCGGCTACGATCTCGACGACAACATGGACAATCTGGTGGAAAACAATATCATTTGGGTAGGTCGGTACGCCGCCAGCGCCGAGCCGGGCGCAGACACGCCCGCGGACTTCCCGGCGATCTTCTTCTCCGATTTGACAGGCGTCGGCACCCAGATGGCCAACAACGTCATCCGCAACAACATCCTGATGACCTATAACGGTCCCCCGTTGCGCTTCAGCCACGAGCGCTTTCTCACGGCCAACACCTTCGAGAACAACACTCTCTTCCGCGTGAACGGTCCGGACCGCACCGCTTTGTTGCCCGGCAGCTACCTGAGTTTCGACGTCTTCAAGACCTACACCCCCCGCATCAACGGCAACGTCTTCCAGAATCCGGGTTTCGCCAACGTCTCCGTGGACTACTACGCCACGCCGGAACGTTTCGACTTCTCCCGGCCCGGCGCCGGCGGCAACCACGCTCCTCTGCTCGACCCGATTGGGGACCGCAATGTCCCCGCCGACGCCCGGCTGGCCTTCACCATCCACGCCACCGACCCCGACGGCGACCCGATCACCTACTCCGCCCTCAACCTCCCCGGCGGGGCCATTCTCGCCGGCGCGGACTTCTCGTGGACGCCCACCGCCGTGCAGGCGGGGGTCTATCCGGTCGCTTTCGTCGCCAGCGACGGCCGTCTCCAGGACCTCCGCACCATTTCCATCACCGTGACCGCCCCCGACCTCACCCCGCCCACGGTCGTTGCCGTCGCCACCAATGACACCAATCATATCCGCGTGGTCTTCAGCGAACCGGTCAGCCAGGCCTCCGCCGAGGCGCCGGCCAATTATCACAGCAACAGCGGCGTTACGCTTTCCGCCCCGGCCCTGGGCGCGGACCAGAAGACCGTCACTCTCGCCACCTCCACCCACGTCAAGGGAACCACGTACTCCCTTACCGTTTCCGGGGTCGCCGACCCGGCCGGCAACGTCATGGCCGCCGCCACCCTTACCTACCAGTATGACGACGGGCTGGCGGCCCACTACCGGCTCGATGAGACCTCCGGCGCCGCCGCCGCCGACACCTCCGGCCGCAGCCCCGCGGGCGTCCTGCAGAACGGCGCCGCCTGGTGCGTCGGCAGAATCAACGGGGCCGTGCAGCTCGACGGCATCGACGACTACGTCGATTGCGGCAACGCGGCCCCCGACGCGGCCTCCGCCCTCACCGTTGCCGTCTGGGTCAAGATCGCCAACCCCGGTCAGAACGCCTACATGCGCGTCCTCTCCAAGAAGCAGCTTTGGAACGACCCCAGCGGCTTCGAGCTCGAATACCAGCCGCTCAACAACTGGCTGAGCGTTTCCGGCTCCGGCAGCGATTACGCCCGCGCGGAAAACGTTGACCTGGACGCGAACTGGCACCACGTTGCCGCCGTGATCAATCAGAACACGGCGGCCCTGTACGTTGACGGCGTGGAGCGCACCACGGACTCTTCGATCACTCCGCTGGCGGCGAACAGCCTGGGCCTCGCGCTCGGCCGGCGCGGCGGCGGCGGCGATTACTTCGCCGGCTGCCTGGACGACGTCCGCCTTTATAGCCGCGCCTTCTCCCCCGCGGAAGTCCTGGCCCTCTACCGGGAAGCGCCTGCCGGCGCCCCAAACCAGCCGCCCAGCGCCAATGCCGGCCCGGATCAGATAGTTACCGACGCCAACCGCAACGGCAGCGAGTCCGTCACCCTCAACGGCACGGCCTCCCGCGACCCCGACGGCACCATCGCCAGCTACGTCTGGAAAGACGGCGCCACCCAGATCGCCACCGGCGCCAATCCGACGGTCACCCTGCCCGTCGGACTCCATCTGATCACGCTGACCGTCGCCGACAACGGGGGCGCCACCTCGACGGACAGCGTCTTTATCACGATCAAGTCCCCGCCGGTCGCCGGGGCCGGCGACGACCGCGTGGTCGTGGACACCGACTGGAACGGCTCGGAACCGGTAGCGCTGGACGCCTCTGCGTCCTCCGACGTTGACGGGACCATCTCCAGTTACGTCTGGCGCGAGGGTGCGCTGCAACTGGCCACGGGCGTCAAGCCCACGGTGACCCTCGCCGTCGGCACGCATACCCTGACGCTCACGGTGACCGACGATGACGGGCTGACGGGCGCCGACACGGCGGTCATCATCGTGGCCCGCGCGATTCAGCACACCATCTCCGCCGCGGCCGGGGCGGGCGGGGCCATCTCCCCCACCGGCAGCGTAACCGTTTACGAGGGCGCCGGTCAGACCTTCATCATCTCCCCGCAAACGGGGTACCGCATCGCCGACGTGGTGGTGGACGGCGCCTCGCGGGGCGCCGTGCCCAGCTACAGTTTCACCAACGTCGCCGCCGACCACACGGTCAGCGCCGTTTTCGCCCCCGCCCAGTACGTCATTAACGCCACGGGGAACACCGGGGGCAGCGTTACACCCAACGGCGCCGTGCAGGTTTCGGCCGGCGGTTCGCAAACCTTCACCTTCAGCCCCGCTGCCGGCTACCGCATCGCGGAGGTCCTGGTGGACGGGGTCTCGCAAGGCGCGGTCGCCAGCTATGCCTTTACCAACGTAACGGCCTCCCACACCGTGCAGGCCGCGTTCGCGCCGCTCGACAGCCACACCATCGCCGCCACGGCCCAAGCCGGCGGCAGCATCGCCCCGGCCGGGAGCGTCTCGGTCGCCTCCGGCGGCACGCAGCAGTTCACGATCACCCCCAATCCCGGCTACCAGATTGCCGACGTCCTCGTGGACGGCGCCTCGCGGGGAGCGTTGGCAACCTACGCGTTCACCAACGTCTCCGCCGACCACAGCATCTCGGCCCTGTTCGCCGCCGCGACCCATACGATCACCGCCACGGCCGAGACGGGCGGCGCGCTCCAGCCAACCGGCGCCGTCGCCGTCGCGCACGGCGCCAACCAGACCTTCACCATCGCCGCGGCCGCGGGCTGCCGCCTGGCCGAGGTCCTCGTGGACGGGGTCTCGCAAGGCGCCGTCAATTCCTACACCTTCAATAACGTGACGGCCGATCATGCGATCCTCGCCCGCTTTGCGGCCCAAACCTACACGATCCGCACCAGCCTCAGCGGCCGCGGACGCCTGACCCCCGGCGGCGCCGTCACCGTCAACGCCGGCCAGGATCAAACGTTCGCCATCGACCCCGACCCCCAGTGGCGCGTCGCCGAGGTCCTGATCGACGGCGCGACCCAGGGCGTGCTCAGCAGCTACACCTTTCGCAGCGTCGCCGCCGACCATGCGTTGCAGGTCCGCTTTGCCCCCGAGTCGCCCGTCCTCGCCGACCGCACGCCGCCCAAGGTGGTCAACGTCTCGCCGCGGCCTGATGCCGTCCAGACGCCGCTCAATGCGCTGGTCGTCCTGCACGTCATCGACACCGGCGCCGGCGTGGACCCCAACACCGTGCTCGTTAGGGTGGACGACCAGACCGTTTACCAGGGCGGCGCCGCCGAGTGCGCCAGCCCCGCCGGCGCCTGCCGCCGCACCGGCGGCAACAGCGATTATGCCTTCACCTTCCAGCCCGCCCGCTCCTTCGCCTTTGAACAGCGGGTAACGGTAAGCGTGTCCGCCGGCGATCTGGCGGGCAATACGATGCCCCAACCCCATTCGTCCTCGTTCACCACGGAGATGCGCAGCTTCGGCGGGCTGATGCCGGTCGCCGCCCCCGCCGCCGCCCCCCAAGGCAACGGCCAGCTCGCCTGCGACAATGGGGGCAATCTCTGGGCGGTCTGGCACGCCGGCGCCAGCGGCGCGCGCGACATCTACGCGGCTCGTCTGGCCCCCGGCGCCGCCGCCTTCGGCGTCCCCGTGCAATTGACGGACAACCCCGCCGACCAATGCAATCCCACCCTGGCCATCGACGCCGGCGGCGCCCTCTGCGTGGCGTGGCAGGACAACCGCACCGGCGCCTGGGACGTTCGGCTGCGCACCTCGGCGGACGGCGCCACCTGGTCGCCGGAACGCGACTTCCGCGTCGCCGACAGGCAAAACTTCAGCCAGACCCGCCCCAAACTCGCCGCCAGTCCAGACACCCCAGGGTGGTTCTACCTGGCGTGGCAGGACACCCGCGCCGCCAACCAGGACATCTATCTCGCCGAGACGACCAACGGCTTTGCCACTGCCAACGTTCGCGCGCTCACCACCGACACGACCAGCCAGACCGAGCCGGCGGTGGCGTGTGCCGGCGGCGGGGTCGTTTACGTCGTCTGGACCGATCAGCGCAACCGCAACTTCGACGTTTACGGCGCCAGCAGCGCGAATGGGTGGGCCAATGTCCCGGTGGTTCGCAATTCCTACCGCCAGACCAGCCCCGCCTTGGCCGTCGAGCTCCAGACCGGCCGGCTGCACCTCGCCTGGGTCGATGACACCCCGGGCCAACCCGACGTTTTCTATGCCGCCAGCGACAACGGCCTGCCCACCAGTCCCGTCACCGGCGTCAGCATTATCGACGACAGCGCCGGCGCCGCCCAGGCCGCCCCGACCATCCTGGTCGGCCGCGAGACCCCCCAGCCACGCATCTTCCTTTGCTGGCAGGATTCCCGCAACGTCGCGCTGGGCGGCAACGATCTGGATATCTATTTCGCCGAAAGAACCCAAATCATGGGCACGAATGTTCTGGTCACCACCCAGCCCGGCGGCTTGAGCCAATATGGTCCCGCCCTGGCATTGGGCGCCAACGGCCAGCCGTGCCTGCTCTGGATGCAGGATGAGGCGGGAACGACGCGCCTCTATTACGCCGGCACCACCGCGGTGCGCGGCGAACCCTTGGCCGCCAACCTGATTCACGCCGAGCAGGGCGGCCGCGTCGGCGCCGATCCCGCACACATCGCCGGCCTGGACGACGTCTCCGTCGAGCTACCCCCCGGCGCCTTCTGGGTCGATGTCCAGGTCAGCATCACCCCCATCGACAACCCCGTGCCCGCGACGGTTACTTCACCGCTGGACATCATCGCCCGTTACGAGATCGGCCCGAGCAGCGCTCTGGAGTTCGCCAAGCCCGTCACCATCACCATCCCCTACAACCCCAACGACGTGCCCGATCAGAGCGCCTTTTGGTACAACCCCCAGACGGGCGAGTTGAGCCAGTCCGGGCTTTCCAACATCGAGCATCTGGTGATTTCACCGACCTTGCACGCCATCCGGTTCAGCACCACGCACTTCACCCAGTACGTGCTGGCGGCCCCGGCCCAAAGTCAGGCGGCGCCCCTCGACTCAGGCGGCGGTGGGGGAGGCTGTTGCCTGTCAGCCTGTGCCGTCGCGCCTGCCACGCTCGCCGGGTTTTTTCTGCCCTACCTCGCCTTGGCCCCAGTCCTGCTGGCCCTGAGACGATACGACCAAAGGACCCGCGGCGGTTGAGCAATCCCCGGAGCCGGCCCATGCTGCCACGCCACGCCCTTGCAGCCTCTACGCTCCTGACGTCGGCGCCCGCGGACCCGCCCCCGAGCCGCGGACATCTTTTGCTTGAGACGAGCTTGGTTTCAGGCGCCGCCTTAGTCATTCTCGCCGGGGTGGCGCGCCTGGGGCCGACTTGGCCCGGGTCCTGGTTGGCGCCCTCGGCCGTGCTGCTGGCTGCCGCCCTTCTACCCACGTTGCTGCAGCGCAGGTCCCTGGCTCAACTGGGCCTGCGGCATTCCCGCGATCTGGCGTCCAGCCTGGTTTGGTTCGCCCTCACCGCCTTAGTGGTCCTGGCCGGGGTAGTTCTCGCCTTGTCGACGCTGCACTATCTGCGCCTTCAGCCGCCCCTGGTCCCCAATGTCCCACGCGCCCAATGGCCCCCGTGGCTGGCCTTTCAGCTATTGTACGTGGCACCCGCCGAGGAGCTTTTCTTTCGCGGGTACCTCACCACCAACCTCCTGCACCTGTGTGCTCCGCTGTTCCCCGCCCGAGCCGGCTGGCAGCGCTGGGCCGCCATCGCCGGCTCAGCGGCGGCCTTTACCTTGGCGCACGTAGCCGTGAGCGGCGCCGCATTATCGGCCCTGACCTTCCTGCCCGGCTTGATTCTCGGTTGGCTCTTTGTCCGCACGCGCTGTCTGCTGGCACCCGTCCTGCTCCACGCCTTCGCCAATGCCGCTTGGGCCTGGGCCCCCTGCCTGGCGTCTGGCTGGAGCGTCCCATAAGCGGCGCGGCCCGGCCTCATTGCCAGGCCGAACGCGGGTCCACCCAAGCTACGGATAACCCCCTTAAGTGGCTGCCGACCCAGGGCGATATTTCCATGGGGCGGATAGTGCGCCCCGTTGGCCCGGAGAACGAGCGTGAACGTTCGTAAAGCACTTTATCTGCTGAACTTACTCCTGGTGGCCCTGGTGGGCTACATCATCGCCGTTCATCTATTGGGTGCCCGTCGGCCCCAGCCCGCCGCCGGATCACCCGCCACCCGTTCCTACTCGACCCCCGCCGCACCAGCGCCCGCCATCCAACTCGACGAGCAGACCTTCAGCGACTTGGCCGGGGGCAATCTGTTTGGCCCAGCGGCGACCACCGCCAACCACTCGACCTCCCTTGCCGCAGACCCCGCCCTCGCCCCGGCGCCGCCGCGGCCCAGCCTGGAGTTGTGCGGCATCGTCGCCGGCCCTCCGGAAATCGCCCGCGCCATCATTCTCGACCGCCAAAGTAACAAGACCAACCTCTGCCGCGCCGGCGACCTCGTGGCCGGCGCCCGCCTCCTACGCCTTGAGCCCACCGCCGCCGTCTTGTCGCACAACGACCAGGAATTCACCCTGCGCCTTGATCTCAGCCACAGCCCCGCGGCCCCGGGACAGACCCGCGAGTCTCCCGACGCTCCGGCGGCCGCAGCGCCAAATCCCCCCGTCATCGCCGCCGCGCCCAAAGTCAGCCTCCAAGTGCAGGTCTTTGAGGACCTCCTGCGCCACACCGTCATTGAACCATACCTCGTCCAGGGAGAGGTCCAGGGTCTGCGGATCAGCGGCCTGCAGAACGTCCCCGCCGCGCCCTTCCTCAACCTCAAGGACGGCGACGTCCTCCGCGTCGTCAACGGCCAGACCCTCTCCAGCAAACAAAAAGCCTTTCAGGTCTTCCGCAAGGCCAGAACTCAGTCCGCCATCGACATTGAGTTGCTCCGCGACAACCGCGTCGAGCATCTTTCGTTCCCCCTGAAGTGAGAATCCATCGCATGAATCAGTCCGGAATCCATGATCAGCCTTCTTTCTTGCCGCGCGGCCTGGCCGGTGTGATGCTGTTGCTGCTGGCTCAGATCGGCTGCCAAACCGATCCGGTCACACCCCCTCGCCCGGCAGCCCGCAACGTAACCGTCCGAACCGGCCAAAGCTCCGCCGGCGTCCTGCTCGACGACCAGACCGCCCAGCAACTCCTCACCCAGCGGTCCTCCCCCGCCGCCGTCCCCCAAGCGGCGCCTGCCGCCGGCACCGCAGCGCCCGCTGCGCTGCCGGCCTCCGACCCCGACCCGGCGCTGCCCGCCGACCACCCTGGGGGCTACGCCCCGTCGGCGACGGGGCTGCCCGCCGACCACCCGGCGGCCACGGTGGCCGCCGAAACGAACGTTCCGCGCGTCGGACCCGCCGGCGAGTCCAACGGGCCGCCGCCTCTTGCCGCCGTTGCGGCGCCGCCGTGCGAATTGCGCCCCGGGCCGGCCGGTGTGAAACCGGCCTGTCTGGCCGCCCTGGAACAATCCGACCAGGCCGACCAATTGATCTCGGTCAATTTCGACCAGGCCGATATCCGTTACGTCATCAAGACCGTCAGCGAGATCACCGGCGTAAAGTTCATCGTGGACGACGCCGTAACGGGCACCGTTACCGTCCTGTCGCCCACGAAGATGCGCCTCGGCGACCTCTACGCCTTCCTCGAGTCCATCCTCGCCGTCAAGGGCTATGCCGCCCTCGCCGGCGGCGACCACGTCAAGATCGTCCCCCGCGCCCAGGCGCCGCAGCGCAACCTCCAGCTCCGCATCGGCGCGGACCCGGCCGACATCCCGCCGGACGACGCCCTCGCCACCCAAATCATGCCCCTGCGCTACGCCGACGCCACCGAGGTCGTTGCTCTGCTCACCCCGCGCCTGCCCCCCGGCGCTCAGTTGTCCGTCTATCAGCGTACCAACACCCTCTTCTTGACGGACACCTCGGCCAACATTCGTCTTGTCGCGCAAATTCTCCAGGAAATCGACGTACCCGGCGCCCAGGAGGAGCACGTCGTGATCCCCCTGAAGTACGCCTCGGCCCAGACGCTCAGCCGGCAAATCCTCGAGATCCTCGAACAGGACCCGACCTCCCGCGCCCGCCGCGCCTCGGGTCCGGGCCAAGTGAACCCCCGTTTGCAGATTCAACCCGACCAGCGGACCAATTCCCTCATCGTCATCGCCCACCAGGCTGACGTGCAGGCTATCCGCGAGCTCGTCGCCCGGCTGGACGTGGAGCGCCCCGCCGGCGTGGACAACATGCACGTGGTCTATCTCAAGAACGCCCAGGCGCAGGAGCTGGCCGAGGCCCTAACCAAGGCGCTGGCCCAGGCGCAACCGGCCGCAGCGGCGGCCGCCGGCGCCGAACCGGCCATCCAAATCACCCCCGACCTCAGCACGAACTCGCTCATCATCAATGCCTCCCCGCCGGATTACAAGATGGTCGGGGACATCATCGCCAAGCTCGACATCGTCCGCGAAATGGTCCTCGTCGAGCTGCTGATCGTCGAAGTCAGCCAGGACAACCTCCGCGAGATCGGGGTGGACTGGGCCACGCTCGACAACGCCGTCGCCGACAGCTTCCGCGGCTTCGGCGGCACCAACTTCGGCATCCGCGCCGCCGCCCAAAGCGGGGACCTGCAAGGTCTGGCCGTCGGCGCCTGGAAGCAAGTCGGCGGCGAAACCAAGATCGGCGCCATTCTCGCCGCCCTCGAAAACGTCCGCGACGTCAACATCCTTTCCACGCCCCACTTGCTCACCAGCAACCACCGCCAGGCGGAAATCGTCGTCGGCGACAACATCCCCTTCGTCATCCAGAGCCGCATTACCGAAACCGACCCCAGCACCCCGACCGTGATCAAGACGGTGGAATACAAGGACGTGGGCGTCAAGCTCAAGATCACCCCGCACATCAGCCAGGGCGGCCTGGTCCGCCTGGCCTTGGAGAGCGAGTTCAGCCAGGTGATCGAGAGCGTAACCGGCGTCTCGGCCGATACCCCCACCACGGCCACCCGCCGCATCAAGGACGAGATCACCATGCCGGACGCCACCACCGTCGTCATCGGCGGCCTGATCCGCGACGACAAGATCAAGGTGGAAAACAAGATTCCCCTGCTCGGCGACCTGCCGCTCGTGGGCGGCCTGTTCCGCTTCCAGCGCGACCGCACCCAGAAGACCAACCTGCTCCTCTTCATCACGCCCTACGTCCTGACCACCGGCGAGGACTTGGCCCAGGCCACCGAGCGCAAACAGGCCCAGGCCTTCCCCGCCGACCAAGGTTTCCATGACCCCCAGGCCCCGGCCGCGCCGCCCGCCGCCGCCAAACTCGAACGCTGACGCTATGCCGACTGAATCGATCGGACAAATCCTGCTCCGCCGGACGAGTCTGACTGCCGAGCAGTTGGACCTCGCCCTGCGTCTCCAGCAGGTCCGCCGCCCGGCCGCCAGCCTCGGCCATATTCTCATCGAAAAAGGCTTCGTCAGCCCCGAACAACTCTGCCGCGCCCTCGCCGAGCAGTGGCGACTGCCCACCCTGGAGGTCATCACCCCCGACCAGCTCCACGTCGAGTTGATTCGCCGCCTCCCGCTCGACTTCCTCAAGAAGCACAGCTTGCTGCCGATCCTCGACGATCGCGGCCGGACCGTCATCGCCCTGGCCGACCCCCTCGATCTCCAGGCCTACGACGCCCTCGCCGCCGTCCTGCACCAGGCCTATCCGCGGGCCTTGGCCTCCTTCAGTCAGATCGACAATGCCATCAGCCGCTGCTTCTACGCCCGCGACCCGGCCGCGCCGGCCCCCGACCCCAATACGGTGGAGACCCTCGCCCACCCCGACGCCGATCCCGCCGCGCCTCGCGCCCAGGAGGACCTGCTCAACATCGCCAACCAGGCCCCCATCGTCAAACTCGTCAACACCATTCTCTTCGAGGCCGTCAGCCGCCGCGCCAGCGACATCCACGTCGAGCCCTATGAAAACGAACTGCGCGTCCGCTTCCGGATCGACGGCATCCTGCACGACGCCTGCACGCCGCCCCGCCCGCAGGCCCCCGCCCTGATCTCGCGCCTCAAGATCATGGCCAACCTCGACATCGCGGAGCGCCGCCTGCCGCAGGACGGCCAAAGCCGCGTCAAGATCGGCCAGAAGGAACTCGACGTCCGCGTCTCCACCATCCCCACCGCCCACGGCGAACGGGTGGTCCTCCGCCTGCTCGACCGCGGCGGCCCCGGCCTCTCGCTGGAACAGCTCGGCTTCGACCCCGACGTCCACGACCAGTTCCGCCGCCTCATTCATTGCCCCCACGGCATCCTCCTGCTCACCGGCCCCACCGGCAGCGGCAAAACCACCACCCTCTATTGCGCCATCAACGAACTCAACGACCATCAACGCAACATCCTCACCGTCGAAGACCCCATCGAATACCACCTTCCCGGCGTCGGCCAGACCCAGGTCAAGCCCAAGATCAACCTCACCTTCGCCCACTGCCTCCGCCACCTCCTCCGTCAGGACCCCGACGTCATCATGATCGGCGAAATCCGCGATCGTGAGACCGCCGAGATTGCCATCCATGCCTCCCTCACCGGCCATCTCGTCCTCAGCACCCTGCACACCAACGACGCCCCCTCGGCCGTCACGCGCCTGACCGACATGGGCATCGAACCCTACCTGCTCGCCTCCTCGCTCATCGGCGTCATGGCGCAACGACTCGTCCGCAGCATCTGCCCCCGCTGCAAGACCCCCTGCGCCGCGGAAACCCCGCTGCCGGACTTCCTCCCCGACGCCCCGGCCGTGCCGCCGCCGGCGCACTCGTTCTTTGTCGGCGCCGGCTGCGACGAATGTCTGCACACCGGCTATCTCGGCCGCACCGGCATCTTCGAACTCCTCGTCGTTGACGATGAAATCAAGGAACTCATCGCCCAACGCACGGTCGCCCACGCCATCCTGAACGCCGCCCGGCGCCGGGGCATGAAGACGCTCCGCGACGACGGCCTCCGCCAGGCGCTCGCCGGCGCCACCACCCTGGAGGAAATCCTCCGCGTCACCCAGGACGCCGCCAACCCCGCTGCGAGGACCGAAGACCATGCCCGCGTTTGACGCCCCCAACCCCAACCACGCCGCGGCTCTGCGGCCCGAGCCGGCCCTGCGCACCGCCCCGCGCGCCGCCGATCCTCCAGCCGATGCCCCCCGGGTCAAGACCCGCGACCTGGCCGTCGCCACGCGCCAACTGGCCACTCTCCTGCGCGCCGGGCTGCCCCTGGTCCCCGCCCTGGCCGCCCTCGTGGAACAACTCCGGCACCACCCCTTCGGCGAGGTCATCCGCGACCTCCACCAGCGCGTCAGCTCCGGCGCCGCCCTTGCCGACGCCCTGGAACGCCACCCCGACGTCTTCCCCAACCTCTACGCCAACATGGTTCGTGCCGGCGAAGCCGGCGGCGCCCTCGAAGAGGTCCTCCTCCGCCTGGCCGACCTCCTCGAAAACCGAGCCCGCCTGACCGCCCGCCTCAAGGCCGCCTTTGCCTACCCTTGCCTCATGGCCGTCGTCGCCGTCGGCGTAATTGTGTTTCTCCTCACCTTCGTCGTGCCCACCCTCGCGCAAATCTTCGCCGACATGAAGCGCGATCTTCCCTGGCCCACCACCGTGCTCATCGCCGTCAGCACCTTCCTCCGCCGCGCCGCCCTCCTGCTGGCCCTAGCCCTGGCCGGCCTCGTTCTCCTGCTGACCACCTACCTCCGCAGCGCCCCCGGCCGACGCGCCGCCCACCGCGCCATCTTGCACCTGCCCGTCCTCGGCCGCCTGGTCGTCAAACTCGAAGCCGCCCGCCTCACCCGCACCTTCGGCGCCCTGCTCGCCAGCGGCCTGAGCGTCCTCGACGCCTTCCGTATCGCCGGCGGCATCGTCCAGAACCGCCACGTCGCCCAGCGCCTCCAATCCGTCGCCCAGGACATCCAGCGCGGCGACACCGTCGCCCAGGCGCTCCGCCGCACCGGCCTCTTTGAACCCATCCTCCTGCACACCGTCCGCATCGGCGAAATGAGCGGCAACCTCGACCAACAACTGCTCCATCTCGCCGACGCCTGCGACGAAGACCTCGAAAACCTCGCCCGCTCCGCCACCGCCCTGCTCGAACCCGCCATCCTCCTGCTGATGGGCGCGCTGGTCGGCTTCATCGTGCTGGCTATCCTGCTGCCCATCTTCGAAATCAACCAAATGCTCTGAACCAGGAGACTCCCCCCCATGAACCTTATCCTCCGACCACGACGCCCCGGTTTCACCCTGCTCGAGCTGATGATCGTCATCGTCATCCTGGGCATCCTCGCCTCCGCCGTCGTGCCGCGCGTTCTCAACCGACCCGAACAGGCCCGCCGCACCCGCGCCGTCGTTGACATCCGCAACATCGAAGCCGCCCTCGCCCTCTTCAAAACCGACACCGGCAACTTCCCCACCACCGCCCAGGGCTTCCAAGCACTCGTCACCGACCCCGGCGTCAAGGGCTGGGACGCCGACGGCTACCTTAAGCAACTGCCCAAGGACCCCTGGGGCCGCGACTACATCTACGTCTGCCCCTCCGTCCACGGCCGCGACTTCGACCTCAAAAGCCTCGGCAAGGACGGCGAGCCCGGCGGCACGGGCTACAACGCCGACATCGAAAACTGGAACCTCGACCAAACCGAGATGAAGTAACCATGCCCCGACGCACCGCGGCCTTTACTATGATCGAACTCCTCGCCGCGCTGGCCCTGGTCGCCATCGCCCTCACGGCCCTCCTGCGCCTGCAACTCCAGACCCTCCGCCTCACCGATCGACACGACCTGGCCACCCAAGCCGCCCTCCTCGCCCAGGAAAAACTCGACGAGACCATTGCCACGAATCCCCTCCCCGTCGGCCGATCGGAAGGCGCCGCCCAACGCGCCGGCCGCCTGTTCTCCTGGCAAACCGAAATCGCCCCCTACCGACTCCCCCAGGTCCGCCCCCAAGACCTCGCCGACCTCCTCCTCGTCCGCGTAACCGTCTGGTGGGACCGTCCCGCCGACAGACGGGTAAGCCTGACCATGTGTCTGACCAAGGAAAGGCCCAGTTGACGCACCGTACTCGACAAAACGCCTTTACCCTCCTCGAGCTGCTCACCGCCCTGGCCCTCATTGCCGGCCTGCTGGCAGCCATCTACGGCGCCTACCTCGCCGCCACGGACTCGACCCGCCGCGGCCAGGCCCACCTCAACGACGCCCGCCAGGCCCGCACCACCCTTGCCGCCCTGGCGCGCCAGTGCCGCAGCGCCTACCTGCCTCCGGCCCCCACCCCCTCGTCCGGCGGCCCCGCGTCTTTAGCCCCCGGCTTTACGCTGCCGGTCTCGTCCGACGGCTGCGCATCGTCCGCCGCCTTTCGCGCCGGCGATCTCCCCCGTGGTCGCATCCTCGAAATACTCACCACCGCCTCCCGCTTCACCGCCCAGCCCGACGACCCCGGCCTCTTTCACGTCGCCTACCGCCTCGACCCCGCCGTCGGCATCCTCTACTACTGCCAACAACCCTATGCCCCCGGCCGGGACCTCCCCCCCGACGCCTCTTGGCTGCCTCTGGCCCAGCGCGTCGCCGCCTTTCAGGTGTCCTGCTTTGACGGCCGCAACTGGCAGCTCGCCTGGGACTCCACCCCCCGCGGCCTGCCTCGCGCCGTTCGCCTCGAAATCACCTTGGGCCGCCGCCACACCGCCCCAGACGCCCAAGGCCCTGGCTTCTTCGCCACCACCGCCTGCCTCGCCACCGCCTCTGCCGCCCTCCCCCAGGAGCCAACACCATGAACCTCGCTCCCCGAATTACCAACCTGGCTCGCCGGCCGCGGGGCTTTGTCCTGGTCCTCGCCCTCTTTGTCATCGTCCTGCTCACCGCCCTCTTGGTCCGCTTCAACTACGCCGCGCGCGTCAACCTGGAGTCTTCCGCCGGCTTCCTCGACTCCCAGCAAGCCCTCCAAGCCGCCCGCTCCGGCCTGCAAGTCGCCCTTGCCGCCCTCACCCGCAACCCCGACCCCCAAGCCAACCCACTGCTCGCCAACCTCCTCCGCGGCGCCCGACTGCACCTCCCCGACGTCGCCTGCAACCTGCTCCTCTCTCCGGAGAACGGCAAACTCAACGTCAACCGACTCACCACCCCCGCCGGCGCCATCGACCGCCCCGCCGTCGAACGCCTCCTCCGCCTGATCGACCTCTATAACAGCCGCCGCACCGGCCCCGCCCTCAGCTACGAGTGCGTCCCCGCCCTCATCGACTGGACCGACCCCGACGACCAGCCCACCGTCCTCCCCTTCGTCCAGCAGACCAACCGCGGCGCCGAATCCGACTACTACCAACGCCTCCAACCCCCCTACCGTTGCGCCAACCAGCCCCTCTCCCACCTCAACGAGTTGTTACTGGTCAAGGGTATCACCTCCCAGGCCTTCTTGGGCCCTGACCGCCCTGCCGTCGTACCCCCGGCCGATTCCCGGTTCACCGCTCTCGCCGCCGGCCCGAACACGGCGCCCTACCCCGCCCCAGCGCCCAATGGCCCCTTCGCCCTGCGCGATTGCCTCACCGTCTATGGCGACGGCCGCATCAATCTCAACGCCGCTCCCGCCCCCCTCCGGCTCGCCTTGCACCAGGACCTTACCCCCACCGCCGTCCAGGCCATCCTCGCCCGCCGACAGCAGCGCCCCTTTGCCGCCGCCGCCGAACTCTTGAACGTCCCCGGCGTCACCGCCGACGTGGCCGCCGCCCTGGCCGGCGTCCTCACCATCGGCGCCGCCGACCCCCATTACACCGTCCTCGCCCAAGGCTGCGCGGCCGGCGCCGCCGTCACCATCACCGCCGTCATCCGCCTCCGCACCAGTGGCCAGCCCCCCCAGATCCTCTGGTATCAGGAATCGTGAGGCACACCCAAAAATTGCCCCAACAGGAACCAACCCCAACATGAAAATCAAACGCGTCATCGCCCTTGACCTCGACGCCCCCCAGGTCCACGCCGTCCAAATGGCCCGTTCCGGCCGGTCCTTCCGCCTCGAACGGACCTATTCCGGCCCCCGCGTCCCGGACAACCAGGCCGCCGGTGAACTCCTCCAATCCCTCGTCAACCGCCACGGCTTCAGCCGCCGCGCCTCCCTCGCCTTGGCCTTGCCGCCCGGCGCCGTCTTTTTCCGTGACGCACCCCCCGACTCGCCCGCCTCCCACGATACCCCCCTGGTACACCTCATCGCCCCCGACGACCTGCCCCTGCCCCTCGAGCAAACCGTCCTGGCCGCCTGTCCCCCCCCCCCCCCCCCCCCCCCCCCCCCCAAAGCCCCCCCCCCCCCCCCCCCCCCCCCCCCCCCCCCCCACCACGCCCCCCCCCCCCCCCACACCCCCCCCCCCAGCCACCCCGCCCACCCACC